>JGI20128J18817_1000232_pt1 | contig 18313 bp, 14 predicted proteins | sample JossMetagenome_FD_18817 | JGI IMG/M metagenome (IMG submission 18817)
ATACACCAAGATTCAGCGAACTATTTAAAGATGGTAAGCATTTAGGTTTAAATATCTCTTATGCTGCACAAGAAACACCAAGAGGCTTAGCTGATGCATTTTTGGTTGGAGAGACTTTCATAGGAAACGATAATGTGTGTTTGGTTTTAGGTGATAATATTTTTTACGGTCAGGGTTTATCCTACCTTTTGAGAAAAGCAAAGGCAATTACAGAAGAAGAGCACAATGCTGTTGTTTTTGGCTACTATGTAAAAAACCCACAAGACTACGGTGTGTTTGAGTTTGATAACAATTTCAATGTACTAAGCATAGAAGAAAAGCCCCAAAAACCCAAATCAAACTATGCAGTTGTAGGACTGTATTTTTATGACAATCATGTTGTAGATATAGCAAAACAAGTAAAGCCCTCCTGGCGTGGTGAGTTAGAAATTACAAGCATAAACCAAATCTACCTATCTATGTCTAAGCTAAAGGCTGTAATACTAGGTAGAGGCTTTGCATGGCTTGATACAGGTACATTTGATAATTTACTAGAAGCAAGTCAGTTTATACAAACCATAGAAAAAAGACAAGGCTTAAAGGTAGGCTGCATAGAAGAAATTGCATACAAGATGGGCTACATTAGCAAAGAAAAACTTTTAGAGCTTGCTCAGCCGCTTAAAAAGTCTGGCTATGGAAACTACCTTATAAATATTGTAGAAGGAGAATCAAGGCATGAAGAAGATGCTGATTAGCGGTGGAGCAGGCTTCATTGGCAGTGAGTTTGTGCGCCAAGCAGTATTAAAAGATTTTGAGATAGCTGTAGTTGACAGCCTAACATACGCTGGTGATTTAAAACGCATTGAGTCTCTAAAAGATAAGATAGAGTTTTTTAAGTGCGATACAAGTGATCTTGAATCACTAAAAGAGGTATTCAAACAATTCAAGCCTCAAGTAGTTGTGCACTTTGCTGCAGAAACCCATGTTGACAGAAGCATACTAAACCCCCATATCTTTATAAAAACAAATATCATTGGCACTCAAAATATGCTTTGTTTGTCAAAAGATGCTTTGTTTATTAATATCTCAACAGATGAAGTATACGGTGATTTATCAAAAAACGATCAAAGCTTCACAGAACAATCATGCCTAAACCCAAGCTCTCCATACTCATCAAGCAAAGCTGCACAAGATATGCTTGCAAGGGCTTATGCTAGAACATACAACACAAATGTTATAACAATTCGTCCATCAAACAATTACGGTCCTTGGCAGTACCCAGAAAAACTCATACCTGTTGTAATTTACAAAGCCTTAAATAATGAGCCTATACCAGTTTACGCTAAAGGAGAAAATATAAGAGAATGGACATTTGTTGAAGACTGCGCAAAAGCTATTTTAAGCATAATTAATCAAAGCTCAAACGAAGTGTACAATTTAGGCAGTTCTATTGAAAAAACAAATATTGAAGTTGTAAGATCTATACTATTTTTACTAAACAAACCAGAAAGTTTAATAACATTTGTAAAAGACAGGCCAGGTCATGATTTTAGATACTCACTTGATTCAAGCAAAATTAAAAGAACAGTCAATTTGTCTTTTACAAGCTTTGAAGAAGGCATAGAAAAAACAGTTAAATGGTACATTGATAATAAAGATTGGTTGTTCAAAAAAGCCGAAGAATTAAAAGATTACTGGCAAAATGTTTACCAAGAAAAAACTGAAAGCTAAAAGTGAAATTTTTAAAGAGTATGTTTGACAATTTTTAAAAAAGATGTATAATCGTTTTTTGCTTGCTGGCGTAGCTCAATGGTAGAGCAGCTGACTTGTAATCAGCAGGTTGGGGGTTCAAGTCCCTTCGCCAGCTCCATCTAAATTGTGATGGAGAGGTTCCCGAGTGGCCAAAGGGAACAGACTGTAAATCTGTCGGCTATTGCCTTCGGAGGTTCGAATCCTCCCCTCTCCACCATTTTAAACAAAAAAATAGGCGGGAATAGCTCAGTTGGTAGAGCGCAAGCCTTCCAAGCTTGGGGTCGCGGGTTCGAGTCCCGTTTCCCGCTCCAATATAGTTAAAGAAAGTGATTGCCTATGTAGCTCAGGTGGTAGAGCACTTCCTTGGTAAGGAAGAGGTCAGCGGTTCAAACCCGCTCATAGGCTCCATTTAAGTTTAGGAGGTTTCCATTATGGCAAAGGAAAAATATGTTCGTACCAAACCTCACGTAAATATTGGTACAATTGGACACGTTGATCATGGCAAGACTACTTTAACTGCAGCTATAACAAAGGTTTTATCAAAAAAAGGTTTTGCAGAGTTTAAAGATTACTCTCAAATAGATAACGCTCCAGAAGAAAGAGAAAGGGGTGTTACTATCAATACTTCTCATGTTGAGTATGAGACATCCAAAAGACACTACGCACATGTTGACTGCCCAGGGCATGCTGACTACATAAAGAACATGATTACAGGTGCAGCCCAGATGGATGGTGCAATACTTGTTGTTTCAGCAGCAGATGGCCCAATGCCTCAAACTAGGGAACACATTTTGCTTGCCCGCCAAGTTGGTGTGCCATACATTGTTGTATTTTTAAATAAGATAGACATGGTTGATGACCCAGAACTCATAGACCTTGTAGAAATGGAGGTAAGAGAGCTCCTTTCCAAATACAACTTCCCAGGTGATGATGTACCAGTTATAAGAGGCAGTGCATTAAAAGCATTAGAGTCTGACTCAGATAATGAATGGACTAAATCCATAGAAGACTTAATGAATGCAGTAGATGAGTATATACCAACACCAGAGCGCGATGCAGATAAACCATTCCTTATGCCAATCGAAGATATATTCACAATCTCTGGTCGTGGTACTGTTGTAACAGGTAGGGTAGAGCGCGGTATAATAAAGACAGGCGATGAAGTAGAAATTGTAGGTCTAAAACCTACACAAAAGACCGTTGCAACTTCTCTTGAGATGTTTAGAAAAATACTTGATGAAGCACTACCTGGAGATAACGTAGGAGTGCTTTTGCGAGGTACAAAGAAAGAAGAAGTAGAACGTGGTATGGTACTTGCAAAACCAGGCTCAATTACGCCACACACAAAGTTTAAAGCTCAAGTGTATGTCCTAACAAAAGAAGAAGGCGGTAGGCACACACCATTCTTTAATGGCTACAGGCCACAATTCTATGTAAGAACAACAGATGTAACAGGTACAGTTCAACTTAAAGAAGGCGTAGAAATGGTAATGCCAGGTGACAATGTGGAAATGGAAGTAGAACTAATTGCTCCAATAGCACTTGAAAAAGAAACAAGATTTGCTATAAGAGAAGGTGGCAAGACTGTTGGTGCTGGTGTAGTAACTGAGATTATTAAGTGAGGCAGAAATGAGAGAAATTGTGTATCTTGCTTGCAGTCAATGCAAAAACAAAAACTATACAAGCACAAGGGATAAAAAGAAATCAAAGGATAAGTTGGAGTTAAGGAAGTATTGCCCACATTGCAATACGCATACTATACACAAAGAGGTAAAATAGGTCAGTAGCTCCAATTGGTAGAGCGGCGGTCTCCAAAACCGCATGTTGGGGGTTCGAGTCCCTCCTGGCCTGCCATATATTTTTATGTTTGAAAAAGTTAAAAGTTTTTTAGAAGAAGTTAAAGCTGAAATTAAAAAAGTAGTTTGGCCAAAAAGAAGAGAGATTATGACAGCTACTATTGCTGTTGTAGTTTTCTCTTTTGTAGTATCAATATTACTTGGGTTGTTAGATTTTATATTTTCATATGGTTTAGAAAAATTATTTAGATAGTTTGGTGATAAATGTTAGAAGATCAAGATTTTAAATGGTACGCTATACACACGCAGGTCGGTCAAGAAGAAAAAGTTAAAAATATGATACTAAGCAAAGCAAAAGAAACTGGTTTAGAAAATGATATAGCAGAGATTTTAGTGCCTCAGGAAGAAGTTATAGAGGTAAGAAAAGGCAAAAAAGAACATGTAAAAAAATGTATGTACCCTAGCTATGTATTTATGAAATCTAGGATGAATGTTAGCCTATACAATACTCTAAGAAGGTTACCTCTTGTAACTGGCTTTGTAGGGTCTAAAAATGAGCCTATACCGATAGATGAAAGCGAAGTTAAAAAAATAATGGATAAAATCAATCAGGCTAAAGAAACGCCTCGTTTGTCTATTTCTTTTGAGCATGGAGAAAAAGTAAGAGTTATTGAAGGACCATTCTCAAACTTTATAGGTACTATTGAAGAAGTTGACATAACAAAAGGCAGACTTAAAATATTGATTAGTATTTTTGGTAGACCAACGCCTGTAGAATTAGACTACAATGAAGTTGAGAAAGCATAAATAAGGAGAAAATTATGGCAAAAAAAGAATTAGTTACGCAAGTAAAATTACAATTGCCAGCCGGCAAAGCAACGCCAGCTCCACCAGTTGGTCCAGCGCTTGGACAACACGGACTTAATATAATGGATTTGTTAAAAAATTTAATGATGCAACGGCAGATAAAGGTGATACAATAATACCTGTGCTTATAAATGTTTATAAAGATAGAAGCTTTGATTTTATATTAAAAACGCCACCAACAAGTGTGTTAATCAAAAAAGCGTTATCGTTACAAAAAGGTTCAAGTAATGCACTTAAGGTTAAAGTTGGTAAGTTGAGCAAAGAAAAATTAGAAGAAATAGCAAAAATCAAGATGCCCGATTTAAACACTAAAGACTTGNACAAAGCAATGAAAATAGTTGCAGGTACTGCTATAAATATGGGTGTTGAAATTCAAGATTTTTAGATAAAGAGAGGTCAAAAAATGGCAAAGCGCGGTAAAAAATACAGACAAGCGTTAGAAAAATACGATTTTTCAAAAGAATATGATTTAGAGAGTGCAATTGGCTTACTTAAAAACATAGCGTATGCTAATTACGATGAAACAGTAGAGGTTCATGCAAACTTAGGTATCGATCCAAGACATGCAGAGCAGCAACTACGAGGTACCGTTACATTACCAAAAGGAACAGGTAAAACTTTCAGGGTTTTGGTTTTTGCAAAAGGTGAAAAAATTAAAGAAGCCCAGGAAGCAGGTGCAGATTTTGTTGGCGCAGAAGATTTGATTGAAAAAATTCAATCTGGGTGGATGGATTTTGATAAAGTTATTGCAACGCCAGATATGATGGGTGCTGTAGGTAAGATTGGCAAAATTTTAGGTCCAAGAGGTCTTATGCCAAACCCAAAGGTTGGTACTGTAACATTTGATGTAGCAGGCGCAGTTAAAAGAATTAAAGCAGGCGAGGTTGAGTTTAGAAGTGACAAAACAGGAAATGTTCATTTGATAGCTGGAAAAAAATCTTTTAACGAACAAGATTTGCTTGATAATATAAAAACGATTTATGATACAATATTAAAAGCAAAGCCATCGACCGCAAAAGGTAAGTACATTAAATCATTTTATTTATCAACTACGCACTCGCCCAGCGTTAAGGTAAAGCTACAAGCAATTTAAAATAAAATTTAGAGGTCAAAGACAGCGGGTAGCATATATGCTTTAAAAATTAGCCTGCTTGAGACTTGGCCCGTCTGTAAAGGAGGGAGTTTTGAAAAAAGGAAAAAAGATCGAGATTGTTGACACTATTAGAAGGAATCTCGAAAATGCGCAAGCAGTGTTTTTAGTTGATTATTCTGGTGTTGATGTGAAAAAGCTTGAATCTATAAGAGAACAAGTAAAAGAACTAGGCGATACTTTCAATGTTATCAAAAACACGCTTGTAGCTAAAGCAACTCAAAATACTAAATGGTCTAATATTTTGAGCTTGCTTGAGGGCCCCAATGCTTTTGCTGTAAGTTACAATGATCCTGTTGCTCTTGCAAAGCTGCTACTAAAAGCAGAAAAGGATATAGAAAAATTGCAGTTAAAATCAGCAGTTATGTATGGGAATGTTTTTAGTCATGACCAAATTGAGGCAATCTCAAAATTACCATCAAGGGAAGTCTTGCTTGCTATGTTGCTTGGTTTGATTAATGCGCCAGCAAGAGGCTTAGTAAGTGTTTTGGCAGGTATATTAAGAAAACCATTATATGCATTAAATGCAATAAAAGAGCAAAAATCTAAATAAATTTATGGAGGAATAGATGGCTGATATTACAAAAGAAGATGTTATAAAATTTATAGAAAACATGACTGTTTTAGAGCTTTCAGAGTTAGTAAAAGAATTAGAAGAAAAATTTGGAGTAAGTGCAGCTGCGCCACAGGTAGCTGTAGCTAGTGGACAACCTGTCGCAGCAGCAGAGGAAAAAGCAGAAGAAAAAACTGAGTTCGATGTTATTCTTAAATCTGCTGGCGATAAAAAAATTCAGGTGATCAAAGTTGTCAGAGAATTAACACAATTAGGACTAAAGGAAGCGAAAGATTTAGTTGATGGTGCTCCAAGCAAAGTGAAAGAAAATGTAAGCAAAGAAGAAGCAGAAAGTATTAAAGCAAAACTTGAAGAAGCTGGCGCAGTGGTAGAAATCAATTAATATTCTTTTTTTTAAAAGGAGGGGCTTTATAGTCTCTTCTCTTTTTTTTGTGTCTTATACAAACAATAAATATTAATAAAGTGTTAATGAGGTGAAGTATGGTGCAGCCTCTTTGCTTAGATTACAGGATGAGAGTGAATTTTGCTCAAACTCAAGAAGTACTACCTGTGCCAGATATACTGGGCATGGCAGTAGAATCTTATGAAAGATTTTTGCAGAAGGGTAGCGATTTTGAAAAAACATTAGAAAATGCCTTTAAAGAAATTTTTCCAATTGAAGATGTTCATGGAAAGATCAAATTAGAATATGTTGATTATTATTTAAGAGAAACAAAATATAATGCAATGGTTTGCAAACTTAAAGGTATTACTTACGGCGCTTCGCTAATTTTAAAAGTAAAGCTNACACTGTGGGATGTAGATTCTAATGGAAACAAAATAGGTGTTCAAGATATAAAAGAACAAGATATTTATGTATGCGAATTACCTTTAATGACAGAATCGGGTAGTTTTATCATAAATGGTGTAGAAAGAGTCATTGTAAACCAATTACACAGATCTCCTGGTGTAATATTTAAAAATCTAACCCAGCAAAAAGAAAATAATTATTACGCTCAAATAATACCAGAAAAAGGTAGTTGGGTGGAATTTGAGACCGACAATAAAAATCTTTTACATATTAGGATAGATAGAAAAAAGAAATTTCCTGCGACTGTTATTTTAAAGGCACTAGGTTTTAATGATATTGATATCTTAAGTAGAGTATACAAGTTAATTGAGATAAATGCGAAAGATGGTGTTTTTTATGCAAAAATAGACAAGAATCTGCAAGGCATTAGAATAAAAGATGATGTTGTTGTGGATGGCACAGTTGTTGCTCAAAAACAAAAAAAACTCACGTCAAAAACAATTTCGGACTTAATAAATCTAAGTGTAAATGAAGTAGCAATTGATGAAAATGAGCTTTTAGATAAATTCATTGCTGAGAAGATTGATAGCAACGGTTCTGTTGTGGAGGCTTTATCTCATATTGATCAAAAAATTTTGCAAGAACTTAAACTAATGGGAAATTTTAACTTTAAGGTTGTATTTAGTCAATTCGATGATGATATAATCATAAATACATTGAAAGCTGATCATGACTTGTTGCAAAAAAGAAGGATTGGTTTAAAAGAAGATATATCTATCGAAAACATAGCAAAAATTTATTTACATAAATCATTAAGGCCAGGGGAGCATTCTTCTATTGATGAGGCTAATAAGTTTTTTGCAGGTTTATTTTTTGACCCACTGAAGTACGATTTATCACTTGAAGGTAGAGCAAAAATAAATGAAACGCTCAATATAGAAATACCAAAAGATGTAAGGGTGCTAACGGCCGACGATTTTTTTGGGATCATTAACCATATAATTTTATTTAAAAATGGTAAAGTGTCGGCAGATGATATGGATAGTCTATCTAATAGACGAGTTCACTTGATTGGGGAACTTTTGTATTCTGAAGTCAGAAAAGGTCTGTATAGGATGCAAAGGCTTATTAAAGACAGATTATTAATGCCAAAAGATACAGAAGACTTAACACCTTATGATGTGATAAATACAAAGCCTGTTGCAAGTACAATTAAAGATTTTTTTGCAACAGGTCAGCTATCTCAATTCTTAGATCAAACAAATATATTATCAGAAATTTCGCACAAACGAAGACTTTCCGCGCTTGGTCCTGGCGGTTTGACGCGTGAAAGAGCTGGTTTTGAAGTGCGTGATGTTCATCCTTCCCATTATGGTAGGCTTTGCCCAATAGAAACGCCCGAAGGGCCAAATATTGGCTTAATTGTTTCGTTTTCAATATATGCTAAAGTTAATGAGTACGGATTTATTGAAACACCATATAGAATAGTGGAAAATGGTAAAGTTACAGACAAGATTATTTATATGACAGCAGGTAAAGAAAAAGATCATATAATAGCGCAAGCTAGTGTTGATTTAAATGCTGACGGAACTTTTGCCCAAGAGTATGTGCCATCAATGAGAAATGGTGAGTTTATTATGGCACCTAAAATGGATGTAAATTTAATGGATGTTTCACCAAGACAAATTGTTTCTGTGGCGGCTAGCCTGATACCATTTCTTGAACACGATGATGCCAACAGGGCACTTATGGGCTCTAACATGCAGCGTCAAGCTGTACCGCTTATCGTACCAGAATCGCCATTTGTTGGTACAGGCATGGAAAAAGAGGTAGGAACATACTCAAGACATGCTGTTCTTGCAAAAAGAGAAGGTAAAGTTATAAGGGTAGAAAGTAATAAAATCTATATAGCAGTACAAACTCAAGATGGTACCTTTGAGATAGACAAGTACGATTTAGATAGTTTTGTTAGGTCAAATCAAGATACATGTTTTTCTCAAAAGCCTATTGTAAAAATAGGTGACTTTGTAAGAAAAAATCAAGTTATAGCAGATGGTCCTACAATGGACAAAGGTGAACTTGCCCTAGGTAGAAACATGGTTGTGGCCTTTGTGCCTTGGCGTGGCTACAATTATGAAGACGGCATTACGCTTTCAAGACGTGTTGTGGAAGAAGATTTATTCACATCTATACATATAAAGGAATTTGAAGTTTATGCTCGAGACACTAAATTAGGTCCAGAAGAAATAACTGCCGATATACCAAGCGCATCTGCTGAATTGATTAAAAATTTAGATAAAAACGGGATCATAAGAATTGGGGCTTATGTAAGGCCAGGTGATATATTAGTAGGAAAAGTTACGCCAAAAGCAGAAACACATTATTCGCCAGAAGAGAGGTTGCTTAGGGCTATCTTTGGAGAAAAAGCCTCTAACGTATCTGATTCATCGCTTAGAGTCCCATCTGATACAGAAGGTACAGTTATAGATGTAAGGATATTTAGACGCAAAGGGACAGAAAAAATAACTAGAGAAGAATTGATACAAAAAGAGGACATAAAAAAAATCAATGAAGAGCTTAAAACTCAATTAAATCTGTTAGAAAATTTAAAGTTAGAGTCGTATAAGCGCTTGCTTGAGGAAGAAACATTAGAAAATGACATAGAAATAGGAGATCTAACTTATAAAAAAGGTAGCAAACTGGATAAATGTGCACTTGATATATTGGATGAAAAATTGATAAAAGAACTACTTTCTGCAAAAAACAAACTTAAAGCAAAAGAGATTGAAAAGCATTACAAAAAAATGGCTAAAACTTTAAAAGATGAGTACACGAAAAAGTTAAAAGAAATTGACAAAGAAGATGAATTACCCCCAAGTGTAATAATGAGCGTAAAGGTTTTTATTGCAACAAAAAGAAAATTATCCGTTGGCGATAAAATGAGTGGCAGGCACGGTAATAAAGGTGTTGTTTCAAGAATTTTGCCTGTATGCGATATGCCTTTTTTAGAAGACGGTACTGCTGTGGATGTTGTGCTTAACCCTTTGGGCGTTCCATCAAGAATGAACTTAGGTCAGATTCTTGAGACTCATTTGGGATGGATATCTAAAGGTTTGGGCAAAAAAATTGACGAACTTATGAAAGAAGGCAAAAAGGATATATTAAGGCAATATTTAAAGCAAATCTTTTTGGGTAACGCAGATGCGTTTGTAGACAGTTTAAGTGATGAAATGCTTGATATATACGTAAAAGAGTGGAAAAATGGTGTTCATTTTGCAACTCCAGTATTTGAAGGGCCAAAAGAAAAAGATTTCGATTATTATAAAAAGATTTTAGGTATTGATACATTCAAATCAACCCTTTATGACGGCATAACAGGTGAAAAATTTATAGAGCCTGTAACTGTTGGCGTTATGTATATGCTAAAATTGCACCACTTAGTAGATGATAAAGTTCATGCAAGAAGCGTAGGTCCATATTCTCTTGTAACACAACAGCCACTTGGCGGTAAAGCGCATTTTGGCGGACAAAGGTTTGGTGAGATGGAAGTCTGGGCTCTAGAGGGTTATGGAGCTGCTTATACTTTACAAGAAATGTTGACGGTAAAATCAGACGATGTAAGTGGCAGAAGCAAGATGTATGAAGCAATAGTTAAAGGAAAGCCAGTTTTACTTGGCGGCATACCTGAATCATTCAATGTGCTTGTTAAAGAACTACAGTCACTGGGGTTGGATATAGAGCTTTTAAAAGATGTTAGAAGAAGATAGGGGGTATGATGTTTACCGTTTTAAAAAGTAAACCAAAGTCATCAAGAGATTTTGATAGTATAAGAATAAAATTAGCTTCCCCTGAACGCATTAGAGAATGGAGCTATGGAGAAGTAAAAAAAGCTGAAACAATTAACTATAGAACATTTAAGCCAGAAAGAGACGGTCTTTTTTGCGCCAAAATATTTGGCCCAATGAAAGACTATGAGTGTCTGTGTGGCAAATATAAACGCATTAAGTATAAAGGCATTGTTTGTGAAAAATGTGGTGTTGAAGTAACAGAATCGCGCGTTAGAAGGGAGCGCATGGGGCATATTGAGCTTGCTGTACCTGTTGTTCATATATGGTATTTAAAAAGCGTCCCAAGCATGCTTTCTATTGTGCTTGATATGAAATTAAAGGATTTAGAAAGAATTGTTTATTATGAGGCATATGTTGTTGTTCACTCAGAAATTGAAGAAATTCCAGTTAAAACTGTTTTAACCGAAAGTGCTTACAAAGAAGCAATAGAGACATATGGTATAAAAATAAATGCTGAAATGGGTGCTCTCGCAATCTATAATCTATTAAAAAATCTTGATTTAGATAAAGTATTGGGCGAACTCAAAGAAGAGTACGACGCCACATCCTCTGATCTTAAAAAGAAAAAAGTTATGAAACGCATAAAACTCATTGAGAAGTTCAAAAGAAGTCAAAATAAACCTGAGTGGATGGTATTAAAAGTATTGCCAGTTTTGCCACCTGATTTAAGACCTCTTGTTTCGCTTGAAGGAGGTAGGTTTGCTTCATCTGATTTAAACGATTTATACAGGAGAATTATTAATAGAAATAATAGATTGAAACGCTTGCTAGAGTTGGGAGCTCCTTCCATTATTGTAAGAAATGAGATGAGAATGCTTCAGGAAGCTGTAGATGCTTTAATTGATAATGGCAGGCGAAAACAGGTTGTAAGAGCGTCAAACAATAGACCGCTAAAATCGCTAAGCGATACTATAAAGGGCAAAGAAGGGCGCTTTAGAAGGAATCTTTTAGGTAAAAGGGTTGACTACTCGGGCAGATCGGTAATTGTAGCTGGACCTGATTTGAGAATTGACCAGTGTGGTTTGCCAAAAATAATGGCTTATGAGTTGTTTAAGCCATTCATTTACAACAAATTAATAGAAGAAGGTCATGCTCTAACTGTAAAAAATGCTAAAAAAATAGTTGAAGATAAAGAGCCTATTGTTTGGGATTTACTAGAAGATATTGTCAAAGAGTATCCAGTGATGTTAAATAGGGCTCCTACGCTGCATAGAATTTCTATTCAGGCATTTTACCCAGTTCTAACTGATGAAAAGGCTATAAGGCTTCATCCATTAGTGTGCGCTGCGTTTAACGCAGATTTTGATGGCGATCAGATGGCTGTTCATGTGCCCATTAGCGTTGAAGCGCAATTAGAATCGAAGGCCATAATTTTATCTTCACACAATATTATTTCTCCGGCTAACGGCAACCCTATAGCTGTGCCATCTCAAGATATGGTTCTTGGTATTTACTATATGACAAAAGCAAGAGAGAATGCCAAAGGTGAGTCGGCTATCTTTCCAAATGCTTGGAGTGTAAGGTTAGCTTTTGAAAATGGTGTAGTGGATTTAAATGCAAAAATAAAATATAGAGTTGAAAATACAATTATTAATACGACAGTAGGTAGGGTGCTGTTTAGTGATATTGTGCCAAAAGTAGTTCCGTTTTCTTTAATAAACAAGACAATTGGAAAAAAAGACCTAAACAAGCTTATTTCATATGTATATAAAAATACAGATTTACCAACTACAGTTGCTTTTTTGGATAATGTTAAAAAAATGGGCTTTGAGATGGCAACAAGATCAGGTATTTCTATTTCTGTTGATGATATATTGGTTCCAGAAGAGAAATCGAGTATTATAGAAAACGCTGAAGATGAAGCAAGAAAAATTCAAAATCAGTATGAGCAGGGTTTATTAACAGATTCAGAGCGATACAATAAGATAGTAGATCTTTGGAATAATGTTACAGAAGAAATCTCAAAGGTTATGATGGTAAAATTAGGCGGTGTTTACAATGAAAGCTTTAACCCTATTTTTATAATGGCAGATTCAGGCGCAAGGGGTAGTTTGCAGCAAATGAGGCAACTTGCTGGCATTAGAGGTCTCATGACAAAACCATCTGGCGATATTATTGAGACGCCAATAAAATCTAACTTTAAAGAGGGCCTAAATGTTATAGAATACTTTGTTTCGACTCATGGTGCAAGAAAAGGTTTGGCTGATACCGCTCTAAAGACAGCAAATGCTGGTTATCTAACAAGAAAGCTTATCGATGTAGCTCAAGATGTTTTTGTAACAATGGAAGACTGTGGAACAACAGAAGGATTAGAGGTAAGCGCATTAATTGTAAACGGCGAAGAGATTGAATCGCTTCAAGAAAGAATTGTAGGTAGAATTTCTGCTGAAGATATAATAAGCCCACTTACTCAAGAATTAATCGTAAAAGAAAATCAGGAAATTACAGAAGAATTAGCTGAAAAAATAACAGAAGCTGGTATTAGAAGTGTAAAAATTTTTTCTGTTTTAACATGCAAAGCAAAATACGGTGTTTGCGCTAAATGTTATGGTAGGGACTTGGCAAGAGGTAAAAAAGTCGAAGTTGGTGAAGCTGTTGGAATTATAGCTGCGCAATCCATTGGCGAACCCGGCACTCAGTTGACACTTAGAACATTTCACGTGGGTGGTACTGCCTTAAGAGCTGGTGAAAAAGTTGGAGCAGAAACCAAAAAAGGTGGAATTGTAAAGTACTTCAACTTAAGGACATCGGTTAACTCTGAAAATAACAACGTGATTTTAAGTAGAAGAGATGCGGCAGTATTAATCATAGAGCCACAGATTGTTTCAGAAAATGCTGGCATAGTAAACATTGAACAGACAAAAACAGATTTTTTATTAAAAATAGAAGACAAAGAAAACTACAGTATTAGAAAAATCGATTTTATAAATGAAAAAGATATTATACAAAATGATGCAAATGTTGTAGGTAAATTGATTTTCAATGTTAAAGATGGCGATTCGGTGAAAGAGGGTGATTTATTGGTTGGAAGGATACTTGAGGTTTACACAGTGCCAAAAAATTTACCTTATGGGGCAAGAATATATGTAAATGATAACGATACGATAAAGCGATTTATTAGGACAAGTGATGCTGGGATCGTAAAATTTGCTATTTTAAAAGGGCAATCATTTGTAGAGGTTGATGGGTTCGAAAACGATGTTGTAAATAGGCATGGTGCCCATATCTTAATCGAAGATGAAAACTCTACATTAAAAAAGAGATATTACCTTTCAATAGGAAGTAAGGTATTTGTAAAAAGCAACACTAAAGTAAAATCAGGTGAAATTATAGCTGGTTTTGATGATGTGGTCAAAAAGCGTATTATGGAGGCTGACCCTTCAATTTATTTATCCAGTACTACCATAGCAGATTGGGATTCTTATACGGACTTTTTACTTGTTGATACTGAAGGTTATGTGAAGTTTGTTGATATAGTAAATAATGTAACTTTAAGGGTAGAGATAGATAAAATTACAGGTTTAAAAAGCAATATTATAATTGAAAGCAAAAATGTTAACCTAAAACCAAGAATAGAAATTGTCGATGAAAATGGTAATGTAAAAATATCAGAAAGCACACATGAAAAAGCTGAGTATTATTTGCCTCCCGGCATTATTTTGCAAAAAGAAAATGGTGATTATGTAAAGCCTGGTGATACGCTTGGAAAGATTCCAAGGGAAGCAACAAAAACTACTGACATAACTGGCGGTTTACCTAGATTAAACGATATATTTGAGGCGAAAAAACCAAAAGATTCTGCAGTGCTAAGTGAAATAAGCGGTATTGTTTCTTACGAAGGAGAAATTAAAGGTAAAAGAAGGATTGTTATAACATCAACAATAGGAAAAGGTGAAGCAAAGAAAGAATATCTAATTGCTAGAAATAAGCGTATATTAGTTTACCCAGGCGATAGGGTGCAAGCAGGCGATCCTCTAACAGACGGAATTATCAATCCGCATGATATATTAAGGATACTAGGTGAAAAGGTTTTAAGGTGGCATTTAGTAAATGAAATTCAACAAGTATACAAATTGCAAGGTGTTACAATTAATGATAAACACATAGAAATAATAGTAAAACAAATGTTGTCCAAGATTATTGTGGAAAATGCTGGAGATACAGATTTTATAGAAGGTGATTTAGTTGATAAATTTATATTTGAAAGAAAAAATCAACAGGCAATCGAAAATGGTAGAAAACCAGCAATAGGAAAGATAAGCTTGTTAGGCATCACGAAAGCTTCTTTAAATACTGATAGTTTTATTTCAGCTGCATCATTCCAAGAAACAGTCAAGGTGCTAACAGATGCGGCTATTACTGGTTCAATTGATTCGCTTAGGGGGCTGAAAGAAAATGTTATCGTTGGAAGGTTAATCCCTGTTGGAACTGGACAAAAAAGATTGGACGACATAAATATTGAGATGAAAATTCTTGACAAATAAGAGTTTTATTGGTAATTTAGTCAAGCTAATATTTCAAGGAGGTAATGGGTGCCAACTATTAACCAGTTAGTTAGGATCGGTAGAAAGAAAGTCAAGGAAAAAACAAAAACACTTGCTTTACAGAATTGTCCTCAAAGAAGGGGTGTTTGCACGAGAGTGTATACGACTACACCAAAAAAGCCTAACTCGGCTTTAAGGAAGGTTGCAAGGGTTAAATTGACAACAGGATATGAGGTGACAGCATATATACCAGGCGAAGGTCATAATTTACAAGAACACTCAATTGTTCTTGTAAGAGGCGGTAGGGTTAAGGATTTGCCAGGTGTTAGGTATCATATAATAAGAGGTACATTAGACACTGCCGGTGTTAACGACAGAAAGCAAGGCAGATCCAAATATGGAGCAAAAAAACCAAAGGAAGGTGCTGTAAATGAGAAGAAGAAGGGCTGAAAAGAGACAAACCCAAAGTGATTTAGTCTATAATAGTTTATTGATAGAAAAAACTATAAATAAGATAATGTACGATGGTAAGAAGTCAATTGCTCAAAGGATACTTTATAAAAGTTTTGATATAATAAAAGAAAAAACTGGTCAAAACCCTTTAGAAGTATTTGAACAAGCACTTAACAATATTATGCCAAAACTTGAGGTCAGACCAAGAAGGGTTGGTGGTGCAACATACCAAGTGCCAGTTGAGGTAAGAAGAGAAAGGCAAGTCAGTTTAGCTATTCGTTGGTTAGTAAACTATGCAAGATTAAGAAACGAAAAAAGAATGTTTGAAAAATTAGCAGGTGAAATCCTAGACGCTTTTAATAATAGAGGCGGAGCTATTAAGAAAAAAGAAGATACGCACAAGATGGCCGAAGCAAATAGGGCTTTTGCACATTACAAGTGGTGAGGTGGTATTTTGAGTAGAGCGTACCCTTTAGAAAAAGTTAGAAATATAGGAATTATAGCCCATATAGACGCAGGCAAAACTACAACATCAGAGAGAATTTTGTTCTATACGGGTGTTTCACATAAAATCGGCGAAGTCCATGAAGGTACAGCTACGATGGACTGGATGGAGCAAGAAAAAGAACGAGGAATAACAATTACATCAGCCTCAACCGTATGCTTTTGGAAAAATTATAAAATTAACTTAATAGATACTCCAGGCCATGTAGATTTTACAGTAGAAGTTGAAAGATCCTTAAGGGTTCTTGACGGTGCTGTAGGCGTTTTTTGTGCAGTTAGTGGCGTTGAGCCGCAATCAGAAACTGTTTGGCGTCAAGCTAATAAATACAATGTCCCAAGAATTGCATTTGTAAATAAAATGGATAGGACTGGTGCTAATTTTTTCAATGTAGTTAAAGAAATAAATACAAAGTTGGGGTCCGTTCCAATAGCATTACAAATCCCTATTGGTTCTGAAAATAGTTTTGTAGGTGTAGTTGATCTAGTTAGAATGAAGGCAATAGTTTGGGACTCCGATGTTCTTGGCGCAACATTTAGCGAAAAAGAAATACCTGCTGATCTTTTGGGGTTAGCTCAAGAATATCGTTTGAAAATGATTGAGACAATAGCCGATTTTGATGAAGAACTTATGATTGATTATCTAGACGGAAAGGAAATATCAGAAGATAAAATTATTTCTGCAATCAGAAAAGCTACATTATCTGGAAAGTGTACGCCAGTGTTATGTGGCAGTGCTTTTAAAAATAAAGGTGTTCAACCATTGCTAGATGCTGTTACGCTTTATTTGCCATCGCCAGTGGATGTTGGTGGAATTAAGGGAAAAAATTTGTTAGGCGAAGAAGAGGAAAGGAAAGCAGATGATAATGAACCATTGTGCGCTTTAGCTTTTAAAATATTAAGTGATCCGTATGTAGGCAAACTTACATACTTAAGAATATATTCTGGGGTTTTGAAGGCAGGTAGTTACGTATTAAATTCTGCAAAAGGTAAAAAAGAAAGAATAGGAAGACTCCTTTTGATGCATTCAAACAAAAGAGAAGACATAGAAGAAGCACATGCTGGTGATATTGTTGCGGCGATTGGTTTAAAATACACCGCAACAGGTGATACGTTGTGTGCTGAAGATAAACCAATAGTGCTTGAGGCTATGGAATTTCCAGAACCTGTAATATCTATTGCAGTAGAGCCTAAAACAAAAGCAGATCAGGAAAAACTGTCAAATGGTCTTCAAAAATTAGCAGAAGAAGATCCTACATTTAGGATAAAATTTGACGAAGAAACAGCCCAAACGATCATATCTGGTATGGGCGAGCTTCATCTTGAAATTATTGTAGACAGGCTAAAAAGAGAATTCAATGTCAATGTAAATACAGGCAAACCGCAAGTAGCATACAAAGAAAGTATTAAGACTAAAGTCAAAAAACAGGGTAAATTTGTGCGTCAAACTGGTGGTCATGGTCAGTATGGTGATGTCTGGCTTGAAGTTGAACCACAAGAACGTGGTAAGGGTATAACATTTGTAAATAAGATTGTCGGAGGTGTTATACCAAAAGAATTTATACCTGCAGTAGAAGAAGGTGTTAAAGAAGCCGCAGAAAATGGAGTTTTAGCAGGTTATGAAGTAATAGATGTTGTTGCTACACTCGTTGATGGATCTTATCATGAGGTTGATTCATCAGAGATGGCTTTTAAAATAGCAGGTTCTATGGCTTTCAAAGAAGCTCTTAAAGCTGCCAAGCCTTATTTGCTAGAACCTATTATGGATGTTGAGGTTTCTACACCAGAGCAATACTTGGGTGATGTAATAGGTGATTTGAGTTCAAGAAGAGGTAAAATTAAAAACATGGAAGATAAGTCCGGTGTTAAAGTTATTAGAGCTGATATACCGCTTGGCGAAATGTTTGGGTATGCTACAACCTTAAGATCGATTACTCAAGGTCGCGGTACTTATGTAATGCAGTTTTCTACTTATGAAGAAGTTCCAAGCTCTATTGCAGAAAAGATAATAAAGAAAGAAGTTTAGGAGGTTTCCATTATGGCAAAGGAAAAATATGTTCGTACCAAACCTCACGTAAATATTGGTACAATTGGACACGTTGATCATGGCAAGACTACT
>JGI20128J18817_1000236_pt1 | contig 18218 bp, 20 predicted proteins | sample JossMetagenome_FD_18817 | JGI IMG/M metagenome (IMG submission 18817)
GTTTATTGACCCCTCCTTTATAATCCTCCGTCTAACTAATCCCTCATCCAATACCTCGTTTTCATCCCTGCCAGCTTTTTCCCAGGTCTCAACTGCTGCAACGCAAAAAGGGCGTTAACTCCTCGCCTGATAAACGGGCGTTTCGCCTTCGCCTTCACCTTCACCTTCACCTTTACCTTCACCTTTACCTTCACCTTTACCTTCACCTTTACCTTCACCTTTACCTTCACCTATACCTTCACNGAAACCGGGATTCGTTGCCCCCGTAGTAGCCAATGCAAAACGTGACGCCAAGCCAAATCCAAGTGGCGGCTTATCTGTCGGGACCCAACAATCGACATATGGTATCCGAGATAAGAGGAATAAAATGGGAAGGACTTGATTTCCGGGGCTCGGCTTAGCGGTGCGCGAAATACAGCGTGAATTCGCCCGGTTCCGCAAGGTCGACCCTAGCAAAACCCCAGCGCACCATCTGAACGGTTGAATTAACTCCTTCGGCGGATATGTTATTTTCGGCTAAGGCGTCGATCAAACCGTCAGGAGTCACTACCTTGACGGGTAAGGCCGACGCTACCGGCACCCAGTGCACCCTCGTTATACCCTCCGTTACCGATTGCTCGGGACCTATATCCAAAAGCGAAGCCTTTCCCTCTCCCAAATATTTCACGGTAGCCAGCTCCATCAACCTGATGACCGTCCCCGGCCCGCCGAGGTCATCCCTTTTGCACGAATACCTTGCCCCCCCTCACCTCGATCCGCCTTTTACCCATTTCCGGATGATCCGGGTGCAACAGGGCCTCTACCACCCTATCGCCCAAACCTTCTACGCTTATCATCACGGGATCCCTCACAACGAAGTACCTGCGAGAAATTGGTTCCAGGTACCTCCGGTTCAAGGCGTACAAGTTATCCCAGCTTATCATCGCGTCGGTTGGCTTGGGTCCCACCTCGATCATGAGGTCGATTATGGCTTTCGGAGAGAAACCCCTCCTCCTAAGGGCCATCAACGTACCAAGGCGGGGGTCATCCCAGCCGTTGTACACGCCACCCGCTAGGGCCTTTCTTACTTGGCTCTTGCTCAAGGGGATACCCTCCAGCATGAGCCTACCGTGCTCGACTGAGAAGGGTTGTTTCCATCCCATGGCCTCATAGATATAACCCTGCGCCCTATCGTTCGTCATGTGCTCCTTACCCCTGAGCACGTGAGTGATACCCAAAAGGTGATCGTCCACGGCGGCGGATAGGTTGTAAAGGGGAAAGGCCCAAGCCCCGTCCTTTAGCATTGGATGGGGATGCCTCTTGGGATTAACAACGCGCATCAGGGGAAAATCGCGAAGGGCCGGGTTCGGAAGCTTCATATCAGTTTTCATCCTAACGACCGCTTCTCCCTCATCAAAGCCCCCGCTGACCATTTTCTCAAACAGCGAAAGGGCTTCCTCCTGGCTCTCTCCTCTGTGGGGGCAAGCATCTCCCATCCTCCTCAGCTGTTGAAAGTGCTCGGCGCTACAAGTACATACGTAGGCCGCGCCTTTTTGGATCAGTTGCCTAACCACGTCGTAGTAGTTCGAGAGGTGCTGAGATTGCACCCATTCCTTGTCCCAGCTATAGCCAAGCCACCTTACGTCTTCCCTTATCCATTCATAAGCTTCCGGGATGGGGGGCTTCACGTGAGGGTCCGTGTCCTCAAACCTGAGGATAAACTTCCCCTTGTATAGCCTCGCGTACTCGGCGGAAAGCACGAGGGCCCGCGCGTTCCCCAAGTGAAGCGGGGCGTCCGGATTCGGGGCAAAGCGGGTAACTACCGACCCCTCCTCAGCCCCGGGCAAAGCTGGAAGCGGGCTGCCCCCTTCCTCCTTTTCCTTCTTCCTTAATTTCCTTCATCCTCTCTTCTTGTTCCCGCCGAAGCGGCTCAAGCTGACTCAAAACGGCCATCAACTGATCGCGAGTCATCCCGTTAACCCTGGTCACGGCATCCCCGACCAGGTCCGCGACCCTCTTGACCTCAGATCTAAGCTCTGGGTGAGCAGACAGCAATGCATTCATTACTGGACCCTGCATCGCCTTACCGTGCTGGGCCGCGTTAAGCGCGGCCAACAGCATGACCTCGTCCTCTAGGCTCACTTTTCCCTCACCAAAGAAGAATACAGGAGCTCCTTCAGCTCCTCCCGCGCCCCGTTATCCGGAAGGGAGGATAGCTGAGATTCCGCACGCAGGCGGTAACGCTCCATCAAATCTCTCGTGGCATCAATACCGCCAGCTTTCACGATTATGTCCGTGGCTGAAGGGTCTCTCTTCTCAAGAAGGGAGAGCAGCTTTTCCCTTTCCTGGCCCCGAGCGTTTCTCACCGCCAACAATATGGGCATGGTTTTTTTCCCGTTCCTGACGTCGCTGCCAACCGGCTTACCAGTGACCGAGGGATCTCCCACAAGCCCCAGTATATCGTCAGCCATCTGAAAGGCCATGCCCAGATCCATCCCGAAGGCCGCGGCCGCCTTAGCAGACCTCGCCTGCGCACCGGCCAAGTAAGCCCCTACCCAACAGGAGTGAGAGAAAAGGATCGCCGTCTTCAGCCTTATCATGGAAAAGTACAGCTTAGGTGTGAAGGCTTCATACCGCATCCCCTCGAACTGCATATCCATGGTTTGCCCTTTGGCTATTTCCGTTGATATGTGGGCGTGAACCCCCAAAAGGTGACGGGCCTTCTGGCTGGGCAACACTTGCGCCGCCCTAGCCATCTCCATTTGCGACTCGGACTGGAGTACGTCGCCGGCCAATATGGCTATAGCATCGCCGAACTTCACGTGAGTGGTCGGCACCCCATGCCGAGTTTCGTCTTTATCCATTATGTCATCGTGTATGAGCGTGAAGTTATGAAGCATTTCAATAGAAGCGGCCGCCCTCACCGCGCTTTCCCTATCTCCCCCGAACATACGATTGAAAGCCAAAAGCAACCTAGGCCTCAGCCGTTTCCCCCCGGTTGATATCAGATAACTGGCGGCCTCGAAGAGAATCGAGGGTTGGCCGGAAAGCACTTCCGCGATCTCCGCTTCAACGTCTTTGATATTCCCCGATGTGCTTTGCATAGTAAGCTTCGCGTTAGACCATAACCAGCATTTAGGATTTCCGACCGCGCAACCCGCGCGCAGAAACGTTTAGCCGAACGTCATCTTCATAGCCAGGTCTGTTGAACGCGTCCTTCCTGGGCAGCTATCCGATTGCAAATTCGTGGCAGAAGTGACTGCCAAGAAAAGGCTTCGGGTAAAAACCTGACGTTTTGTTTAATCGATATTTAATTACTTATTTAAATTTATCTGATTTATTTATCGGTTTTCCGTTCGCGCATGACGCCGTTACCGCGTGACGAAAGGACGACGAGCCTCGCCCTTCAGGGCGGGGAGGGGGCCGGTATCCATAAGCGAAGTAACCTAATGCAAAATCCGGGAAGCTCTGAGCGACAGTCGTGCACTTCCCAGAACCGGGGTCGCTTAATGCGCCACTACCCAATCCGCTTTTTTTCCGGGCCAAACCCCGTCGAGGCGCCGAAGTGACCAACCCCCTCTGGCGGGCCCAGCTTTCCATGCTACCAAGTAGCACGTACTTCGTCTTCCTTAGTTCGCCCACGTTCCTGGCGTTCACCAATGCCATACCCATCCTCATCTGTTTTTGGACCGTGATGAGGACCCGCTTAACGTCCTCGGAAGAGCGCGTGGCTGGCCTCAGCAAGGGGCGAGCCATGGAGGCCACCGTAGCGCCGAGCACCAAGGACTTCACCGCGTCCAACCCGTTCCTGAGCCCACCGCTAGCGATTATGGGCTTATCGCTGACCGACCTGACCTCGAGTAACGAAGCGACCGTGGGTATCCCCCAATCGAAGAACGGCAGGGCCAGGTCGTCATCGCGCCTCTTACCCTCGATTACCGCGAAAGAAGTCCCCCCAGCCCCCCCTATGTCATATCCGAACACTTTTTTATCCTCGAGCCTTTTGGCCGTCTCCATGGATATGCCCGAACCGGTCTCCTTCAACAGGACGGGGACGCCTGCTTCATCGCATATCGCGTCGAGGCTTTCTTCTAGCCCACGAAAGTCCGGCTCGCCCTCCGGCTGTACGAGCTCTTGCAACATGTTCAGGTGGATTTCGAGCGCGTCAGCCCCTATCATTTCCACGGCCCTGCGGATTTCGCTTGGCTTCATCTTGAAGACGTTTGAACCCCCTAGGTTCGCCAAAAGCAAGGCCTTGGGGGCCCTATCCCTGACGATCCTGAATGTATACTCCACGGAAGGATCCATAAGGGCCGGTCTCTGGCTTCCTACACCCATGCCCAGCCCCAGCTCCTCCACGGCCTCGGCTAGGTTGGCATTTATGATGTCAGTGCCCGCCTCTCCCCCCGTCATCGCCCCCACCAAGAGCGGGGCGGATAGCTTTTTACCGAGAAAATCGATGGACGTGTCCACGTCGGAGAAACTCACTTCAGGGAGCGCCTCGTGGATCAGGACTACCTCGTCGAACTGATCCCTAAACCTGGGAGGTACCACGTCCCCACCCAGCGCTATCCTTATGTGGTCCCTTTTCCTTCCCGCAACAGACGAGTTCAAGTCGCCCATCTTCAGCACCTACGGGATCAATTTTGTCCCAACGTCTTCGCCTTTCAGCGCTGAGGACAGCCTCCCTGGCACAACACCACTGACCACCCTTACATCTATTCCGGCCTCCACAGCAGGTCCCGCCTTTTTAAGCTTGTTACCTATACCTCCGGTCACGTCTCTGACCTCACCGAATTCCGGGCGATCGCGAGAAAGGCTGACCTCCTTTAGGAGCCTAGCGCCCTCATAAATCTTCGGATCCCTGTCGTATACCCCTTCCACGTCGCTCACAAAAACGAGGGAACGGGCGCCGAGTTCGACAGCCAGCTTCACAGCCATATCATCGCCAGAGACAATCGTGTATCCGAGCTCATCGTCCAAGACCAACGAGCCGTAGCAAACTGGGATCAGGCCAAATGAGAGAAGCCTAGAAAAAATTTCAGCGTTCAACGCACTTACTTCCCCTCCCTTGGCCTTGAAGACTACAAAGCTTTGCACCGCGAAGACCGGGAGGCCCGCCCGCAAAAACTCCTCTACCACGAGCGCGTTCAGCGCCTTCATGGCTTCCTCAACCTCGATCAACGCCGTTGCTGGGGCGCCGGAAGAAAACCCACTTTTCAACGAATAACGGGAGGCCACCGGATGACCGAACGAACCTCCACCGTGCACGATCAGCAGGCGCCCCAAAGCCAGAGAGGCCGAAAGTTCACCCGCCAAACGCTTTATGGCTTCGCCGTTTGGAGAAAATTCCAATTCCTTATGGGTTATAACGCTGCCGCCAATCTTCAAAACCGTAAGCCCGCCGGATTCGCGCCGTTCGCTCAACGCCCCCCTCCTCGGCCTCCGTTTCAAAACTATCTGGGGAGACCGGAAGGTCTTCCTGGGCGCCCAGTTGTCCCCTCTCGCGAAGCACTTGTCTGGCCAAAAGCCAATATGCCAAGGCCAGCGACTTCCTACTCCTGTTGTTCATGGGGATTATGAGGTCAACGTAATCGACGGGGCTATTGCTATCGCAAAAGGCCACCAAGGGGATGCCTGCCAGCGCGGCTTCGGACACCACCTGGCTACCTCCCTCAGTATTCGAAAGAAGGATCACCTGCGGTTCCATGTAACCGGGGAGGTTGGGATTCGTAAGCATTCCAGGCGTGAAGCGCTCCACGAATCCCTTAGCGCCCGTGAACTCGGCAAAGCGTTGGACCGGCCTTACGGCAAAGCGGGACGCCGCAACCGCCAAAACGCTGCTTGGCTCATACCTCGCCAGCATCCTACCCGCCACCCTTATCCTTTCGTCGATCTTCTTCAGGTCGAATATGTGTATACCGTCATCCCTCACCTTGTAAACGAATCCCCTCATCGCCCTTATTTCAGCTTCTGTCCCTATGTGTATACCACTCAGCATGTAGGTCTCCTGAGGTACCAGTAATTCGCCTTCTATGTTCTGCCTCTCGGTTTCATCGGAAGACGATGACATAGTTTTGTCATCTCGCGACCTTTAAGGTTCTCCCTTTCTGGAGTACTCAACCACCTGGTCGGCCAGGTCGTAATACGTGAGGAACATCCTCCTGCAGCAATACCTCTTTATTCCCAACTCATCCAGTACCTGAGCCGGAGACTTGCCCTCCTTTATGCCTTTTTCGTAGTCCTCCCACTTGTCCCCTATGACCGCCCCACACGTGAAACACCTAACGGGGAAGAGCACAGCAGACACCTCACCTATAAGACTTCTGGAACCTCCTTCTGGCGCCCTTGCCACCGAACTTCTTGGGTTCCTTCTCCCTCGGATCCCCGCTTAGGGCGTGCGGGTCAAATTCCAGTAACGCCCTCTTGATGGACTCGTCACCGTCGAAGAACTGGTAAATACCCCGGGCTATGGCATAAACGCTGGCCTGGTATTGCCCCATGTAGCCTCCACCCTCGCTCGTCACCTCGACGTCTACCTTGTCGCTGTACGGCCTGAGAGCCTCGTAAAGGACCTTAAGCTGAGACCTCACCTGAGAGTTCGGGTGAAGCTCCATGGGGTACCCATTGATCAAGAAGCGTCCCGCGCCCGGCCTGATCACCGCCCTGGCCACGGCCTTTTTCCTCTTGCCTGAAGCCACAACTACTTTGTTTACCGCAGCGGTTTCGCTCAAGCGTGCTCAACCCTCTTCCTGCCATAATAAGCGGCCAACTCCAAAAGCGTAGTGGAATGGCCTTCTTTTCCGTGCCAGAGCACTTCCTCCTTCTTCTCTGCCACGAAAGAGGACAGTTCCTGAGGAACCCCCTCGTATACCCTTAGCCTCTTGTACGCTTCCCTTCCCTTCATCTGGTCGATAGGCAGCATATTCCTCACGGAGGTCCTGAAATAGCCCTCCGGGGTCATGTACTTTCTGGGGCTGTACCTCCTGGGATTTATCCAGGAGTGTATCCCGTACCAGGGCTGCAGCCACTTGACCACCGAGTCTATGGGTTTAGATATGACCGCCTTTTCGACGTTAACCACGGCGACCTTCTTACCCTCAACCAATGCCTTGGCCGTCACAGAGGCCAGCCTCCCCTCTATGGCGCCAGTGGCATCAAGGACCAAATCCGGGACGAAATTTTTCAAAATCTTCACCACTTTTAATTTTCACTTCACCAAAAGCCAACCAGATGGAGCGCCCTCCAAGGAGGCTAACTCGTGAAGCGAGTAGCACCTACCACCGCTCTTTTCGATCTTTTCCCTGGCACTCCTCGAGAACGAAACGGCGGCGACGTTCATGGGGATAGCGGCCTCTCCCCAACCGAGCACCTTACCTGGGATCGCCACACCCTTGTGATCGCCGTAGAGCTTGGCCAGCTTCCCTACGTCTACGCAAACCCTAGTCGCAGAGCCTTTTTCTAGCTCCTCCGCTATAGTCTTCATCATCCCCTCCCCGCTGGCGTAAAGAGCTGCGATCGAGGCGATTATTTCCGGATTAGTTGGCTTTCTCCTCACTCACGAGCACCTCCAATTGAGACAGTATATTACTTAACTCCCTATTGAGTATTTCCAATGCGGTCATGAACGTCGTCCGGGCGTCCAGCTGGCCATTCAACTCAAAGGACAACACATGTCTTTCCTTATCACCCTTGACCGAAATCGCCTCGGGGCACGCCTCAACGCAGGCCTCGCAAAGCGTGCAGGCGAGTTCGTCCCTGACCACGAGGCGGCCGCCCTCGACCCCGATGGCGCCCGTGGGGCAGGCCTCAGCGCATTTCGAACAATCATCGCACTCCGATTTCAACTCAATCACGGGGTAGTCCACCACCGAGGCGGCGCTTATTGGCTGCCATTTGGCGTGCTCCCTCCCCGTCCCAATCCTCGCCCTTATCTCCGCCCTCAAACTCTGACCGTTCGTCATCGAAATGATGGGGATCCTCGGGTGATCCGTGGCAACGCTGCCATCGGGGAACTTCAACTCAGAGGCGTAAACGGTGGTGTCACCCGTCGCCCTGACGTCGAGCACCATGTCGACCTCTGCCTTAGGTTCGAAATAGTTATCCACGAGCTCCGCGTAGCTCATGATGGTTTTTATGGGGATAAGGGAAAGCCTATGAGCTATGTATTCGCGGTAAAAGGACGTACTGTTCTCATCGAAAATGACCTCATCGATGGCGAGGGTTGGCACGTAAGCCATCATAGCTCTGCGGAGGGTATTGGCAACCGCGCTGCTCACGCCAGCCAAGAGGACTTGGTAAGCAGGGCCATCCCTTCTAAGCACGGTAAGCGACGGCCCTTTCTCGCTCATACCCTTCTACCCCTTCTGCCGCCGGGCCTTCTCGTGGTGTCATGCGGTAGGGGAGTGATGTCCTCGGTTACCCCTATGAAGAAGCCCTCTCTTGACAATGCCCTTATTGCGGCCTGGGCCCCTGGCCCCGGCGTCTTACTCCCGTGTCCGCCAGGAGCGCGAACGTAGACTTTGAGGGCGTTTATCCCCTTCTCCTTTGCTTCTCTCGCAGCTGCAATCGCGGCCTGAGTGGCCGCGTAAGGCGACGGCTTTTCCCTATCGGCCTTCACCACCTCTCCGCCGGACTTCTTGGCTATGAGCTCCCTTCCAGTTATATCTGTTATATAAATCAAAGTATTGCTGAAGGAGCTATATATCCACGCTATACCCCAATTTAAATTTTCCGTCAAATTAAATCACCTATTCTTCTTTTTCCCCTGAATTTCCAGCTTCCCCCTTAACTTTTTCTAACAAAGGTACGGGAACTTCTATTCCCTTCTCATCGTCGCGGCTTATCAGCGCTCCAGGAGATCTGATCGCCCTCCCAAAGACGCGGACGTGACCGTGAACTATGAGTTGTCTAGCCGCGAAATAAGAAATACCGGCCTTCTGCGCCACCAAGGACTGAAGTCTCCTGTTCAGCACTGCCTCAACGCCCATGGACAAAACCGAATCGGAAGTACCCTGAGGGGAATCCAAATAACCCAATTTATAAAGGCGGCCTATTAGCTCGCTTTCGTTCTTTGCCCTCTCTTCGGGCGGGAGCGCGAAGAAACCGCGCTCCATCCTCCTGTACTTCCGGGCAACGGCCTCCGCCACGTAAAGTTCCTTTTTGTTCCTCAGCCCGTACTTCCCCATGAGCTGCATTTCGCCCTGAAGAGAGCTCAGCAACCACGGGTTCGTGGGGCCCTTCCACTTTTTTCTTGGCTTTTTAATATCTCCCATCTTGATCACTTCTGCTCGGCCTGGGCAGCCGATGGGGCCGCCGCCTGCTTGAGCTTACCCTTGGATACACCGACCGAGCGCCCGAACCGGCCAGTGACCCTAGTGCGCTGCCCCCTAACCTTAAGCCCAAGAGAGTGCCTCACACCCCTCCAGCACTTTATACGCTTGAGCAACTCGACGTCGCCCCTTACTCCCATCAAAAGCTCGGAACCTATGAGGTGCATGTCCTCATTTTCGAGAACGTCGGAACGCCTATTCTTGAACCACAGGGGCAATGCCGGGTGCTTCTTATCCCTTAATACGCGCTCAAGAGATTCAAGTTTGGCCTCCTCCACCTCCCCCAGCCTCAGGGATGGGTCGATACCCAGCTGCTTGCAGAGCGACAGTGCTAGGTTGATCCCAACCCCCCTTATTCTTGACAGAGCATAAGGTACCTTCACGTCCCCGGGGAGGTCAAACCCCACCATCCGAACCACGTGCCTAAAGCTCGTCTCGCTCAAGATTGCGACACCCTTGAAAGCATCCTAAGGGTAATGGAACAACGTATATAAGAATTCCTCAAAGTATGCTAAGGCTGGCCACTCCATCAACCTTCCTAATCTCATATATCAGATCAGCTGGCAGCTGACCTTCTACCACGATCGTCAGCTTCGGGTTGGGGTTCAACTCCACGTCGTCAACTATGGCTTGCCTTATGCTCAAATTTCTGGAGGCCACCAACGAAGCCACACCCGATAGGATGCCGGGTTTCGAGGCATCGGTGGGGGTTATCTCGATAACGCTCCAGTTGAAGTTCTTGGCCACCTTTTTCAAGCTACTACCGCTCGGCTCAAGCTGCGAAAAGATCTTGTAGAGAGTCGGATCCGACTCCATCATTCTGACCGTCGACGTAACCGTCCTGCGATCCACATGCGCCACGGCGGCCACTTTGGCCGTAGGTATCTCGATCTCTCCGCAGTATATCTTACCGTTGCGGACACTAAGCCCATACTGTATGAAAAGACGGGCGACGGCTAATTTCTCCTCTCTGGTAGCGAACCTCGAGGAAATAAACTTCCACATATGTTCGCTCGCGCCCTCGCATAAAAAGTTAACACTTCGGACCCTTTAACACCACCTGTGAATCCATTTGTCCGCAGATCCCGAAATTATACCACGAGTCGAGTAGAATTCCGGCGCCTCGGCGGGCCCGTTCAAAAGTTCGTTCAACGCTCCGCCCTCACCGAGCTGGTCCAAGAGCGATATGCTTAAATATGTCTATCACTAATAGTGATAGACCAAACATGTCGGAGAGAAGAAGAGATAGGGAAAGGGATTGGTTCGACGAGCTGATGGACGAATTCGAGAGGATATCCGAAGAAGCCGATGCCATGATAGATAGCATATTCGACGAGGCGAAGGGCCGCATCCGCAGAGAGGACTTCTCGTTTGGCCCCTACATTTACGGCTTTTCCGTGAGCGTCGGACCTGATGGCAAGCCCGTCTTCAAGCAATTCGGCAACGTGAAGCCAAGCCGGAGAGGTCTGCTGGAAACCAAGGCCATCGAACCCTACTACGACGTGATGGAGGACAAGAAAAACAACCAAATCAAGGTTTACATAGAGATGCCTGGGGTGAGTAAGGAACAAATACACCTCACAGCCGACGAGAATGAACTACACGTCGAGGCTAAAGGAGAGCACAAAGAATACGAGGCGGATATACCGCTCGATGTCCCCGTAGACGTGTCATCGGCCAGCGCTACTTACAACAACGGCGTCCTCGAAGTGACGCTGAAACCCAAAGAGCCGCTTCAGAAACCCGGTAACGAAATAAAGATACAATAGGTGAACGCACGGGGTGAGGGACGCGGATCCGCTCGAGGTACTAAGCAACGAGACGAGAAGAAAGATCCTCAGATGCTTGCTCGGCGGGCCAAAGTATCAGAGCGAGCTAGTAAAAGAGGTAGGGGTAAGACAACAGGCGCTCATACGCCACCTAGCCATTCTGGAAGACATGGGCATCATCAGATCCTGGACTGAGCCCAACGCAGAAGGAGCAGCCCGCCGCTATTACGACCTATCGGGGGAGCTAATCTTCTTGAAGGAGTTACAGGAGGTCGATCTCCTGACCGATGACTACTTCCCCGCCATACTCCAGGGCCTCTTGGGCGGACCAGAAGCAATCCGCGAAGAATTGCGCAGGTTAAGGAAACTGGAAGAAGTCATGAATAAGATATTAAAATCGTTACGACAGAAGGCAACTCGAGACGGCGTCGAGAGCCTCTCCAAGTCCAGCTCTCACGAAGAAGAGGTGGGATGGACTTTTTTTATCGTCGGCGTTTCCAAAACCCTCTATATAACCGAGGCAACGGGAGAGCCTCATAGCGACCATCTTTTCTTCATAATGACCGTTGAGGACAAGAACCGTTATCGGGCGTACCTGACCGGTGAGGTAGTCCACGTTCCAAAAATACCTCGTCTTCGGGCCAAAGTGCCTGATAAGCCTCGCCCGCAACGTTCCCTTGGCGGAACCGACGTATACGTAAGAACCGGGCTCCAACTTGAATTCCCTTCCCCCGCGTACCCGGACAACGCAGCGATGCCCTAGCCGGAAGAAAAGCAAGTAAGCGCTGGGGACGCCAGGCGCCAACGGCACTCTTCCCGCCCCTTCACCGCGTAATCTCGCCGCCGGCATCCTATCCAATTGGTCCCATCGCTCCACGTAGAAATCGCCGTATTTACCCGTGTACTCGCGCCAAGAAACCTCGTACCTCGTGACGTGAGAAAGGCGAGGACCTCTGATGACGCGATCGATGAACCTAGCTATGGCCTCCCTTTCCCCTTCGACGTATACGGTTAACGAACCATCGTCTTCATTCCTAGCAAAACCCGTCAGGGATAACTGGTAGGCGTGGCTCTGGGCGAAGAAGCGGAACCCGACTCCCTGCACCACACCGTAAAGCCGGACCAGCGCGGCCGCCTTCATGCGCGCTCTACCACTTCACCGTTAAGGGCCGACGTGATGTAATCGAGGTCGGGTTGACCGACCAACGCGACCTTGACGGCCTCCATGAGCGTGCGAACCGGGACCACCTCGATTTGCCTCTTCTTCAAAACGTCTTGCAAGCCGACGTCCCCGAAGTGCTCGTAGTTGTACTGCGGTATGATCAACTTCTTCGCGTATTTATCCCTCAGCGCTGCCTCCACCTTACCGCTGCCGCGGTAGTCCAATCCCCCTACGGGCCAGACCTCGCCCTTTGCCGTCAGCGCTCCGGTTATAACGACTGAGGGGTCAACCGGGACATCAATTAGGGCCGATAACATGGCAATCCCGATGGCGAGCCCAGCCGAGGGACCCGAGACGGGTGGAACAGAGGCGCCAAAACCTATGGGTTGCTTTTCCATGCCTTTGGCCGGCGTCACCAGCTCAACGTATACGTCGTAATTCTTGTACCTCCACGAGGATATGGAGTTCAAGTATATGAAGGCATCTTCCGCGCTGGCCTTCACGCTCTCCCCGGCTTCGCTCCCCACCACGTAAACCTTGCCGCTGCCGTTCGGATTGACCAGCACCTCTATTACGCTGACCAATCCCGTCTGGGCCGCCTCACCCAGCGCCACCAACCCGTAGGACCTCCCCACCTCGGGCTTCTCCGCCCTAACGGTTGACTCTATCATCTCTCTGGCCTCCTCCACTCCCTCTTCTTCAACCCCTTCCAGCGCCTTCTCGAAATGGTAAAGGCGCAGGGGATAACTCGAGGGCGTTATTTCCTCAAGCCTTTGCAAGTCAGCTTCGCTCACCTCAAAGCCAAGGACCTCGGATGCCCGCTTTAGGTCGGCCGCGAATATTTGCTTGACGTTTTGAAGTGCCACTTCATCTCCCCTTTTGGCCGCCGTCACGAGCTCAGCTATTGCCTCCAGCTCCTTGGCGCGCAGCCTGTTCGCATCGTTTATCGTATCCTCTATTTTTCTGGGAGAAAGCGTCTTCTTTTCGAAGACGTCTAGTATTTGATCTACCGTCAACCCCGGGGCCAGCGCATCCTTGTAACCGCGCAGGTGGATCTCAACTATCTCCCTCTTCTCATCCCGGGTCCTGGGATAGGGAAACTCGAAGTGTTTTGTGAAGCGTTCCAGCAAGGCTGGGTCTAAGACGTCCATCCTGTTTGTAGTACCTATCACCACCACACCCGTGAGCGGCACGAAACCGTCCATCTCGGTCAGGAGCTGAGAGACTATCCTATCCATCACCGGGTCGTGCGTTCCCCTCTTCGGGGCAACGGAGTCCATCTCATCAAAGAATATTATGGAAGGGGCGTTTTTCCTCGCGTCATCGAATATATCCCTGATGGTCTTTTCCGGATCACCATACATCCCTTGTATTATGGAGGGGCCGCTTATGTTGTAAAACCAAACGTCGTTCTCGCCCGCTAGCGCCTTTGCCATGAGGGTCTTACCCGTACCGGGCGGCCCGTAGAACAAGTAACCCTTCGGGGGTATGTAGTTGGCCTTTACCGCCAGGTCTGGGTTCAGCGCTAAACCTATCTCTTTCATTATCTCATCCTTAACGCCGTGCAACCCGCCCACGTCGTTATACCTTTCCCTTGGCCTAACCTTTATGACCGATTTCTTGGCCGCCTCGGTCTTCTCGCCCGCGGTGTAAGACTTTATTTTCCTGGCTGCCGAGCGAAAGTCCTCAAGAGTCACCAGGGAGGCCAGGGAAGGCAAAGGCTTATCATCGCCTTTCCCCCTGAGCCTCTGAAGGAAGCCCTCCTGTATGGGCGCCGACTTCGCGTTGACGACCACCTGGAAAGCGTTCACCACGTCGGCCGGAGTTATGGAACTAACCCCCAGGGCCCTGAGCGATTCCTCAAGGGCGTTAACGATGGCCGCTGGAGAAAGAGTTATGCCGTACCTCTGGCACTCCTTCTGCGCTATCTTCACGAGCACGTCCTTGCTCATGGCGCTGTCCAAGTCGATGACGCCAACTATGCCCCTTCTCCTGAGGGTTTCCGTCAAGGACTCGTATTCGTTGGTGGCGATCAAAACGACCGTCCTGTAGTTCCTCTTTTGAAGCTCGTCGAACTTCTCCAAAAGCACGGTCTGCACCCTCGTCTCTTCCATCCCCACCTCCGACGAGGATTGGAACTTCTTGCCAAACGCCTGAAACTCGTCTATGAATATAACGCTGGCCTGCAGGAAAGCGGCGTCGAAGAACTGGCTCAGCCTCTGCGCGCTGCTGCCGTACCACATGCTGTAAACCTCCTGCGGCCTAAGCGTGGGGTAATTGATTATCAGGCCTTGCTTCAAACCCTCTTCGAAGGCCTCCCTTTGCACCGCCTCGCAGAAGAAGCTCTTACCAGCCCCAGACTCGCCCTTCACTATGAATATCTTAGGTGGTGGGATGGGTGAAGCCTTCCTCAGCTCCCTGTTCCTGAACACGTGATAGTGAACGCCGACCATCACCTTGGCCAGCTCAGCCTCCCTACCTATTACGTCCTCCCCCCTCACCATCGGGAAATCCGGGCGCTTTCTTATCTTTTTAGCCCTCGCTTCGACCAGCTTCTTCCTTTCTTCTGGGCTCTTCTGGAGGAACCTGTAAAACCTGTATTGCCAAGAAGTCAAGTAAAGCAGGGGGGCGAAGACCTGTCTCGCGCGCTTTCTCTTATACCACCACGCCCTCTCGAACTCTTCCTCATCTTCGTCGTACGCGGGCTCGCTCAACCATTCACACCTCCTCGGACCTCAACCGATCCTCACCCCTAAAAGACCCATACTCCAATAAATCAGGAGGAGACTGAATATAACCAAGAGTGCCACCCCCACCCACCTCTTCTTGCTCCCCTCTTGGGACCTGCTCTTCCAATAGGTATCGGTCAACGCGAACGCGTCCACGTATATCATGAGGGCCGCGAAGACGAGGAAAACGGCCATGGAGACTATCGAGGGGAACTTAAAAGAAAACACAGAAGAACTACCCTTGGCGTCGCTCATCTCAACGACGCTAGCGGTGAAGCGGTAGGCCGTGTAGTTGGCGGAATAGTTCTCCGTCAGCACGGGGAGGAACCAAACCCCGCTGGCCAAGGGAACCGGGGTCGCAGCCAGGTGGGTGTAGGCGGTGTAGTTTTGCGTAACTATGCCGTACTGCAACGTGAAGGGGCCCTTCGATACGAAGGTAACCGTCAAGTTATAGGTACCCGGACCGCTGGGTATCATCACCACGAGACTGCTGTTCAAGTATTGCGGGTACTGGGCTATTACGTGAAGGTCGTAAGTGCTGGTCATGTTGTAGGGTAGCACCGTGGCTCCCAGATCGTAAACAGGAGGCGCCACGAAAACGGCGACGTAATCCCCGTAATTGAGCTTGATCGTTTGGAAAGATATGCGGATCGGCTTTAGGGGAGAAAAAGCGTTAACGGGGGAAGTACTCGTGGCCAACGCCAGGCCCACCTGACCGGCCAAAAACAGGCCCAACACAAAGGCCACGAAGAAACGCTTTGCCTTCGTCTTTACTCTGAAATAAATAAAAAATCTTACTTAAGCTTATTCCAGACCCCTCAGGTCCGTTCGGGGAACGGATCCCAAGCCAGGTCCGGGTCTTCCCTCATGCCCTTCTTCGTTATCCCGTCGAGCAGTATCCTCTGCTCGTAGGAAGCGACGTTCTTCCTGGTAGATATGACGGCGTCCGGGTTAACGGAAACGCTATCGATGCCCTGCTCCACCAAGAACTTGGTGAACTCTGGGTAAACGCTAGGGGCTTGCCCGCACACGCTCACGGTCTTGCCATAGTGGTGAGCCACCTTTATGAGCTGCTTGATGGCCCTGAGCACCGCCAAGTTCCTCTCGTCAAATATGGCACCCACGGTACCGTTGTCTCTGTCGGTCCCGAGGATCAGCATGGTCAAGTCGTTGGACCCAACGCTGAAACCGTCCACGTACTGGGCGAACTTATCGGCGAGGATTATGTTGCTCGGGATTTCTGCCATCAGCCACACCTTGAAGTCGGGACCACGCTTGAGGCCCTCGGCATCCATGATCTCTACGACCTTCCTCAGCTCGTCGACGGTTCTGGTGAACGGGATCATGACCCAAAGGTTCTTGAGGCCGTACTCCTCCCTTACCTTCTTTACCGCTTGCACCTCGAGCTTGAAGCCCTCGATGTACTTCGGGTCATAGTACCTGCTAGCTCCCCTCCAACCGAGCAGAGGAGATGGCTCCTGGGGTTCGAATTCCTCACCTCCCTTGAGGTCCCTGTATTCCGAGGTCTTGAAGTCAGAGAACCTCAGAACCACCGGCCTCGGGTTGAAGGCCTGGGCAACCTTCCTGAAGCCCTCCGCCAGACCGTTGACCACTTTCTCGGGGTGGCCCGTCTTTATGAGGTAAAGTGGGTGCTCGCCTATGGAAGAGGCCCATATGAACTCTTCCCTCATCAGGCCAACTCCATCAGCCGGGAGCTTTGAAACTTTTTCGGCCAACTCCGGCTCTCCTAAGTTCACGTAGATTTTCGTCCCGGTTACCGGATAGCTCTCCACAGCCACTGCGGCGCCCTCACCAGCTGCTGTAGGCGCGGCAGCCGGCTTAGTCGCCTCCTCTAGCAAACCCGCGTAGACAACACCGTTGGTCGCGTCTACCGTTATCTCTTCACCTGACTTTATGACCTCTGTGGCAGGGGCGCCCCTGCTGGCCGTTCCCACTATGCACGGGATACCCAGCTCCCTGGAGACTATTGCTGCGTGGCAAGTCATCCCACCGCTGTTGGTTATTATGGCCTTAGCCTTCCTCATGGCCGGGACCCAGTCAGGCGCGGTCATCTCAGTTATGAGGATTTCCCCGTCTTGGAACTCGTTTATGTGCTTGACGTCAAGGATGACGTGGGCCTTTCCCGCGGCCATTCCCGGAGAAGCGGGGAGCCCGCTGACCAGCACCTTCCTCTCTCCCGCGGCCGCCTTCTCCGAAGGCCCGGCGGCGATTGCCGCTTCTTCCTTAGCCGCGGCCTTAGAAGACCACACGGTCTCCGGCCTAGCCTGAACTATGAACAGCTTATTGGTCCTCTCGTCGAGCGCCCACTCCGTGTCCATGGGTTTCCCGTAGTGCTTCTCGATGGCTATACCATAAGACGCAAGCGTCTTGATCTGGTCGTCAGTAAGCGCGGGTTTGTCCTGAAGCTCCGCGGGCACCTCCTGCTCCACCGTTCCCCCGTTGGGTAACCTAACCAGTTGCTTGGTCTTCTTGTTGATGTTCTTCTTTATGATTTCCATGTCGCTCTTACGAACGTAATACTCGTCAGGCGTAACCGTGCCCTGGACGACGTACTCTCCCAGGCCGTAGGAGGCCTCTATGAGGACCACCGAGCGATCCCCGTTGCTCACATCAAGCGTGAACATAACGCCAGAGGCCTTGGAGAATACCATTAACTGGATGGCGGCGGCCAGAGAAACCGCACTCTGAGAGAAACCCTTTTGAGCCCTGTAAAAGATGGCGCGATCGGTGAAAAGGCTAGCGTAACACTCCTTTAGCTTCTCAAGTACCTCCTGTTGACCCTTGACGTTCAAGTAAGTCTCTTGTTGGCCGGCGAAGCTCGCATCGGGCAAGTCCTCAGCCGTCGCCGAGGACCTGACCGCGACATATGCTTCATCGAGACCGGCCATCTGGCTTAGCTTCTTATAAGCGTCGACCACCTGAGACGCCAAGTCTGCCGGCAGCTGGGCATCAACGATCATCTTCCTTATGGTGGCACCCACCTTTTGGAGGGTGTCGGTATCGTTGGGATCCTTGAGCTCCGCCATAACCTCATCTATTTTCTCATTCAAGTGGTTGTACTCGAGGAAATAACGATAAGCCTTAGCGGTTGTCGAAAAGCCGTACGGGACTGGCACGCCCGCCGACTTAAACTCCCTGGTCATCTCGCCCAGGTTTGCCGACTTACCGCCTACTATGGGCACGTCTTCTTTTCCGAGCTCGTCGAACCAAAGCAGAAGGGCTTCCT
>JGI20128J18817_1000244_pt1 | contig 17721 bp, 18 predicted proteins | sample JossMetagenome_FD_18817 | JGI IMG/M metagenome (IMG submission 18817)
GACTTATATGTTGTAGTAAATTCAATTCCATATCCCAATCCTTCTTTACCAATTCCAGAATCTTTTCTACCTCCGTAAGGATAATATCCAATTCCATGCCTTGGCATATCATTAACATATACAGCCCCAACTTCCAAATATTCTGATATTTTTCTAATTTTATTTATATCATTTCCAAATATTGCTGCATCCAATCCGTATTTTCTTTTTTCTATAATTTTTAATCCCTCATCTATATTATCTATTTTTACTAATAATGCTACTGATAAGAATACTTCTTTATTAAATAAATATAATTTATCTACATTTTCTTTATCAACCTCTATTAAAGTAGGTTCAATATATGTTTTATCCAATTTATTTCCTCCGTATAATATTTTTCCTCCCTTTTGTTTTGCATCTTCTANNGAATATACAAATTCATCTACAGTTTTAGGATCTACAATTGGTCCGAATGTTGTATTTTCATCTCTTGGATCACCAATTTTTACTTTTGAAATTTCTTCTATTAATTTTTCTTTAAATTTATCATATATTTCTTTTTCTACAAATATAATCTTTATAGAATCGCATCTTTGTCCAGAATATGATGTAATTCCAGATGAAACCCTTTTTGCTGTATAATCTATATCTACATCATTTAATATAAATGTAGGAGCTCCTCCACCTAATTCCATTAAATATTGTTTAATTCCAGAATTCTTTATTATTTCTTCTCCAGTTTCTGTAGAACCAGTAAATATTATTGATGATATTTTTTTATTTGGTGTTATTTTATTCATATCTCTTCCAGGTATTGTTATTAATGATATATATTTCATTGGAAAACCTGTTAATTCTAATAATCTAATATATAATATTACTGGTAATGGATCTAAAGATGGGGGTTTAATAATTAATGTATTCCCAGGTAATAATGAAAATATTATTTTATTTACAGAATCAAATAATGGATAATTAAATGGCGTTATTGCTAAAAGTAATCCCAAAGGTTCTCTTTTTATAATTCCTTCAGATTCCAAGTAATCTTTACTAAATTCACCCGATAAGTAATCACCAACCATTTTTCTATAATCAATTTCAATATTTTTTATTCTATTAAGTGTAGATTCTATTTCTCCTAAAGCTTGTTTTCTTGTTTTTCCAGCATTTATAATCAATAAATTTTCGAAGTCTTCCGAATATCTCTCTAATAATTCTACAGTTTTTAATAATTTTTCAACTCTTAAATATCCTGGATAGTTTTTTGCATTAAATCTTTCATTATATAATCTATCGATTTCTTTTTCTACAACTTCATATTGGACTTTTGGAACCTTTGCAATAGGTGATAGATCTATTGGAGTATTAATAATTATGTATTCTCCATTTCCATAATACCATTCTCCATTAATAAATGCTGGGAATATTGGTAATCCATCGCTATCATATCTTATTATCTTTCTTAATTCCTCACTCTTTATATCAATTTTTGGTTTTTCAGATAACAGAGTTATGCCCATTAATAAAAAATGATTTTTGTTTTTATATATTTATTTCCAATAATACTGGGACATGATCAGATCCAAATATATTATCTAATATATCTGCATTAACTATTTTATCTTTTAATTCTTTACTTGCTACACAATAATCAAGTCTCCATCCTTCATTTTTCTTCTTGCAATAATTGAATATGAAAACCAGCTATATTTTTTTATATTTCCCTTTATATACCTAAATGTATCAATAAATCCCAAAGATAAAAAATGATCAAACCATTGTCTTTCTTCATCTGTAAATCCCGCGTAACCTTTCAAATTTACAGGATCATATATATCAATATCTTTATGTGCTACATTAAAATCCCCACAAATTATACATGGTTTATTTAAAGAAAGTACATATTTTTCAAATTCTCTATCAAATTCTAATTTAAAATCTAATCTTTTTAATGTTCCAACCCCAGCATTTGGGAAATATACATTTATTAAATAAAATTTATCATATTCTATTGTTATGACTCTTCCTTCAATATCAAATTTTTCAATCCCAATTCCATATTTTAAATTATTTGGTTTTATTCTTGATAATGTTAATACTCCACTATATCCATTTTTCTTTGCAGGAAATGAATATACATTATATCCAAGTAATTGAAATGTTAATGGTATTTCTTTTGTTTTTATTTCTTGAAATAGATAAAAATCTGCATTATAATTTTTAATAAAATCAATTAAACCCTTTTGAATTATGGATTTTAATCCATTAATATTCCAAGATACAATTTTCATTTTATCAGTTTCCGGGTTCTACATCATTTTTCAGCCCATATTTATTCATCATTATTTATATTATATACCTTAACAAAGTTATTAAATATTATTCCTTCTAACTCTTTCTTATCTATATCTTTTATCTCAGATATTTTTTCTAATGAATATATTATCTTCCATGAATTATTTACTGCCTTTCCTTTTTCTATTGGATCCAAATATGGGGAATCTGTTTCAGTTAAAATAAATTCTATTGGTGTATCTTTTACAATTTTTTGAAAACCAAGATCTCTATAAACAATTGCTGGTATTGACAAATAACAATTTATTTCAATTGCTCTATCTATTAAAGAAGGTTTCCAAAATGTATGTAATACTTTTTTATTATTATAACTTGTTAATATATCTAATACTTCCTTTTCAGCTTTTCTAGCATGAATTATTATGGGTTTCTTTAATCTATCAGCTAATTCTAGAAATTTTTCAAAATATATTTTTTGTTTTCTAATTTTATCTTCATCTANATCAGAAAAATCTAATCCAACTTCTCCNATTGCCAAAAATTTTTTATCCTTATTTTCTTCAATAAAATTCAATATTTTTTCTATATCATTATCACCCATCTTTTCAATTTCTTCAGGATATAATCCTAAAGCATAATATATTATATCATACTTTTTAGATTCTTCAATTATCTTATTTATACTCTCAATATCTATAGAATTTTCAATTATATATTTTACATTTCTTTCAATATTTTCCTTTATTTTTTCATCTATATTATTATATAAAAATAGATGTGTATGATCATCGACTATCATAATTAGAACTTTCTTTTCAAATATATTAAATATATATCCTCGAAGAAAATATGTGTATTATCTATTATCCTATAATCATAAAATTTTGAATATTTATTTAATATGTATTGAGGATTAGTTATTGAAGACATTATTATTAATATTTCTCCAAAATTATTTAATCTAGTTATACTTTGATATAAAAATTTGTCAATTGTCTCATATCCAAATTTTCCTCCAGAAACCCACCTTCTTATTTTTACCCCTTCATAACTTACTTCTGGTAAATATGGAGGATTAAATAGTATTAGATCAAATTTTTCATTTACATTATTAAATAAGTTGGACTGAAAAAATTTCGCTGGTAAATTTATTTTTTCTATATTTTTATATAAATAATCTAGATCAGAATTATTATCTATATAATTTATATAAAAGTTTATTTTAGATAATTTTAGGCATTCTTCAGATATATCTGAAAAGGAAACATTTTTTGTATATTTATATGCTTCTAAACCTTGAATTCCTGATCCACATCCAATATCCAATACTTTTTTATCTCTAGCAAATTCTTTTATATGGTCATTTAATAAAAAAGAATCTTCTTTTGGTGGATAACATTCAAGATCATAAATCTTATAATATATTACTAAATCATTATGTTTTACATATTCAAAGTCCATAATAATATTTATTTAAGTTTTAATTTAAATTATTAATTTATGTCAGAGAACGAAATATGGACTGAGAAATATAGACCAAAAAAATTGGATGATGTAAAAGGACAAGATGAGATAGTAAAAAGATTGAAAGCATTTGTAGAAAATAAAAATATGCCTCATTTATTATTTGCAGGGCCTGCCGGTGTTGGAAAAACAACTGCTGCATTGGCACTTGCTAGAGAATTATATGAAGATAGATGGGAACAAAATTTATTACAACTAAATGCTTCAGATGATAGAGGAATTGATGTAATAAGAGAAAAAGTAAAAGAATTTGCAAGAACAAAACCAATTGGAGATGTTCCATTCAAAATTATATTTTTAGATGAAGCAGATGCAATGACAAGAGATGCACAACAAGCTTTAAGAAGAATAATGGAAGAATACTCTTCAATAACAAGATTTATATTGGCATGTAATTATTCATCAAAAATTATAGAACCAATACAATCTAGAACTGTTATATTTAGATTTAAACAACTAGATAAAAAAGATGTATTCAACTTATTAAAATCAATAGCAGAGAAAGAAAATTTAAATATAAGTGATGATGCATTAGAAGCAATATATTATATTTCGGAAGGTGATATGAGAAAATCAATAAATATGTTACAGGCTGCAGCTTTATATTCTAAAGATATAACTCCAGAGTTAATATATGAAGTTGCTTCTGTAGCTAAACCACAAGAATTACAGGAAGTATTAAAATTAGCATATGAAGGAAAATTTGTTGAAGCTAGAGAAAAATTAATTGATTTAATGTTGAAATATGGTCTTGCAGGAGAAGATATAATTAAATATCTATCTAAAGAAGTTTATTCGATGAATATATCTGAAAAGGAAAAATTAGATATAATATATTATACTGGAGAAGTAGAATATAGATTATTAGAAGGTTCGGATCCAATAATACAACTGGGTGCTTTGCTAGCATATATAGGGCTTAGAGGTTTACAAAGTAGAAAATAGTTTTTGATAATCATTTTTGAAATTCAAAAATATAAAGCAATTATTTATATTTTGGAAAATAGTAAAATTTTACATGCCATATAATATTGAATATGAATTTAAGATTCCAAAAAATATAGTAGAAGGTATTTTAGATGAATATAATGTAGAAAATTTACACAAGAACGAGGATATTATGATAAAAAGATTAATATTGGGTTATATATTAAATAAATATCCAGATTTATTTGATATAGATGATAAAAAATATGAAGAAATTATAAAAAATATGAAGATCGAAGACAAAGGAAATAAATATATTTATGTTTATATATATGTAGATCAAAATTAATTTTATGGATATATCAAAGATACCTAAATTTGTAATTTGGGTTGGTGTAGCAGCTTTTATATTGGTCGTATTATATGCAATATATACATATTATGTAACCTCTTATTTACCTCCATATTTGGAATATTTTACATATAATTGTCAGTATGCAAATGGAACCTCTCTTATTGTAATTACCGCAAAACAAAATTTGGAAAATGTATCTATATATAATTTTTATGAAAATTCAACATGTAATTTGGGAAGTATAAATTATGGATCGATGAATGCATGTAGTGTGAATAATGATGTTATTATAGGAAATGCATATGTAAGGGTATATTATATTGTAAATGGTAATCAATATGAAGCTATTTTACCATGCAAAATAGTTGAGAATAATGGTATATTGGGTGGAATTTTCTCTTTATTTGGTCACTAAAAAATTAAATAAAAAAATTTTATCAAAAAATCTTATGTATTAATCTAAATGCTGCTATATCAATCTATCTTAATGCTTCATTCCCGCATATTTCATAAGTTTATCTTCATACTCTCTAGGATTCCTAAAATAATCTACTAGAAGATATTCAATAGTTCCCTCTGCACCTGCACGTGCTTCTTCTAGTCTATATGGATTTATAGTTTGATAATTTTCATCTTTTAATATCTTCTCTAATGTTGTTCTTTCTACTTCTTTATAATGTCTATATAAACCCTCTATTATTTCTTTGCCCCCTTTTGCTAAAGCTTCTAAACCTTTTGTAAATCCTTCAATTTCCTCTGGTGGAATCCTCCACTTTGATACCCACCATTCTAGAATACTTCCCATGAAGTAAGCCATAAAGTAATATTTATCTGCATACTCTTTGAGAGCTTCTTGATTGTTAGTTAAAAGATCACTTTTGTCCCATTCTCTTAAGTTTTCTATTAATGTTGCTAATGATGGTAAAGCTTCTGGTATATGTTCCGATACTACATCGAGTGCATCTCTCATATAAGATACATAAAGGGTATAGTTTTCTGCGGCTTCTTTTAATTCTTTATCTGCGTTTACTTCTTTTCTTGCCTCCACTCCCAATCTTTTTCCTGAATATTTGATAAATTCTGGTAATGTTAAGAATGCTTGTCTTATTATAGATAGATATTGTCTTTTTCCTAAATATTCACTAAGTCGTTCTTTATAACCTTCGGGATTCTCTAAATATCGAAGTATAAGAGACTCAATAGCTCTAACCTCAGGTACTATTTCTAGTACCTTAGGATCTAAATCTTCTTGAGATATTGGAGTAGTTTTATATTGCTGGTATCGGTTATATAAATCCTTTATTATTTCTTTGCCCCCTTTTGCTAAAGCTTCTAAACCTTCTGTAAATTTTTTAATTTGTTCTGGTGTATGCTTCCATATAGTATATTCCCAAATACCTCCAAGTAAGCCATCCTTAAAGTTATATTCATCTATACACTTTTGGAGAGCTTCTTGATCATTAGTTAAAAAACTTTTACATTCGCCAAATTTATCCAGGTTTTTTATTATTTTTTTTAATGATGGTAACGCTTGTGGTATATCTTCTGATACTGCTTCAAGCACATGACCCTTTGTAGATTGATAATATGTGTATGCTGCTATGGCTTCCTCTAATTCTTTTCCTCCTATTAATTCTTCTAATGTTTTAGGTTGCTTTTGATTTGAGGATGAAAATGGACCTCCCATAAGTAAGTATATTATTGAAAATATTTTTAAATCTATCGTTACTATCTATCATAAAATAGTAACTATAGTAGATACACTCTGCATATTTTAATATTCTAATTAGAAATATTAAATAATGGTTGAACCACGGATAAAAATATACAACAAAAGGTGTGGTATATTGGGTGGAATTTTCTCTTTATTTAGTCACTAAAAAATTAGAAAAGTTTTATTAAAAATGTTTATATTCTTTCTTTTATACTAGAATAAATCTATATCTATAACATCTCCAAGTCCTATATACTGATTAAATCGTTCTTTATGGCCTTTCGGATTTTCTAATAGATAATTTATAGCCCCTCGAATATATTCTGATGCCCACTGACCTGCCTTTTCTTTAATTTCTATATATCTCTTAATATCTTCAAATGTTTTTTTATCTGTATTCTTTAATTGTAAATTATTTGCTGATTTACTATAATCCTCTAATTCTTCATACAATTTTCTTATGTAGGTTATATACATTGCTTTAATTATTGAGTTGGATGATAAATATAAAATAATTTCATTTAAATTTTCGATATTCTTTTTGTAATCTGGTTTTGTAGGATCTATCCAACCAACATTGTCGCTAATAGTTTGTAATATTGTCTTCTTAAGATCATCTATATATGCACATTCTATAGAGGTTTCCAAATTGGGTGGATCTAGATCTATCCCTTTACATGGACTCCACGCATCTATATTTCTTATTAATGTTGCTAATGATGGTAAAATTTCCGGTAAGGTTTTTAATATTTTATCATATGCCTTTTCTAATTCTTCTACGTAAGATTTATGTGCCTTAATTATATATTTTACTACTTCTGCTTGTTTTATTTGGTATATATCGTCCACAAGTAGATTATTATTGGAAAGATTTTTTAAATACATCGTTAATATTTATAATAAGATAGTAACTACATAAAATATANTCTACATATTTTAATATTCTAAGTTAAAATATATTATAATGGTTGTTCCCTGGATAAAAAAATATTCACCAAAACATATTAATGAAATAATTAATCAANCAGAAGCTATTGGNAAAATAAAATCTTTTATAGAAAAATATCCAAATGTAAATAAAAAGGCATTATTAATATATGGNCCTCCNGGTGTTGGAAAAACGTCATCTATATATGCAATTGCAAATGATTTAGATTANGAAGTTGTAGAATTAAATGCTTCAGATAATAGAAATGCAAGAGTTATATATGAAAAATTGGGAGAAGCAATAAAAGGAAAACCATTTTTCAAAAAGGGAAGAATAATATTGGCTGATGAAGTTGATGGGTTGGCTGGATTTCAGGATAGGGGTGGAATAGGAGCTTTGGTAAAGATAATAGTTGAATCAAGATGGCCAATAATATTAACTGCAAATGATCCATGGGATCCGAAATTTAAGAAATTAAGAGATATTTGTGATATGGTAGAATTTAAAAAATTATCAAATACAGATATAATAAGACAATTAAAGAGAATTTGTGCAAATGAAAAGATAATAATTGATGATAATGCATTATCTGCACTTGCAGATAGATCTTCTGGAGATTTGAGGAGTGCAATAAATGATTTACAAGCATTAGCAACAAAGAGTAATCATATTACATTAAAAGACCTAGAAATTTTGGGTTATAGAGAAAGAGAGATCACAATATTTAGAGCACTTGGTCAGATGTTTAAGGCAAATACAATAATGGGAGCTACATTACCATTTGCAGATGTAGATATGGATCCTGAAGAAATTAAAGCTTGGGTTGAAGAAAATATATCAAATGAATATGAAAATATAAAAGAAATATATGAAGCCTATAATTGGTTATCTTTGGCAATTATATTTTATGGAAGAATTTATAGAAGGCAATACTGGGATTTATTAAAATATTTTACAACATTAATGTATGCTGGTGTTTCATTGGCAAAAGAAAAGAGATATAATAAATTTACAAAATATAGAATGCCACAATATATAAGAAAATTATCTCAGGATAAAGAAATAAGAGAAAAAATTGAAGAATTATCAAAAAATTTACAAAAGAAAGTTCATACATCCAAAAATAGAATTAGGGAAGTATATATAAATACATTAATAGTTTTAATGAAAGAAAATGAAAAAATAGGAAGAAAATATGCAGAGATATTGGGTTTTAATGAAAATGAAATATCATATATAAAAGAGGCTATAAAAAAATTATGAAAGAATTAAATAAAAATAATATAGAAGAAATATTTAAGAAAATAGAAGAATACTATAATATAAATGTAGATAAGTCAATAATAAAGAAATATAGATTTTTTATTGATAAAGATAAAATATATATGTTTAATAGGAATTTTCCAGATTTTTTAGATGAAAAACATATAAAAAATGGTTTATATATAATTAAAATAGAGAAAAACAATAGATATAGATTTAGTATAGAGGGAGCGCAAATCTTTGGAATAAATTCTATTAAAAGTATTGAAATAAAAAAGGAAAATATTTTTTGTAGATCTAATGAAAGCATAAAATTGGAACAAAATTTTGAAAATGGTTTTTATATAGCAAAAGATAATAATGATATTTTGTGTAGTGTATACATTAAAAACAATATATTAAAAGATTTTATACCAAAAGAAAGAAAAATAAATTATATTTTTGCCAAAGATAAACCAGAAAGTACATGTGTAAATAAATAATATACTCCTATATTTAATAATGCACTTAACCATATCATAACTGCTGCATCCAAGAACATTCCAAGTTTAGATCCTCCATCTATATTTTTTAATGTTCCAGCCAATATAAAAGCTTCAATAATAGATATTACAAATATGTAATCTTGTAATATATATAGGGGTATTGAAAATGTATATATATTTATACCTATTTGAGATACTGCAGAACCAAGTGCTGTAGATACACCCTGAAACATTTGATTTAATAAATACAATATTTGAGCAATTATAAATAGAATTGCTATAAATGCTATATATGTTCCATATATAATACCCCTTAAATTAGATATAAACTGAGATTTTCTAGATCTAAGTTCAATTATCTTTATTAATATATTATATAACATATCTCCTGCTTTTTTTGTATCTCCATTATATGATAAAACCTTTTCGAATACCTTTATTATTTTTTCTGCAATTGAACTACCCAGTTCAACTATAAAATATCTCCAAGATTCAGAATAATTTTTTGTTATATTTATTCTTTTCCTTAATCTATTAATATCATCATTTAATAAACCAAAATCATGTATAATAACATTATCTAATATTTTTGTTTGATTACTTCCAAATATTTCTGAATACTCTATTATACTACTAAAGAATGCTGGAAAATGATTTTCTTTTATTTTTAATGCTCTTTCTAATAATATCATCCTATAACTTATATATGCCAGGGGTGTAGCTGCTATCGCAAATGCCTCTAATAATTGTAATTTTAATACTAAAAATAGTGCTACAAATAATATATAAGATAAGAATGATAAAAGGTAAAATAAATACCTTATTGTTACATATTCTCTTGGTTTTTCTTTTGAATGAGACCATAATCCATCATCTGGAATATAATATTTTGATACATAATATATGAGTAAATTAATTACAATGAATATTATAAAGAAATCCATCAGCAAAAATGTTATATTTGTACTTAATAAGAATGGTATAAATAGTATTAAAGAAAAAGCAAATCCTAAAGATGATAATAATGATATTATAAATTCATCTAATAATCTTATATTTTCTAAACCCTTTTCATAATTTGCTTCATATATTGCTAATTGTGTTTCATACTCTTTATATAAAAATTCTGCAATTTCTTCACCAATATCAATTGAAGTTGCAAATCTCTCTAGGAAACTCTTAAAATTACTATCTGGAATATATGGTAAGACATATCTTATAGCCTCTGGAATTGTATAATTATATTTATTCGTTAAAAAGAGAATTTTTGACATATAATAATTTATATCCTTAAATTCTGCTTTTTCTTCAATCGCGATTTCTAATAATCTTCTAGTATTATTTGTAGAAAATGAAAGAGAATATAAATATGCTATATAATATAGTAAAGATTTATCCAATGATTTTTTTGTTTTATAATATTCTAGAAATACAACCTCTAATGAAAAAACAATCGCAGATAAATATAAAACAGGATAATATATCTTTAATACTGGCAGATATCTTCCTATTATAATTATTAATGCAATTATTATGCTAAATATTATGGTAATCTTTCTAAGGCCCTTTTTTATAATATCATTGATAAGTTCATACATATCTTAATAGTTAATGTGAGTTATTATAAAGATTTAAATATGTTTTATATATAAGATATAGCCATGGAAAATATGATTTCTGTTTATGATAAGGAGGGTAATAAAATAAAAGAGATAGAATTACCAGAACACTTCAAATTCGAAATAAGGGAGGATATAGTATATAAGGTATTTAGAGCATATATATTGAGTCATAGGGTACCATATGGTTCATATAAATATGCAGGTATGGAATCTTCTGCGTGGACATCAAAGAGGAGATATACATATAGATCATCATATAAAAAAGGTATATCAAGGGTTCCTAGATCGGTATTTGCAAAAATTAATGGTAATTTTATATGGGTAACTAGAGTAATACCAAGTGCCGTAAAGGGAAGAAGATCACATCCACCAAAACCCGAAAAAAATTGGTATAAAAAAATAAATAAGAAAGAAAAAAAATTAGCAATATTATCTGCAATTTCTGCATCTTCAAATATGGATTATATAAGAAATAGATATACTAAATCTTTTATTTATTTAAATGAAGCAATTAATACTTTTGGTCTACCAATTGTTATATCAAATCTAGAAGAAATAAAGAAAGCAAAAGAATATAGAGAGCTATTTGATAAATTAAAAATAAGAAAATTTATTGAATATGTAAATGAAAATAAAAAACAAAGAGCTGGAAAAGGAAAAATGAGAAATAGAAGAATAAAAAAATATAAGGGAATTTTGTTTGTATTATCTTCAGATTCTGAATTACCAAAGGTTTCTATTGATGGTGCGGAGTTTTCAAAAGTAGATCAATTAAATATAGGAAAATTGGCTCCCGGTAACAAATTGGGCAGATTTATTATATGGAGTGAAAAGGCAATAGAAGATTTAAGAAACTTATATATATGAAATTATAAGATGGATATAAAAGATGTTATACTTTATGCAGAATTAACAGAAAGGGATATGTATTTGCTTGATAAATATAATAAGGTTATTTTTATTGTAAATAGATCTTCTACAAAGAGAGATATAAAGGAAGCTGTTGAAAAATTATTTAATGTTAAAGTAAAAGGGTTAAATACATTAATAGATTATAAAGGAAGAAAAAAAGCATATGTCACATTAGAAAAGGAATACAAGGCCCAAGATATATTATCTAAATTAGGATTAATATAAAATGGGTGGAAATACAATATTACAACAGAGGTTAGGTAAGGGAAAGAATATATATAAGGTTCCAGATTTTTATTCAATAGGAGAGTTTTCTTTTAGACCTTTAGATGAAAAAGAAATGAAGAATAAGGTAAAAGGTATTGTCATAGATATAATAAAGGATAGGGCTCATTATGCTCCAATTGCTAAGATAAAATTTGAAACAGGGGAAACAATTTTAGTTCCTGCTGTTGAAGGTTTATATGTTGGAAAAGAAATTTATGCTGGTGTAAATGCTCCAATAGAGAAAGGAAATATTTTACCATTAAAAATTATTCCAGATGGATCAAATGTTTGTATGATAGAAATTTCTCCTGGTGATGGGGGGAAGATTGCAAGAACATCTGGTACATCATGTATATTAGTTCAAAAAACAGGTAAATATGCAATATTAAAATTGCCATCTGGAAAAACAAAAATAGTTAATTTATATTCTAGAGCAATCTTAGGAACAGTTGCTGGAGGTGGAAGAACAGATAAACCATTTGTTAAAGCTGGAAATAAATATTATTTTAAAAAAGCTCATCATAGAAATTGGCCAATTAGTAAACCAACTGCAAGAAATGCTGCAGACCATCCATTGGGAGGTAAACATAAGAGAAATAAAGGTGGAATGACTCCATTACCCAAACATGGATATCCAATAAAGTATGGTAAATATGGCTCAAGAAGAACTGGAAGAAAGAAAGCAATATAAGATGGCACAAGAAAATATGTGGTTAGTTAGTTTGGAAGAATATATAAAGGCAGGTGTTCATATAGGTACAAAAATAAAGAATAAACAAACAAAAAAGTTTATTGCTAGAGTAAGATCTGATGGATTAGCAATTATAGATGTAATAAAATTAGATGAAAGATTGAGATTATCAGCAAAATTATTATCAAAATATGAGCCATATCAGATATTAGCAGTTGGGAGAAGAGAGACTACAAGAAAACCACTGCAAATGTTAAATAAATATACAGGAATAAATGTTTATCCAAAAAGGTATCCTCCAGGATTATTAACAAATCCCGCTTTAGATATATTTAAGGATGTTGATGTTGTTATAATAACAGATCCTATACTTGATAGAAATGCATTATTGGATGCATATAGAACTGGAAAAACAACAATTGCTTTTGTTGATACAAATAACTCTCTAAGTTATATAGATATTGCTATACCAGCAAACAATAGAGGAGCAAAGTCTTTAGCCTTATTATATTATATTATTGCTAGGGAATATTTAAGAAATAAGGGATTATTATCCAAAAGGGGAGAATTACCTATATCTTATGAAGAATTTATGGAGAAGGGTTTGGAAGAGGAAGGAGAATAGTTTTATATATTAAAGAATTTTATAATATTATATGGCATTTGATTTTATAAAAAATATTCTTGGAAAGAGAAATGATGAAGATTATAATATAGATCAGCAAAGAGACTTTATGAATTATCCACCAGAAGGACCAGGAAATTATCCTCCAGGCCCATATCCAAATGAACCCTTACCACAACCTCCATTGCCACCGCCACCAGTTCAGAATCAAAATGCATTTCAACAAAATCAGTTCCCAGGACAAGTAAATCCTCAAGCATACTTACCAAACTTTCCACAGAATTATGGATATAATAATCAATACACAAACACCGATTATAATGCAATACAGATGTTAAATACAAAATTGGATACAATTGCGACAAAGTTAGATAATATAATTGCTCTATTAAACAATTTACTTCAATATTTTCAATATTATAGGCGTTAATGAATCTATATCAACTTTTTTATCAATATTTTATATATCCAATAATAGGATATCAATATCAATACAATATATATAATACATTTTTATATGGACTATTATTTGTTATTGGTTTTATTCTTTTTTATTATCTTTTTATAAAAAATAAAAAAATAGTTATTGATAGATATTTTTTATTAGATCTAATTATTTTAACTCTAATATTTATTATCCCAAGGGTAAATATAGATCTTGGTTATACAATAAAAACATATTTATTATTTACGCCATTATTAGAATTATGGATTTTAATGTCTTTTTTACCAGTTCTATTTTTATATAAATATAGAAAATATTATTTATATATATTATTGGCAATTTTAATATTAGAGATTCCATTTTTTATCTTTGGAAGACCAATAAATTTATTACCATTTTTAATATTTATTCTATTGTTTTCTCTTTTAATCTATTTATCCTATAGAGAAAAATTATTTTATTTATCAATATTTGGTGAGATATATGAGATTATTTTTTCAATTATTTCAATATATTATTTTAATTTACAATCAGAACATCAATTATTAAATATTCTTATTTTTCAATATAACAATCCTCTATTATTTTATGGATTAAAACTATCTTTAACATTATTTATTGCACTATATACAAAATATTATTTAAAGGATGATCTGGGAAATGTAATATATATAATGTTATTTTACTTAGGATTCTTACCAGGCTTAAGAGCTAGTATAATAGATATATTAATATGAAATATAGAGAAATATGGAAAGTATATGGAAAAGTATTTGATAAAAATACATTATACTATTTAGATAGATTATACAGAGATCATTATATAAAAGATGATTTAGCATTGGTATCTGAAGGTAAGGAAGCAATCATCGTAAGATCTGGAAAATTTGCAATAAAGATATACAAAGTAATGTCAATAAGTTATAAAGAGCAGGTAAATTATTTAAAAGCCGATCCTAGAATATACAAATTTCCAAGAACAAAGATTGGGATAATATATACTTGGGTAAAAAAAGAATACATGAACTTAAGAAAAATGTATAAAAATTTAGTAAGAGTTCCAATCCCATATTCATATAAGGGAAATATATTAGTAATGGAATATATAGGTTATGAAAAGGGACCATTATTATTACATGATTATTATAATTCGATTGAAAATAAAGAAGAATTATTTTTTGATATAGTAGATCAATATAAAAAAATATATAACAAGGCTAGATTAGTTCATGGCGATTTTTCAGAATATAATATAATTATATTCAATAATGTTCCATATATAATAGATGCATCACAATCAATACCAGTTGATTCTCCATATTCTGAAGAATTTCTCAGTAGAGATTTAAATAATATATTAAATATATCTAGAAGGTTGAATTTAAATTATGATCTGAAATATATAGCTGAATACATTGGTATTTAAAAATTATTTTTAATTTTCTATATAATGGATGTTAAAGAACTTGAATTACAAATGTTAATAGAAGAATTAAGTAAATATAATGGTAAAGCTACAGAACTAATTTCGTACTATATACCAGCTGGATATGATTTAACTAAGGTTTTAGATCATTTAAGTTATGAATATTCAACTGCACAAAATATTAAGGATAAAAATACTAGACAACACGTTATGGATGCATTGGCAAAGATAATAAATTATCTAAAAGGGTTGAAAAAGAATCCAGATAATGGTTTAATAGTATTTTGTGGAAATATTTCAAATAGACCTGGAGATGTTGATATAAGGTTATGGGCAATAGAATCTCCTGAAAAATTAAATATAAGATTATATAGATGTGATTCTAGGTTTGTATTAGATCCGTTAAAAGAATTAATATCACCAAAACAAATATATGGATTAATTGTTTTAGATAGAGGAGAAGCTTCTATAGGAGTATTAAAGGGTAATCAACTAATAGTATTGGAAGATAAGCAATCATGGGTTCCTGGTAAGATAAGGGCTGGAGGACAATCTTCTGTAAGGTTTCAAAGACTAATAGAACAAGATGTTCATTTATGGTTAAAATATTTAGCAGATGAAATTAGAAACTACTTTGAAAAAGATCTGGATAAATTGGTTGGTATATTGGTTGGAGGACCAGGGTTGCTTAAAGATCAATTTGTTAATGGGGATTATTTACCATATCAGCTTAAACAGAAAATTTTAGCTGTATATGATACAGCATATTCAAATGAATATGGACTAAAAGAATTGTTAGAAAAGGCAAAAGATATATTAGAAAAAACAGAATATATAAGGGAAATAGAATTGGCAAAAACATTTTTTGAGCATCTTGGAAAGGGTACTGGTTTAGTAGTTTATGGGTTTGATGATGTAAAAAAAGCATTAGAAATTGGTGCAGTAGATACAATATTAATATCTGAAGATTATAAAGATAGGATTAAAGAATTACTTGAATTGATTGAACAAACAAATGCAAAAGTTGAAATAATATCAAAAAATCATCCTGAAGGGGAACAATTTTCGAACTTTAAAATAGGTGCAATATTAAGATTTAAAATATGATAGATTATAACAAGATATTATCTAAAATAAAACCATCTGAGGAAGAAAAAAAGAAGGTATATATTATAATAAATGAATTTTTTGATATATTAAGATCAAATAATTTAGAACCATTCTTGGGAGGATCATTTGCCAAGGATACATGGATAAAAAATGATTTTGATGTAGATACTTTCCTATTATTTAAAGATGATAAAAACATATCTAATAGTGTTGAAAATGTATTAAAGAAAGAAAATTTAGATTATATAAGGATAAGGGGTTCTAGAGATTATTTTAGAGTAATTTATAAAGGTTTAACATTTGAATTAGTTCCAATATTAAAGATAAATGATATAAAAGAAGCGAAAAATACTACAGACCTTTCACCATTCCATGTTAAATATGTAATAAGTAAATTAAATAAAAAAATGAGGGATGAAGTTAGGTTACTAAAATTATTTACAAAGAATATAAATGTTTATGGGGCAGAATCTTATGTTAAAGGATTTTCTGGATATGCAATAGAACTAATATTAATAAATTATGGATCTTTTGAAAATACAATAAAAAATGTATCTAGCTGGAAACCAAAAATAATAATAGATTTAGAAAAATACTATAAAAATTATGATGAAATAAAGAAAAATCTATCAAAAGATAAAATAAAATCTCCAATAATAATAATTGATCCAACCGATAAATATAGAAATGTTGCAGCTTCAGTTTCTTTACAAAAATTTTCAGAATTTATATATTATTCTAGACTATTTTTATTATCTGAAGATAAAGAAAAATTCTTTTTTAATAAAATATATAGGAATTATGATGAAATAAAAAGATTGGCTGAAAAATATAGTGTAAATATGATATATTTAAAGATTGAGGGGGATTCAAATAATAAAGATATAAAAAATAGTAAAGCTTTATCTCTGTTTAATAATATTAAAAAGTGGATAAATAATATTGGATTTAGGATTTTCAATTACTATTATTTTTTCGATGAAAATTATTTATATGGTTATATATTATATTATCCAGATAAATTACCAGAATATGAAATAAAAGAGGGGCCTTTGTTATGGGAAGAAAAAGACTATAATAGATTTTATGAAAAACATAAGAATGAAGAATTAATAATTAGAAACGGAAAAATATATACAATTACAAAGAG
>JGI20128J18817_1000265_pt1 | contig 16860 bp, 14 predicted proteins | sample JossMetagenome_FD_18817 | JGI IMG/M metagenome (IMG submission 18817)
GACGTTCTAATCAATGGCGTGGCCATGATAATGGGCCTCCTCATGATATTCACAGCATACACGATATGATAAAACGAACGGCAANCCTCGCCCCTTTAGGGCCTGGGTNAAGCTTAGAAATCTCTGGGAATGGGGCTCTTGGCCGGTCAATTCTTTGGGAATGGGGAGTGGGGGCCGACCCCACAATACCGGCTCGGGAGGGGAACGAGTAGCGCCCATTAAAGGGGCGTAACCCCCAAGACCTCGGGGAACCCCCAAGGCGGGGAGGAGGTCAGTGTGGGATTCAGAGAACTGTTGGCACCCTCTCCTTTTCCGGCTGCTTGAAGTACTCCTCTAGATTCTTCTCTATGAGGAAGGCATACTTCTTCGCGTGGTCCTCCAAATTATCTATTGGTATATTTATCCCAGTTAGCAGCGATATGCCCTTGATTAACTTTATTGCGGCCGACACGTCTGGGCCGAATCTGCCGACGGTCTGATTAAGTATGTAGAGGACGTCTTGTGACGACGCTATCCTACCCGTCTTAATTAGGTTATTTATGGATGTGAGGAGCTTGGACTCCGCCAATAATAATGCGCCTGTCAAGGTTCCCCTGGATAAAACCGCATCCAGGAACTCCGCCTCTAGGCCCGTTAACGTGGCTTCACTTAATGGCACTAATCCAAGGGACTTGAATTCCTGCACATGGCTCTCCTCGGTTACGAAGTATATATTATCCGTTTCATTATCGCCGAGGGCTGGAATCGAGGTTAAGCAAACCACCTTGGTTATGCCGTTCTCATCCGCCCAGTCCAGTATCTTCTCAATGAATAATTTATACGCGTTGGGAGGTATCGGAACGTGCTGCCTAATCGTGACTAGATTATTATCCTTTTTATAGAATAACCTATAGGGCAACTTAGCGACTCCCTCTATAACCGTTATCACCGGCGATATGCTGCCTATCTTAATGGCCCCTATCTCCTCCATCTTCAACGCATCTATGACGTACTCTATGGAGACCACAGAGGCCAGGCTCGGCTCTGGACACGACAGTATCAACATGTTCCTTGAGTCCCGCGGAATAGACTTCAACTTAACCTCTAGGAGAGATGTCGACTGCTCCATGAATAAACAGCTATCAATTCCCTTAAAAAACTTTACTCATAAACTAAATACGCAACAAAACAATTATCCTTAATACATTTCCAAGTGAAAAACACGAAGCACACGTGATTGATGAATAATTATCAGGAGGCGGTAAGCCTGGCTATTATGGCGCCAAGTGCACCGCCTATGCCTGAGTTCAGGAGGGCTAGGAGCAGCGTAATTAAGAGGGGGACCGCAGCGCCGCCCGGTAGCCCCATTATTAGCGCGGTTATTTCGCCGTTCTGAAGAGCATATGGCAATGCCAAGATTGAGATTAGGACGCCTAGGGCGCCCGAGGAGCCCGTGACCCATAGGGATGTCCTTGGCCTTAAATGCAGCAAAAACCCTAATATCGCCGCTGGAGCAAACAATAATTCCCAGTAGCCAAGCAGGGATAACGCGAGCGACAGGATGGCGTTAATTATAAAGGCAAGCAATGTGTTCCTCATGGCTTGACACCTGGTATATATAGATAGTAAAATGCCTCGGGTAAACCTGTGGGAATTAATGTGTAGTACTTGCCCAGTAACCAGTAAGCCGTGGTATCGTTATAGAGAGGCATTAATGGGTGCTCGGAAATGCCGCCGGGGTAGACGCCGACAGCGTTAAGTGGATTAGCCATATCCACAACCAGCCGCCAACTGGGTCCCAGCGTAGCGGTTAATCCATATGCTGCATTAATCGTATTGCTGTCGCCGGGGGATGGGAATGGACCAATCGAGAGCCCGGATAATCCGAAGAAGCTGGCGAGCAGCCTCTTATGTAGCCTGCCCCACATCCATGTGCTGGGGTTTGGTCCCAGAAGCTTGCTTAGGTAATTCATTGTTTGGTTAAAGGCGAGCAACATGACGTAATCGGCATTCCTGGCTTCGCCGGTTAATGGATCGTTAAACCATGGGGAGTCAGGGTAATTAACTGTCCAATTGGCTAGGTCAAGGATGAGTTGGCCATGGTAATCGGAGTCTGGACCCAGGAAGAAGGAGAATTGGCCAAGGCCCTCGGCCGGCGTTATGTTATAGTAAGTCAGCCATGGGAGGAAAGTATCGTTCAAGTAATAATTCAACCAGTAATAATAGATTGTAGCCGCCGATGAATTGATCGAGAAGTTGCCATTCCACTCGCTCAATAACTTAATCGCTTCACGACCAACTGGACTCGTATTGCCATGAATCAATGCGGAGAGAAGCGGGGGCAGGAATATATTGGTGGAGTAATCATGAATATCCAGCTGCGTGGCTTCCATGGATGACATGGAGAGGTTGCCCTCCTCCCTGAACCTGGATAGATCCGTATTTATCTCATCCGCTCTGAAACCACTCTCATAACTCCAACCAACATAGTATGGATAACCCGGCGACACTGGGACCTGATTCGCGCTTGCGGCGAAGCCCGTGTATGGGTTAAGCACGAATGGTTGCTTGCTTCTAGGTATGAAGCCTATCCAATCATAATTGCCATAACCGGGAAGCACAGCCCTTGGGTTACCCATCGCTATTACTGGATAGAGGCCATACGCGAATATTCCGAAGTTGCCCTTATCATCGGCATAGGCAAAGTTCTGGATCCCCACCGCAAAGTTACTTAGGGAGGAGAGGAATTCCGTGAGGTTCTTGGCTGTATCGAAGCCGAGGAATGCTGCCACCTCGTCATTGGGGTAAAGACCGGTCCAATCCATCACTATAACTACATTGCTGTAATTGCTCACGACAACGCCATTGGCGGCCCTCTCCACTGTATACCTTATTTCTCCGCTTCCCTTAACATTGATCACTTCATGAATTACCGTGAAGGGTATCCAGGAACCATTATGGAAATACTCACCTGGATGCCGGGGGCTGGTTTCCTCCACGTAGAAGTAACATACCTGGGGCTCCGCGTCCGTGGCTCCCCAAGCTATGTATGGATTATGGCCTAGAATAACGCCGGGGGTGCCGGGGAAATCGACTCCAACCACATTAATGCCGGGCGCCACCAATTGAAAGCCAAGCCATATTGAGGGGACTGTTGTTGTTAGATGTGGATCATTGGCCAGCAACGCGCCTCCCTGGGTTGAATTAGCCACCCAATTATTGCTGCCCGCATCAGTTAAACCAATCACTACGTGACTGAATGGGTTGAAGCCCTGAAGCACTTTACTAACTATTGAGTCTGAGTAGGCTGGGTCGCTTCCCTGGAAGAACGCTATGGCCTCCTCAATAGCCTTATTCAGTAGGGGAAGAGAGACCCCTGGAGGCAATGGATTCATGGAGTAAAGACTCAGGTTAGCCAAGTTGCCGGGACCAATGTATATGCTTGGATTAAGGGTTCTTGGATATATTGGGAACTGAATAGAGGGCGGGTAAGCCGGGTACAGCGACTCAATGGCTTGCCTCGGCATGCTCTCCAAGGCGAACGTGAACGCCAACGGGTCATCAGTGCCGCTGAGGCTCCAGGTGAGCAATTGTTGAACGGCGAACGTGTCCCTAATGGACCATGGAGTGGGGGCGTACCCAAGCACCTTAAAGACTATGGGAACCCTGGAGGCCGGCATCGACTTAATATATGAATTAACGCCGAGAGTATAATAGTAGAGATCCCTATACACTGCGCTGGACTTATTTAATTGATTAAGGGTTTCCTGGGCCGTAATAGTTGTTTCAAGGGTTCTATAGAATTCATCGCTTTGAATCATTGAGGGGCCAACTATGGATGATAGATTGCCCTCAGCCATTGCCCGCATGAACATTAATTGCGCCAATCTATACTCAGCGGTTAGATATCCCTGCTCATAGAATAGGGCCCAATCCTCGTTTGAGGCTATCCTGATGAAGCCATCCGACGTAATGCAGACAATTACTTGGGCCTTCGATGAGTTGAGGATTACCGTGGAATTACTGCAACCTATGCCGGGGGGCGGCGCTGAGCCCCATACCCCAATGCCCATGCCTGGATTAAGCATGTTGCCAAGGGGAGCCAAGATGCTTATTGGGGTATACATAACTAATAAAACTATAACTAGTCCTATTATTGAGGACATTAACTCGATAATTAATGATTTACGTGATTTACCCATAAATATGCTAAATTATTTAAGTAAATAAATTTTCTGACTTAATTCCAAACCCTAGAGACCAGGCCCCCATTTGCAACCATTGAGGNCAGAACTAGTCTAGCGCTCTTCCCTTGGCGGCTAGGTTCTTCACCTCCTTGAAGCCCTCATAAAAAGAACGAGAAACCTCGCCTTTTAGTCTGCTAGAGCAGTGGGGTTATGCTCTTGATTAGTGGGGGTAATTAGCTTCCCCTCAATCTTTGGGGAACGGGGACCCGACCACCAATGCCAGGGGAAGGAGTAGCGCCCAGTAAGGAGGCGCAGCCCCCTCTAGACCCCCGGGGAACCCTTGCCCTTCAGAANGGGAGGAGGTCNGATCACAAATCCTTTAAGTCATATACCTTCACTGCCTCGCTCCCATCCCTTGAGTAGATGCCTAGAAGCACTTTACGCCCGTAACAATTACTGGATTTAAGGAGGAGCGGGAGAAGAACAACCACGTGAGGCGCCTCGTCCCTGAGGGATTTCGATATTAGTGGCTCCATGCTTGTCAACCAGGTCCGCATGCTAGGTATGAAGCTCATTGAGTTAAAGACCTTGAAGTCCCCCAACACCCTCATGAGGGGAACATCGCTGTCCCTCCTCGCCACGTAGACGGCGCCATCCCTCGTGGAGACCGAGTAGAGCTCTGGAGGATTAATTATCTCCCGCAGCTCCGGCGGCTTGCCTATGGAGATCAGGTACTGCATTAGCCGGAGGAGGAGACTTGGCACGCAGTTAAGGGAGATATCGAAGCCCTCGCAGGACTCCGAGAAGAATTGATCGACGAATCTACCGCATGCCGTTAATCCATTTGATTGAATGAACTCCACTAATTGCCTCGTGTACTCCACCTCATCGCGCCTCGTTAATCCAAACTTTAGGGCTAATCCCTCTATTGGTCCCCCCATTAATTCCCTCAATACGCAGTTCCTGGATGCCGCCTTCCCAAGCAGCGCCGCCGCCTCGGTTAAGTACCCCCTTGATATTAATGAGCCTAATTCAATTAATTCTTCATTGATCTCGCCGTCCTAATCATGCCGAGGCCAGTTAATGTTGGCATGAGGGCCCTGACATTGGACTTACTTAGCCCCCTCTCCCTGAAGTAATTGGATGCAATTGCATTATAGGGATGCCCAGGGGAGGCGCCGCTCTCGTAGGCGTACTTGGCGAAATCAAGGAGTCTGCTGAGGGGGAACCTTATGTACCAATTCCTGAATTCGCATTGCTCCTCCGCTAGTCTGCTTCTTATGAAGGCGAGGGCGTCCTCCATTGCCTTAAACTCCTTGCTGATCAATCCATCCTCCACAAGTATTAGATCGCCCTTGCGCTCTATGATTAGCCGCACGATGGTTAATTAAGGCATCCAGTTAAAAACAATACATACAAAATAGTTTAGTAATACTAGTCCCTTACCTGCTCAAGCACTGCAATTATTTGGAGAATCATTACCCTACTGAATAGGGGCATATTGGGGTCGGATAATACATCATCCAGTATGCCGATCACCGTGGCTGCGCGGAGGCTGGGACTCATTTGGGCATTCTTAAGGATCTTGGCTGACTCGCTGGCCGCCCTCCTGATATTCCTGGGTATACCCATGTCCTGCACTATGCGCTCCAGGTAATAAAGCGCCTGAGTTATCTTTTCCTGTACCTCTGAGTTAACGTTTTGATTACTCATCTAATCACCTCTATTAATATCGCCTCGACACCTATCGCGCCTTTTAAAAAGTTTTTTACCCAGTCAATCACTATATAATCCAGTGAATAATTTGAGGATCAGGATATTTCCGGTCGATATCACTTACGGCATAGTGAATAACGAGCCTGAAATAAGGGTATTCGGCGTGAGCGAGGATGGGAAGCACGTGGCTGTGGCTCATAGGGGATTCAGGCCATACTTCTACGCCATCCTAAGCAATGAGGAGGCCGTAAGCGAGTTAAGGAGGATGCGAAACGTGATCAGCATCGAGATCGAGGAGCGGAAGCTATTTGGGAAGCCGGTGAAGGTGGCCAAGATAATTGTGACGACTCCGGATAAGGTGAGGGATGCACGGGAGCGAGCGGCAACCATAAAGGGCGTTCAGGATGTGCTTGAGGCCGATATAAGGTTCACGCTTAGGTACATGATTGATAAAGGCATTAAGCCTGGGTGGATGGAGTTTGAGGCGGAGCCAAGCGATGGATTCGGGACCGGGATAGATGCATTCTATAGGGCAACCAGTGATCCAGTCCAAGTGGAGTCCACGTTAGTTCCGCCACTTAGATACGTCGCTTTCGATATTGAGGTCTATAACCCATTTGGGTCGCCTAGCCCGGAGCGGGATCCAATAATAATAATCTCCATGATGGATTGGTCGGGTAACATTAAGCTGCTCGTTAATGATGGCGATGAAGGGAAATTGATTCGGGACTTCGTTCGTGAACTCAACGAGTTGAATCCGGACATATTATTCGGCTATAACTCCAGTAGATTCGACCTGCCTTACCTGGTTAGGAGGGCATCTGTGCTCGGCGTTAAGTTACCCATCACTAAGTACGGCACTGCGCCTGAGCAAAGCACGTATGGCCACTGGTCCATAATAGGAAGAGCCCATATTGACTTGTATGGAGTTATACAGGAAATGAGCGATATAAAGAGGAAGAGCCTTGACTATGCCGCTGAGTACTTTGGAGTAATGAAGAGAAGCGAGCGAGTCCTGATTCCGGGCCATGATATACATAGGTATTGGGATGATGCGAGCAAGCGAGATGAGCTGCTTAAGTATGCTAGGGATGATGCGGTGAGCACGCTTAGGCTAGGCGAGAAGCTTTTGCCCCACATAATTCAACTCGCCAATATATCGGGGCTCCCCCTGGATCAAGTTGTTGAGGCAAGCGTGGGGGCCAGGGTGGAGTGGATGATAATGCATGAGGCATATAGGGCTGGGGAACTCGCTCCAAATAGGGTGGAGCGGGAGTACGAGCCGTATAGGGGCGCGATAGTGCTGGAGCCGCGTCCCGGCCTCCATAATAACGTGGCGGTGCTGGACTTCTCCAGCATGTATCCCAGCATAATGATGAGGTTCAATGTGTCGCCGGACACATTAATGGAGGGCGAGTGCGATTGCTATGTTGCGCCGGAGGTTGGGTATAGATTCCTTAAATCGCCGCGGGGACTGTATCCCAGAATGCTGGAGAAGCTGGTGAGTGCTCGGAGAAGCATTCGAGAACAAATGAGGCTAATCGAGGCTAAGTCGCCGGAATTCATTTACCTGGATGCGCGTCAACGTGCACTAAAGATAATGGCTAATGCAATGTATGGCTACTGCGGCTGGACTGGGGCTCGGTGGTATAGGAGGGAGGTGGCTGAGGCCGTTACTGCCTGGGGTAGATCCCTCTTAACCAGCGCCATAAAGTTCGCTGAATCCATTGGGGGGAGAGTGATTTATGGAGACACCGATAGCTTATTCCTATTGAATGATGAGGGCGTGATAAGTAAATTGATTGAGAAGGAGGAGAAGGATGGATTCGAGGTTAAGATAGATAAGGTGTATGATAAATTATTATTGACTGAGTCAAAGAAGAGGTACATTGGGTTGCTTCCAAATGGTGATATAGATATAGTTGGTTTCGAGGCGGCGAGGGGTGATTGGTGCGACTTGGCTAAGGATGTCCAGGAGGAGGTTGCTGAACTAGTTTTGAAGAGGGGAACCAACGCAGCGATAGAGTACGTGAGGGGAATCATCAAGAAGCTGCGGGAACACTCCATTGACTTGAATTCATTGATAATATGGAAGACCCTGGACAAATCCATTGATGAGTATAAGGTAATTGCGCCTCACGTGGCGGCGGCCCGTAAATTAATCGAGCGCGGATTCAGGGTGGGCAAGGGGGATCAAATAGGCTTCGTCGTTGTTAAGGGGGAGGGCAGGTTAGCGGATCGCGTCGTGCCCATAGCGCTCATTAAGGGCAATGAGGATATAGATATTGATTATTACGTGGAGAAGCAGGTGATTCCGGCAGCCATGCGCATACTGGAGCCTTTGGGGGTCAATGAATCCGCTTTAAGGGAAAAAAGAGGAGGAGGCAGTATCCTTGACTTCCTCGGCTAGGCCGGGGACTTAGGTGCCTCCTCAATTGTTTTTATCATGTCGCTTATCGAGGCCAATTGAAGGTTGGCCGGCACCTTAGCTATATTGCCTAGGCGGGACATAACCATTAACTTAACGCCCTTGGCGGCAACGGCATCAACTAGGCGCTGCGTGCAGACTCCATCGAATACGACGGCATATGCATTGCTTACCTGTTGAATTGAATCAACTAGGTCACGCACTGGGACGCGCTTAATCACGTTCCAATTCTCATCATAGATAATCGCCTCAAGAGTGCCCTCTAGCTTCTTCATGTCCTCAATTACTTGGGGCGGCACCTTAACCTCCAGCTGCATTGGTGGAGTTAAGTGCGGCTTCTCTATTTTAATCTCTTCCGGAGTTGGTTCACGCTTCTCGACGGGCACCTCAACGGCGCCGGCTAACGTGACTTCCTGCGGTGCCTCCTTCTGTTCTGCCTTATGCTCCTTAGCCTCCTGCTTGGCCTCCTCTATTACTTGTCTTTCCTTCTTCTCAATGGTTAGCAAGTACTCCTCTATTGGTAACTTATTGCGGAGGGCCTTGGATATCTCTTTACCCGTTAATTGCTCAACCTCCTTACCGCTTGGGGCCCTCGCAACGTAATCCACATCAACTGACTTAAGTAACTCCCTTAAAACCAGGTCCCCGCCTCTATCCCCATCCACGAACGCTATTATTGTCTTTTTCTTGCTTAAATCCACTATTGATTTGGGTATACCGCCGGAGGCGCCCTCTATGGCCACTACATTGCGGTAGCCATGCTTCAATAAATTAATCACGTCCGCCCTGCCCTCCACTATTATACGGTGTCCGACTTCTCCACGTCTGGACCAGCGGGGAGGCCCTCGGGGCCATACTTCACCAGCTCGGCCTCCTTCATCTCATCCACGAAGCGCTCGATTATTTCCTTGGTGTCGGGCAGAGTCTCGGCCTCTATCTTGGAGAGAAGCTCGCGGGCGCGATCCATTATCTTCTTGCGCTTCTCCTCCCTTAGGTCGCTTATCTTGAGTACCTGAACCTTGGCATTATATGGACCCACCTTATCGACGGATTCAAGCATGGCGGCCAGAAGCGATGTCTCGTAGCGATCCAGGTTGGAGGGGATGTATATCTTGCCTACGGTTCTATCCCCCTTATGCTCAACCTCGACCTCTATCCTGCCTATCCTGCCCGTGTTCTGTAGATTGCGGAGATCGAGCTCGCTTCCAAGGAGCCCCTCGGTTTGGCTGAATAATGCCCCAACTATATCGGGTTTATCAACCAAACCTTGTATTTCTACTGCGGCCTCTATTAAGTACTTGGCCACTATTGTCAATGCTCCCATAGCTCATTTCACCTCAATTAACCAAGCCATTCCATGCAATCCACCTTTATTAACGTTTCTGCAATGAGAGCAGAAATAAGCGGGACGCGCAGAGTACTGGGCTCCGCGGCTTCACTTCTTCACCGCTGAGGCAGATTTTTATTCTGAACTATATTGCTTAATCAATGAATTATGGATTACTGGTGAAGCTGGCCATCAAGAACATGCGGAGCAAGCGGAGCAGGACAATATTGACGACGCTCACCATAATATACGCCGTGGCGCTCATGGTGGCTCTGGAGACGGTCACACATGGAGTTCAATTATCGGTAACTAATGAGGTGAAGAGCATATTGCCGGCCGACGTGATAATATACTCATCCACCATAGCTATGCCTCAACAAGTGGCCTCAGCCATGACTCACATGAATTACGTCTCGAGCGCCGTGCCTGCTATTCTAATTGGGAACGCGGTGGTGAATGGGGAATCCATTACGCTGATAGGGATGCCCACCTCATCGCTTCAATACTTCTATCCCAACTTAATCAGCGGGGGATTAATGGAGGAGCCGGGGGACTGCATAATATCCAGTCAACTCGCGGAGAAGCTGGGCGTGGGGGTTGGGGATTATATCTACGTCATGGTGCCCGAGGGATTAGGGGGATTGGGCTCCACGTATCAAGTGATTAAGCTGCGGGTGGCCGGCATCTTCTCAAGCATATTTGGGGGATTATTCGGCTTCCAAGTGAATATAGTCGTTACGTCGCTCAGTTACCTGCAGACCCAATTGGGGGTAAATGGATTCGTCAACACAATATTCGTGAAGTTAACTAGGGACTCATCCACCACCCTAACCACGTTTGTGAACGCGATTCACGTGGCTTACCCGGATGCTCAAGTATATGAGCAACAGAACATAATAGGAGCCATAGGGAACGTGATAAGCCTCGTCAATACATTCTTCGTGCTCATAATAGTGCTTAGCCTAGCCATAGCTGGCCTCAGCATTGCCAATACCATGCTAATGAACATAAATGAGCGGCTTAGGGAAATAGGCATACTGAAGGCAATTGGATCATCCAATTCACAAATAATGATAATGTTCATGGCGGAATCCATAATAATGACCATCATCGGCTCAATTATTGGAGTGGTGGTTGGCTTCTACGGCGCACACGGGGTCTCGGCACTCCTTAATGCGCTGGGTTACTCAATTAATATAGAGATAGTGCCGCTGCCCTCGCTCTTCGCGCTTGGCTTCGCGGCATCAATAATCATAAGCATAATAGCGTCGATAGTTCCTATAAGGCGCGTAGCCAAAGTTAGGCCAATGGAGGTGCTCAGAACAGGGTAACCCAGGAATCCGCTGGAAACTCGTGAGTCGCGGATCATTTCGGATTGAACTAAATAATCGCCTTTGCCACTATATCTTTAAATAATCGATTCATCGAGTTCTCCTCCATGAATGATAGGGCATTCCACGTGGCTGAGGAGAATGAAGTGATTCGAGGCGACGTGACCGATGTCTACTTCATTAGAACCCTTGAAACCATTAGGAAGGCGGGGCTTGAGGACGTGCGAGTAAGGGCTGAGTTCCACGTGATGGGGCTTCCCCAGGGCTACTCCTGGGGCTTATTCACTGGATTAGCGGAGGTAATTGAATTAATCAGGAGAGCTAATCTAAGGGTTAATGTCTACTCCATGAGGGAGGGAACGATATTTCTACCAAAGGAACCGCTCCTCGTGATTGAGGGGCGGTACGTGGACTTCGCGGCGTATGAGACCCCAATACTGGGCATTCTCCGTCACTACTCATCAATATCAAGTAAGGCAGCCAGAATAAAGAGCCTCATAATGGATAAGCAGTGCCTATTCTTCGGCGCTAGGGCGCTTCACCCCTCCATTCAACCAATGGCGGATAGGGCAGCTTATATAGGTGGATGCGATGGAGTGGCTGGAACCCTTGGCGCTGAATTACTGGGGATACAGGCAAGCGGAACCATGCCCCACGCATTGATGATAATATTCAAGCACGCAATGGGGGATCACGCGCTTGCCTGGAAGTACTTCGATGAGGCGGTTCCAAGCGATGTGCCGCGCATAGTGTTGGCAGACACATTCCTGGATGAGAGGGAGGAAGCCGCTAAGGCAATTGAGGTCCTCGGCAAAAGATTGGCGGGAGTGAGACTGGACACGCCGGGGAGCCGGCGGGGCAATATGAGGGACATAGTTAATGAGGTTAAGTGGAGCATGAAGGCCATGGGACACGACATTAAGGTAATAGTGAGCGGTGGGCTTGATGAGGCATCAATAGCATCACTAAGGGACTCGGCGGACTCATTTGGGGTGGGCACATCCATAGCCTTCCCGCCAAGCATAGACATCAGCATGGATATAGTTGAGGCGTTCGATGAGAAGAGCGGGAAATGGGTTCCCATAACGAAGAGAGGCAAGTTACCGGGCTTCAAGCAAGTGCATAGGTGTCCAGGTTTTAGGGATGTAGTGACTAGGTGGGGACACTCAATTCAGTGCAGCGATGGATCCCCAACACAATTAATAGAGAAGGTAATAGATGATGGGAAACCGCTCCTAGAGGAAAGAGATGCGGATATTCGGGCTAGAGTGCTTAAGCAATTAGTTGAGTTGAGCGGGAAGGAGCCGAGCGTGGTCTTTAATTATTAGGGTCATGGACTGAGTGTCCAATTAATGGTAACGCATATATAAATATTTCCACACAACCACATGCAGCACTTGAGCGCGTCACGATTTAGGGGCTTACCTTTAATTACTGGTGGCGGGGCTTGATTATGATGGATTTGGCAATAGTGGGGTCGGGCCCCGCGGGATCATTTGCTGCATTAGAGGCAGTTAAGGCTGGGCTTGATGTGGTCCTCATCGATAAGAAGAGCATTAGGTATGGACCCATAGTGTGCGGCGAATTACTGCCCTCTAAGGAATTGCTGAGCAAGTATATCCCAAGGCATTTAAGCGATCTCTTGGCTTACACCTTGGATTCCACGCTAACCCGCGATGTAATCCTTAACAGGATCCGTAGGTTAAACGTGGTGATCGGGGATGAGTCTATCGGCACCTTCCCATTCGATTCCCTCGTGATCGATAAGGGAGCCATGATTGCTCACGTAATAGATGAGGCTGAGAATAGGGGCGCAACCGTCATGTTCTCCGCCACGGTGACTAATTGCGAGGCCGGGGCTCGGCAGCGATGCGTAGTCAAGGGGAGGGGCGGAGAATCAATCATAGAGGCGCGGAGAATAATGGGGGCAGACGCGTACCCATCCATCCTCAGTAAGGCAGCGAACGCAACTAACTTTAGTCCAAGGGACTTAATAGTGGCGACCAGTCAACGGGCCCTCGGCAAATTCGATGAGGAGGAGGCCATCATAATAATGGATCCAAAGCTGGCTCCCGGCGGCTATGCATGGATATTTCCGCGCGGCGATGGATCCCTAAACACGGGGCTTGGGGTACGGGGGGACGCGGCTTGGAGCGGGGGCAATGATTTATTGGAGCTTCATAGGCGATTCATTGAGCGATTCAACCTCAAACCAATTCAGCGAGGCGTATTATCCAAGACTATACCCGTGGGCGGCCTCATCAATGCGAGCGGCGATGCTTACCTGGTGGGGGATGCCGTGGGCAGCGTTATACCAACTAATGGCGCTGGCATTAATCCCGCAATGATAACGAGCAAATTAGCGATTGACGCGATACGCAATGGAAGCGATTACTACATGAAGCTAAATGAGGCGTTCGGCCCATTCATGAGGAAAATGACCAATTACAGGAGAATAGCCGACCCGTTTCTCTATGACCATGATTTAATGAAGCGATTACTCAAGTTGCCTCGACCCATGCTTAGAATCGCAATGCGCGATGCTGTTATGGGGTCAACAAGGAAAAGCAGCGATCTATTAATAAGCATCCTAGGTCCATTAATCCACCGAAAAACCGCATTAAGCTAGGAGACCGGTGAGAACGATTAAGCATAGTTACATGATTAACCCTAACATGGGCTGACCTCCTCCCCGCCCTGAAGGGCGAGGCTTGTCGTTCGTTTTATCAATAGTCTCCGAATTGATTCCGGACTCAAGGGACTCATTGAGCATTCTATAGGGGCATACATGTTTGTTTCTTATGAGCTTTGCGTGTCCACTGAGTGGTAACGCAATTTATGATGAAGATGAGCGCCATTTAAGGCTTAGCAATGAGTCATTGGTTAATGATTACTTTTCGCTTAGTGAGTTTATCGAAACCCATGGTTATGTCTTTCCCATGCTCATCAAGCAGGTTAATTGAGTTGCTCCTGACCTCCTTCACCCTGTACTTCACTCCATCTATCAATACTTCATCGTTTTTCCTGAGGTTTATTATTCTCACTGAGAATATTAGCTTAGATACGTGCTTGCCGTCCTTGACTCCGATTATTTTCTCCGTCTGTATGACTCTGCTTGGGAATGATTTATGGATTGCCATTACTATCGACTTAGCTATGCCTGTATTGGTTAATCTTATGTCTATGCCGCCCTCGACCTCCTTAGCATCAATCACTGCACCCCTCTGGACCTCATCGCTCTTGGCCAACGTGATTCTAACCACGCTCTCCAGGGCCGTCCTTAATTCATTATCTATTGGCCTCCCAACTCGCCTCACTTGAATTACTGCGGCTTCTCGCTCCGTATAGACGTATCTACAGGTGGGGCATAGGTCAAGCACAATGTTAAGCGGCACCACTGCCTCCTCCTCAGTCTCACTTAGCGCATCATGGATCCTCCCCCTGGCTCTCACGTGGGCCGATACGGACCCAAATGGATCGCCCACTAGGCTTATCCCAATATTGGTTATTGACCCGCTAAGCTTTATTGATGACTGCACTGCCTTCTGAGCTACTTGCCGCCAATCCTTAACCCACCTCCCCTTCTGGTAAGCTGATAGGCATGACTTGCAGACAAGCAGCCTTATTGGTCCTTGAACAGCGATTAATCTATGTCTCTCGGCGTAGCAGGTTGGGCACATGCCCTCTATTAATGTATTAGTCTCCCTGCCGCAGATGGGGCAAACCTTGCTCGGCATGGACCTAGCCTATGCCTTTCCTGGGCGTATTGGCTCCGCAGGCGGTGCAGTGCAGTATATATATTCGGCCCTCCCTAATTAGCTCGGTATCAATGGAGTTACAGACTGGGCAAACCACGTAGAACTTTATGTACCTCTCGTAAACCATTTCCACGGTTCTTGTATTTCTCTCGGCGTATATCACGAATGAGTTGCCCTCAATGGCGCCGGGCACCGCCATCTCCTTTAGGAAGAATCGCCCCATGTGGGATGGATCCCTCCTAAGCCTGGACGCCACCTCCAGGAAGTTTCGTATTATGGTTTTCCTGGGCGCGGTCTCAATCACTAGCTTAGGTATCTCCGCCCTTTGCTGCGCCTTGGGCGTAATTATAGAGTAAGCCCTATCCAATAACCTCCTATATAGAGAGTCTTGACTCATCCTAGAGGATGCGGAAACCACGACTTAAAAAGGTTTTCAACCTGGAAGCGATACGTGAATGGGCTTAGGGGATTCATGGCTTCAATACTATCCTGCCCCTCACGTTCCCCGACTTAAGCTTCATGAGGGCCTCGTTAGCCTTGCTCAGCGGCATTACATCTATTGGAATCGGCTTAACCACGCCGGCACCAACTAGTCCCAGCAACTCCCTTAATTCCTGCCTACTCCCCACGCTCACGCTCCTAACGCATCTCTCGGAGGCAAGCGTGAATCTATAAGGCATGCTGGGCACATCATCCAAGTTAGCCGCAATCACCATTACGCCGCCCTTCTTCAGCAACCTCAGCCCAGTCTCCATTAGGTTAGAGGATGGCGCAAACAATAGAACCGAATCAAAGGAACCATATAGCTTGCTCGCCTCATTAAGCGTTACCGCATCATCGGCCCCAAGACTCCTCGCCGTGGCAAGATGCATGGCTGATCTACTTATGGCAGTCACGCGAGAACCACGTAGTCGAGCCAATTGAACCGCGAAGGAACCGAGCCCGCCCACCCCAATCACCGCTACCCTTCGACCGGGCTCTAACCCACTTAGCTTGACCGCTCTATGCGCAGTGAGCCCTGCGCACATGAAGGGGGCAATGGACTCTGGATCAATGTTGCGCGGCACCTGCGCCACGTATCGGGAATCCACCACCATGTACTCCGCGTAGCAACCATTATGGTCCAACCCATTGACTCGACGCTCCATGCATAATTGCTCCCTCCCCGTCAAGCAATACTCGCAATTACCGCAAGACGAGTGAACCCAATATGCCCCAATCAAGTCCCCCGGCTTCACCAATTCCTCGGCGGCCCGCCCCACCTCAATTACTCGCCCCACCGCTTCATGGCCTGGAACCAGGGGCAGACTTGGCGCCTTGAATCTACCCTCAACTATGCTTAAATCCGTGCCGCACACGCCACAAGCCTCCACCTTAATCAATGCATCCCACTCACCCAGCTTCTGCATATCCAGATCAACCTCATGAAGAGGGCCACTCTCCACGGGCCCCGGTTTCTCCAGAACCATTGCTTTCATGAATGAGGAAAACAGCACGAACTTAAAAAGCAACACGCTTGAAATAGATGCACACTCCTGCTAAGAAATTCCCAATAATCTCATCTTTCAACACCAGAGACCCCGTCCGTGAGGGCGGGATAGTTTACTGNGAGGCATGTAATTACTATTTTCTATTTTGTCTTGGGAAATTTTTGCAGAATCTACAAAAGAATTGAAATGTTGCCCTGGCGGAATCTGGGAATGACTTGAAATGAATGCTTAAAAACTGTTGAATCTGGGAATGACTTGAAATTAGGTGAGCGAGGTTAGCGTTGTTTTGCCCACGCTTAATGAGGCTGGGAATATTTCCCTCCTGTTTGAGAGATTGGTTAAGGCTTTGGGGAATGGGTTCGAGGCGGTGTTGGTGGATGATGGATCCACGGATGGCACTGTTGAGGAGGCGAGGCAGGCGGCGAGGAGGCTTGGCCTCAAGCATAATGATTATTGGAAAATCAAAAAATAATTTAAAATTAAAGATTTTTGGAATAAAACACAAAAAACACAAAAATAATTTAAAATGAAAACTGAAAAACGAATTAATCCACATTCCTCCTCGGCGGGGAGTGTAAAAACAGCCACTGCCCCGCCGGCAACTCCACTGCCGCTTCCCCATGGTCAGGGGAGGCGATTTTCGC
>JGI20128J18817_1000276_pt1 | contig 16481 bp, 18 predicted proteins | sample JossMetagenome_FD_18817 | JGI IMG/M metagenome (IMG submission 18817)
GAGAAATCGGCTCCCGCTCCTCATGTTTTAACAGTTGACCAGACGAAGGCATCTAAAAGCATCTCAAATAGAAATAGTATTTTTGATTTAAAAAATTTACCCCGCCCCTAGAAGGGGTTTGTCGTTCGCTTTATCATGAAGTATGTCTTTAATGCAACATTGCTGATGAGGTAATAATATCCTTTGGTCAACTATTAAAAATAAGGGAAGAAAACTAACTTTGCTCCCATAATGCCTAAAATAGTAAATAGAGTAACACCAATAAAAGGAGTGTAATCTTTTAGATCTCAGGGAGCTCACACTTTAGGATGAGGAGTAGGTCAGACGGCGATTTAAGTTGATGGGAGTTAATCCAAAAGATTTGAAAAAAGCAATGAAAAGGCTTGGAATGGAAATCGAGGAGGTTAAAGCTGAAAGTGTAACTATAAATGAAACCGACGGATCTAAAATAATAGTTGAAGATCCTCAGGTTATGATAATTAAGGCTAAAAACCAACCAACTATGCTTTACATAATCGGAGAGCCTAAAAAAATAGAGCCATTAAATGAAAATAAGCAAGAAAGCCAAATTAGCGAGGAAGATATTAAACTTGTTATGGAACAAGCCAATGTTGATAAAGAAACTGCTAGAAAAGCTTTGATAGAATCTAATGGAGACATAGCTGAAGCTATTCTAAAACTGAAAAGTAGTTAGTCTCACCAGTTCCAACTTTTGACCTTAATTTTTTTATTAATAAATTTATATCTTTAGCTAGGCTTAATATTAAAGCAACCCCTTCTAATCTTGCTAATTCAATAGCCAAAGGATCAACATATCTTCTAGGGCCATGGATTATAATTATACCGGGCTTAACTAATGAAACCCTAACAGCTACCATAGGACTTCGGCCTGCCATTACATTAGAAAAAATAATTGCTCTTTCTGGCATTGAACCTAAAAGAAAATAAAATTGTGGACCACTGAGTTCTACTATTGCCCTTATACTGTCTATTAATGTATATCCATATGCTCTAATAGATTCGGAATAATCTGGAGTTAGTAGAATTCCATCAACTAATTCTATTAATCCTTCTATAGAAATGGGTTCATTAAATTCCATCATATCAATAATAGCTCCTCTAGGTATCCCTAAAGCTTTTGATAAAGCATCTAATTTTTTCCAACCTCTTTGATGATCAATAGCTAACAAAGCCCTAACATATCTTTTTATAAAGTTAGCCCCAGGTGCTCTCCTACCTTTTTCATAATCACTTATAACGCTAGCTGAAACCCCCATAATTCTTGCTACTTCCAATTGTGATACCTCAAAATAATCCCTCCATTTTCTTAATCCAATGTTAGGATTATTGCTATATACTATATCTCCAGCAACTCTTCTAGCTATTAAATCGGCAATAAAATTTTGAAATGACTCTTCCATTTTTCCCCTCTTTTATAATATATATTTAATGCTTATAAAATATATTTATTTAACTAAATATAAAAATAATTAGAAATAAATCTCTTAAAATATATGTAATTAACTCTATTAATAAACTTATCATTTAACTTTTTAAATTCTTTTAATAAAAGGTAATAGCTAGGGTGTAAATAATTAATGATGGAACTAATATACTTCGCTTTGCTTGCAATAGCGAGCATAGTTTCAGGTTTCCTTGGTTCTCTAGTAGGATTAGGGGGAGGCACTTTTCTAGTTCCAATTTACACACTATATTTAGGCATGCCGATAATTTATGCAACAGGGGCTAGCCTAATTTCAACCATAGCAACATCAAGTGGCGCTGGTAGCGCTTACGTTAAAGATAGAATAACAAACGTAAAAATAGGAATGGGATTAGAAATCGCTACATCAGGGGGAGCAATAGTAGGATCCTTAATAGCTGCATGGGTTTATAGTCATCATTTAGCTTCGATTATATATATTGTTTTTGGTATAGTGTTATTAATACAAATATATTTTCAATTAGAAAGGTCAAAATTTGAAATTCCAAAAGAAGCAAAGCCTGATATAACAACGAAAATATTTAAGCTTCATGGAGAATACTACGATCAAGCACTGAATCAGCACGTAAAATATTATGGCGTTAGATGGTGGTTAGGAGAAATAATTATGTTTGGAGCAGGATTAATATCTGGACTATTAGGCATAGGCTCAGGTGCCTTAAAGGTTTTAGGTATGGATTGGGCTATGAATCTGCCAATGAAGGTTAGTACAACAACAAGTAATTTTATGATAGGAGTAACAGCTGCTACTGGAAGTTCAATATATTGGATATATGGATACATTCAGCCAATAATAGCTGGTATAACCGCTCTCGGCGTACTCTTAGGAGCTTTTGCTGGGACCAAGGTATTACCAGGAATGAAAAATAAAACTATTAGATATGTATTTACAATTATTTTATTGTTCCTTGGCATTGAAATGATATTAAGAGGTTTAGGAATATTTAGGTGATTAAAATGGTAGAGTTTGAAGATGTTATTGGATGGACTTTAAGGATTGGAGTCATAATTTCAGCCGCATTAATTATATTTGGAATTGCCCTCGTTTTAATTCACAATGGAGCTGGACCTTATACTTTACAACAATTGATATATATCCTAATTCTAATGTAAACACTAAAACTTTAGGATTTAGCAATTTTTATTCAGGAATAGAAAGACTGAATGGAATTGATATAATTTTATTAGGATTAATAATATTAATTGCAACACCTGTTATAAGAGTATTCATAGGAATACTACAGTTTGCCAGAGAGAAGGATTACCTTTATACGATTATAACAATAGTAGTGTTTTTCAACCTGATGTTTGCCATATTTATAATTCCCCATCTTTTAAAATAATTTATAAACTCGATTAAAATAATTATATATATTCTTTCTTAAAAATTTCTATAAATTTAATTACTTGGTGAGCAAAATGGCTAGGATAGTGTTGCACGAAAGGGATCATCCTTATGCTATAAAATTAGATAACGGTAAAGAGATACATATATGCGGCTGCGGGCTATCAAAGAATAAACCTTATTGCGATGGAACTCATAGAAAGACTCAAGACGAAGAGCCCGGAAAAGTTTATTTATATGATGAAGCCAATAGTAGAGTAAAGTTGGTCTCATTTTATTACTAAATTTTCATAAAAATTTTTTACATCATAAACCACATTTTTTATAGGTGTTAATATGGCATATACAGGGAAAGAAATTTCAACATTTATTAAAGGCGTAGAAGATGAACAAATACAACCAGCTGGCGTTGATTTAAAACTAGACAAAGTGTTTAGGTTTTTAAATAATGGATTCTTAGGAAAGAATAAGAGAATATTGCCAGAATTTGAAGAAATTTTGCCAACTAATGATGTATATTTATTAAGCAAAGGAAGCTATAAAATAAGATTTTATGATATAGTAGAAATTCCTAAAGAAGCTATAGGTATCTGTTTTCCTAGAAGCAGTCTATTGAGAATGGGAGCATCAATTAATTGCGCTTTGTGGGATCCTGGATATATTGGAAGAGGAGAAGCTTTATTAAACGTTATAAATGATAACGGAGTAAAAATAGAGAGATATGCAAGAATTGCACAAATAACATTTATAAAACTAAGAAATGAACCTGAAAAGACATACAAGGGAATATATAATAATGAGAACTTATGAGTGATAAAATATGGCTTGCAAATCATTAATAATATCATCTCCAACAGTTGATATCATTAATGTAGATAACAACGAAAAATCTTGTGCAGGCGGGCCTCCTCTATATACTGGTTTTACATTAAGAAAAATGGATTGCGATGTATATTTTTTTGGTCCCATTGGATATGAAACTAAGAAAACGGTAAAAATACAGGAAATGCTTGGAATAAATACTTTGGGTATCTTTCAAGATGTAAGAGGGGCTGTTTTTTATCATAAATACGAAGACAATTATAGGATCACTAAATTTATTGGGGAAATTAAAACAATAAGCATTGATGAGCTAAAAAATATGCTATCAAAAACTAAATACGATATATTAATAATTTCTCCCATATTCAATGAAATACCTCCAGATTATATAAAGGAACTCCATAAACCTATAACCTTAGACCCACAAGGATATACAAGAGCTCTAAAAAATTGGACAAAATTAATTCCAATTAATAATATAGATTTAATTCATTTATCTAATGATGATTTGTCCCTAAATGAAATCAAAAATATAGAATTGGGAAATGCTACTTTGATATATACTATGGGTATGCAGAATACAATTATTATTTCTAAAAATAAAAAAATTGAAATAAAACCGAAGGGAAACTTAGTCAAGGATAGAACCGGTGCAGGGGATATAATTACTGGCCTAGTATCATATTATTATTTATATGAAAAGCGTGATATTCTAGATTCTTATTATATGGCTCAAAAACAATTTGAAAAGTTAATTAAAGAAGTTAGCGAAATAAAATATAAAATTAATGAAATGTAATTAAAAACGGTAAAATAAACGGTAAAATAACAGTAATAATTAAACCTTGCATTAATGCTGAGGAACTATTTTCAATACCTGAATATTTTACTATAATTCCAAGTGATGTATCCATTGTAGTAGCTCCACCCATAGCTATAGAAGGAACTCCAAAAATTGAATAAAGAATTGGATAAAGAGATAAGGTATATGCTTCTCTTAATAAATTGGAAACAAATCCTATAACTCCATAATATGGATTATATATTGAAATAAAAGGACCTATTAAGGAATACCACCCCGAACCAATGGATATAGATAAGGCATAATTCAAACTTTGCTTTAATATTAAGGAAATAACAAGACCTGATATAATATCTCCAATGAAGACGGATACCGTTAATAGAACGCCATTTTTTATTCCCCTTATTGCTGTCTTTAAAATATCTTTAGCGGAAATACCTATGACTACTCCTATTAATCCTAACAAAATATACAACCAATATACTGCAATGTTTTCAATATAATTAGTAGGAAGCTTCACAAATAAACCTATTAATAACCCAACAGTAAATACGCCTAATGGAGGTATAAATTCCTTGAATCTATTTTCCATTTTTTCCACCTAGAAGAATAGATGCTATTAAAATACCTATAAAACCAGGCAATAAAGAATACAAAATTATTGAATAAATTAATGATAGACTTTCACTACTAGTTAAGTATTTAGTTATAAATTCTCCAGCAGTAATTGCCATGAAAAATATTAAATCCAAAATGGATATCATTAAAATGATGTTTAAAATTTTAGATGAATTTTTTCCAAACCTATGGCTTAGGTTCATTGTTATTCCTAAAACTATCCCAAATATTAGAAATATATATAATACGAGATCCGAAATCACTTCGCATCACTACTAAGTTTATATTAACATATAAATTTTAAACCTTTTTGATAAAAAGATTTGAATGTAATACAGTTAAACTTATAAACTTTGTTTTACTAGTAATACAGGGATGACAAAATGTCTGAGAATAACCAAGAAAATGAGGAAAAGAAGCAAGAAAAAACCTATACAATTAGAGGTATAAATGAAGATCTCTATGAAAGCTTTTCAAAAGCTGCGAAAGAAATGGGAACTACGGTGGGAGATTTAATGAATCAGGCAATGAGTCAATTTTTAGTAACTTTGGAGGCTGGCAAAGATATTGGTAAAAAAATAAGCGAAAAGGCAACTAAAACAGGACAAAATATAATTAAAGGCCCGTTTGATGCATTTAGGCAACTGATCTCTAGTATAGCTGAGTTTGACTTAGTGAGCAATATAAATGAATTAAATGTGACTAAACAAGACCTAGAAAATGCTGAAAAACCTGTTGTATTTTCTAATATAAAAAAATTATCTTTTTCTTCAGACGTTGACATAAATATTTTTGTTAGCAAGGTAAGATCAATAAAAGTTGTAGATGAGCTCATAATACCTCCTAACTTACCATTAATTACAGTAGCTAAAAAATGTCAATTAGTAAAAAAGATAACCCAGAACAAACAATAAAGATTGGTGTGAATGCTTGAATAAAGAAAAGGAAAACCTTATAATTTCAATAATTTTTATTATTTTAACTATTTTTATTGTATCTTATCATTTTTTATTAGGAGGTAACATTACTCAAATTATGCTAAATATTAGCCTTAAAATACTAAACAAAATTGGATATTTGGGTATATTGGCTTTAATGGCTGCAGAAAGCGCTTTAATACCTATTCCAAGCGAAGTAGTTATGCCTCTAGCCGGAATTTTAGCCAAGGATGGTTTCCTTAATCTTTATGCTATAATTGCTTTTGGAACTTTAGGAAATTTGATAGGCTCATTACTCTTGTATTATATAGGTATATATATTAGATTACCTTTTATCAATTTTGCTGTCAAATATTTCAGGCTAAATACTAAATACGTAAACATTTCTGATGATCTATTTAATAAATATGGAAATTCTATAATATTTTTTGGAAGGATTATGCCAGCTATTAGATCAGTAATTTCATTACCTGCTGGTTTTTCAAAAATGAATTTGTACAGGTTTGGACTATATACATTGCTTGGTTCAATACCATGGAATGCGTCTCTTACATTAATAGGATTTTATTTCGGATCTAACAAATTATTAATTCTAAGATTCGATTATATAATAAGTGCATTAACTTTATTAATTGGCATCTATTATTTAATAAAATATTTCAAATAATTAATAATTAAGTCTTACAACTTTATTTCTCAAAGGATCCAAACCTGAGGCAATAATTTCTATATTATCACCATCTTTTAAATAATACCCCTTGGCATGGCCTACTCCAGGAGGAGTTCCAGTAAATACTAAATCTCCAGGATATAAAGTCATAAGTTTTGATATCTCAACAATTATGTTTGCATAATCATAATACATATCGGATGGACAACCATGTTGAACTACTTCACCGTTAAGCTTTGTAGTTATACATAAATTTTCCATTTCTGAATAGCTTTGTATAATCTTGATATACGGTCCTACGGGTGAAAATGTGTCTAAACTCTTCGCTTGACTCCACGGTAAGCACTCATTATTATTCTCCCCATATTGTAGATCTCTAGCTGTAACATCATTACCAGAGGTATATCCAATTATAGATTCCTTAGCTTCATTTATGCTTGCATTTTTAACTTTTTTTCCAATTAATAACACTACTTCCCCTTCATAGTCTGGCTTCTTAACAAAATTTGGAATTATAATATTAGAATTTGATCCAATTAAAGCGCTTGTAGCTTTTAAGAAAAATGCGGGTTTTAAACTACCCTTCATTTCTTTTGCATGAGCAATATAATTCTTCCCAATGCCAATTATCTTGCTAGGATATGGATTTGGAGGCAATAAAATAGAATCTAGATTATATTCTGTTTTAATATTAAATAGATCTAAGTTTTTGATTAAGTATTCCAAAGATTGAGGCAGATTAGAGTAAAAATTTTTCGTATCCAAATACTTATTTTTTTCACCTTCTCCTATCTTGTAGAAATATTTGTCACGGAATAACACAAGCTCTTGATTGCCTTGAATTAAAACATTTCCAATTCTTATATCGTCCATAATTATCTCCCGTTTATATTTTATTTTGTTTAATTTTAAATATTACTGAAATAACAAAAACTTAATTTCTTCTTAAGCTTTTAACAAAAATAGAGTGATAAAAATGGTAGAAACAAAAAATTGTTTAGAGTATATTAATCTGAATTCAATTGATATCAACAAATATAAAGAACATATATTTATAATTCCCGTAGGAAGTATTGAACAACATTGCGATTTACCATTAGGTCTTGACTCTATTATTGTTAGCAAAATTGCATCTGATCTTTGCAAAGTAATGGATAATATAGTGATATTACCAACTATTTATTATGGATTTTCTCCNGAATGGGCTAATACAGANGGAACTATTACATTAGATATGGAAACTTTTTCAGGACTGATAAAATCTATTTTGAATTCAATAAAAAAATTTGGAGGCAATAAAATTGTTTTTTTAAATGGGCATGGCGGTAATTCATATATTTTAGAAAGTGTGCTAAGGGAATGGGTAAAAAGTAATTTCAACACAATAGTATTGATAATAAATTATTGGAAAGTCATTAACATAAATATAGGACATGCAGGATATGCAGAATACAAAATTGCTAATGCTCTAAACATAAATCTAGAAGAATCTAATTGTAACGGTAAAATAGATCTATATAATGGAAGCGCTAAAATAATTATCAATGGGCCTAGAGAAGGTTCAAAAACGCAAGAAAAAGTTGATATTAATATTAGTCACGACGATATAATTATAAAGATAAAAGACGAAATAATTAATGCATTTAATTTTGCTAACAAAAAAGAGTCATTTATATTATAATGAGCTGAATCATAGTATTAATTAAATAATAAATTAATATAGCTAATACTTAAAAATGTCAATCATAAAAATATATTTAGAAAAATGAAACATTAGGTGTCAAAAGTGGAAATAAAAAGTAACGATGCTATATCTCTAAACAATGTAGTTAAATTATATGGAAATTACGTCGCTCTAAGAGGGATTACATTTAATATACCAGATGGAGAAAAATACGCTTTGCTTGGTCCTAATGGGGCTGGAAAATCTACTACTTTAAAGCTTATCGCAGGAATATTAAAGCCTGATAGAGGAGAAATTAAAGTATATGGATTGGATCCTTTAATGGATATAAATTCTAAAAAAATAATTGGATACTTGCCAGAGGATGCAACACCTTATAGAAATTTGTCTGTAAGAGAAAATTTAGAATATATTGGAGCCTTAAGAAATATAGAGGACTTAAGTAATAGAGTTGATGAGATGCTAGATACTTTAGGATTGAGAGAGTATGAAAGGGCAAAAGTATCAAAGCTGTCAAGAGGTAATATGCAAAAGCTTGCCATAGCTTTAGCTTTAATACATAGGCCCAAAGTTTTACTGCTTGACGAACCGTTGAATTACTTGGATATACCAACACAAGAAGAAGTAATATCTTTACTTAATAAGATGGGATCAACTATGCTCGTTTCAACTCACATAATGGCCGTTGCGGGAAGACTAACAGACAAAATAGTAATGATATCAAAAGGAACAGTTATATGGAATGGATCCTTTGATAAACTTAAGAGTATGGCAAACGAAGGAGAACCTATAGAAAGAGTTGTCGCAAGATTGATGACAAACAACTTTTAGATGGTGGTAAAATGAGTAAATTCTTTAAATTGCTAAAATTTGTAATAAAAACAAGAGTATCAAATACAATGCTTGCAATCTTATTAATAGTCATTTTGTATTCAATATTTACAGGACTAGAAATTATGAAATCAGGAATTAAGATTGAAACAAAAATACCAGAATACTATGCTGTTGCCTACGCTACATTTTTTATGGTATTTTCTTCATTTTCAGGAGGACTAGCTGTTTTAAAATCCGATAGAGACTATCTATTTATGCTCCCCATAAAAAAATCTCAATTAATAATATCTCTGTTTATTGCGCAAATAGTTATTCTAGGTACTGCTATTATTGCTTTTGTAGGATTTTATTTGCCATTTTTAGAGTTAAACGTATGGGACATTATAATATCTTTTGTACTTTTCATTCTTTTTATAACTTCACTTAGCACATATGTTGGAGATCTGCAAACAACAAGGAGAGCAATAATAGCTGTCTTATTGGCTTTATGGGGAATTTCACCATACTTTGGCTTTAAATTTTCACCAACAGGAATATTTTTTGGATATCCATTATATGGAATTTTGGTCTTATTTCCTGCAACGATAATATCAATGATATTTACAGTAAGAAAATTAGCTAGCGTTAGCTTGGAGTATCAAAGATCTTTGTCGAGAGAAGGAAACGCTGAATTTAAGGATTTATTGAGATTTAGCAAATATTCTGGAATTAAAGCACTATATTATTTAAATATTATGTATATAACAATATCTGGCAGAAGTGGTGGAATGGGATATGGAATTAAATATTTTTCCAATCGAATCAAATTAAGGACTTTATTAGTCTATTTATCTGTATTATCAGCTGTTTATTATATAGCTGTATGGAAAATTTTTCTTCCTTACGCTCAAACTGCATCAATTATAATAACTATCTTTTCAATATCGTTTTTCTATAGCTTTACCCAATCTTCTATTTCTAACGAAAGGCCTTGGCTTTCATTTACATCAGTTGATCCAGGAGAATATTTATCTCACCTTAGCCTTTCAAAGACTATAGCAACGTTTATAATAACTCTACCTTTAATAATAGCTAATGCCTTATTATATTTTGTTGGAGGGAAAGCGGCTCTATCTCAAGTACCAACATTAGCTATAGCATTTCCATCTATCCTTATAATTTCATTCTATATTGTTTCAAGGTTTAATATAATTCCACAAATAAAGGAGGAAGGCGTTATGCCTGGACAAATGAGAGGAAGACAGATGTTCTTTGCTATACCTATATATGTTGTTATAATTGTATCATTAATATCATCATTTAACATAGTTTGGGGGTCAATAATATCAATGATATTATTCATTATAGCCATAGCATGCTTTTTAAATAAGAAAATTTGGAGAGAAGCCGCATTTTCATTAGTGGAAAATGGATATACATAATTGCTTTATAAATCTTTAGCTTCATAATCTTATAAAATTAACTCGAAAAATTTATAATCGTTACTACTCATTAATTATCAATCAAAGATTAACGATATTATTGAACTTCATTATTAGAAGATAAACCAGATGAACTTATTAATTCCATTATTTTATCGTGAAGTAACGATATAAGTTTTCTTCTGTCTTCCATCAAAATAACATCGCTAAATCCTTTAGCAACTATACTATGGGCAAATGGTGATGGATATGGCATAGGACCTTTTATATGAATTTTAATGTCATTATTTTCTATCCACTCCAAAACCTTTGTTGCAGCCTTTATGTCCATATAATCTTCTAAGATTTCTCTTAATGTTTCTTTAATTATTGGTAAATCTGGGATTTCTTCCAAAAGTAATTCAAGAAGCTTTTGGGCATTAAGTTGCATTCTCTCAGGGCTTCTTTCCCATCCCTTATATCTTCTTAGTATCATAAAGCTCCTTTGAGCGACATGTCTAAACCTTCTTCTCATCATTTCTGTTCTCTTTATAGCATTTTCCAGTATATTTCTAAAATTATCTTTGTTTACGTCTTTTATTAATTCTTTAATCATATTATAATCTGGATCTTTTAGTTTTTCAATACTTTGATATGATAACATGAATCCATTGTCAGTTACTGTTATCTTTACTGGTAATCCAAGAACATTCGACAATACACTTGCATAAGCTCTAGATAATGCATCGTTCGCCCTTCTACCATAAAGCATGTGAAAAACTATATTCCAACCGTCTTCATCTTTAAAATATTCTATTAATATGTTTTTATTACCAGGGACTACGCCTGCATAAGCAAGTTCTTCCCAAATATACCTTACTATTTCATTAGCTGCATGTTCTTCTAATAAGTAGTCTTCCATTAAAATTCTCTTAGCATCATCAAATCTTTTATCAATTAAAAGTTTTCCTATTTTTTCTCTAAATTCACCGACCTTTAACGCACTGTCAAAACTTAAAGGCAGCATTTCGCTAAACCATTCAGGAACCGTTGGCTTTTTTCCTTCAGCACTCTCTACCTTAATTTCCATTCCTTTGCTTTTTAAAAACCTATAGGTTTTTCCTCCAAGTATAAATATATCTCCTTCCTCTAATATTTCTACGAATTCCTCCTCTAGATTTCCTACATATTTTCCATCAGTAGTCATAACCCTTACTTTTGCCTCATCAGGTATTGTACCTGTATTCAGTTGGTATATCATTCTTGCACCTTTCTTTCTTCCAAAAACGTTTTCATTCTCATCATACCATATCTTAGGAAAAACTTTTTCGCTTTCCAAACCATACTTTCCTGACAAATAATCAATAACTGACATAAATTCCTCTTTGCTCAATGAATGGTAATTATATGACCTTTTTATTAATTCATAAGCCTCCTCTAAGTTCCATTTTTGATCTATAGACATTCCTACTAATTGTTGCGCCAAAACATCTAAGGGATTCATAGGGATCCTAACATTATCTATTTGCCTATCCAAGGCACTTTTTGCCAGAACAGTACACTCAACTAAGTCATCTCTATCAACTACTATAATCCTACCCTTACTAATTTGAGAAATGTGATGCCCGGCCCTGCCTATTCTTTGCAATAGCCTGCTCACGCTTTTTGGGCTGCTAAGCAAGACAACCAAATCTATGTAGCCTATATCGATTCCTAACTCTAGGCTTGTACTAGATACAACTACTCTCAGTTGACCTTTCTTTAACTTTTCTTCTACATTTAGCCTTACATCCCTAGAGAGACTACTATGATGAGCTTCTATTTCATCTAAATCCAACATTTTTTTACTTGCCAGCAACTTCTTTAATTTATAAGAAACTCTTTCTGTTGCGCTTCTAGTATTAGTAAAGATTAAAGTAGTTTTAGAGCTCTTGACTAGATTTGCTAGCGTTTCATATATCTCATTATTAATTTCTTCAGCGCTTCCATGAATTAAATCAGTCTTGGGAGTTATAACCCTTATATCGAATGGTTTAGAAAACCTTGCATCTACTATTTCTACTTCTCTAGGCTTATCATTTTCATAACCGCCCAAGTATTTTGCGACTTCTTCTAATGGCGATATTGTTGCTGAAAGACCAATTCTTTGCAAGCTTCTTCCAGTTTTACTTTTAACCAAATAATCTAACCTTTCAAGACTTAATGAAAGGTGCGAACCTCTTTTGCTTGATGCTATTTCATGAATCTCATCAACAATAACCCATCTTGCTGTAGAAAGTCTCTCTTTGAATTTAGGAGCTGATAAACTGATGCTTAATGATTCGGGTGTTGTTATCAAAATGTGTGGAGGCGATCGGAGCATTTTTTGCTTTATATTTGATGGTGTATCACTTGTTCTAACCCCTACATTTATTTCACTTATATTATAATTTTCTTGACTAGCTATCTGATAAATCTCTTTTAATGGAATTAATAGGTTCTTTTCCATGTCATTATCTAACGCCCTAAGAGGACTTATGTAAATTGCATATATCTGATTTTGAAGTTCTCCATTTTCACTCATTTGAAACAAATCATCAATAATTGCTAAAAAGACTGATAATGTTTTACCAGTGCCCGTAGGACTTGAAACCAATACATTCTTTCCTTGTTTAATGTAAGGTATTGCATATCTTTGAGGATCTGTAAATTGTCCAAATTTATTAGTAAACCATTCTCTGACATATGGTCTTAATAATTTCAGTATTTCTTCGTCTTCCATATTGAATTCCTCATATTTCTCCTATTCGTAAAACCTTTTTAGTTAATGCATCTTATAAAAGAAAGTATGGATTACTGATATTTTTACTTCTTTATAAGAATATTTACATTATTTATTATAATTTTTTGTATTTACATCTTATTATAAAAATTACTTATAAATTTTATTGTATTTAAAATAAATATCCTTCTATGATTTTATTAAAGTGTTTGGTTAATATTAAATCGTCAATCCCACCACACAATTTGTGAGAACAAAAAATTGCAATAACATCTGATCCTTTATTATACATTATAGATGCAATGTCTGACAACGATAAACCTACACTACCATATGCTCCCTCATCAATAGATAAATCTATTAGATTGACTTCTAAGCCCTCCATGCCCATATCTGAATACACCTTTATTATATCTCTCATAGTTATTATTCCTACATAATTGTTCTTATTAACAACTAATACCCCGCTCTTATTCTTATTTACTATATTATCAACTGCATCTACTACCTTACTTTCATTTATATCTAACACAGGATAATCTCTACCTAAAATATCTTGGACTACTACTTCCGAGCGAATCGAAGATATTATGTAAATTATATCATGAGTTGTTAATATACCATAAATTTTTTCTGGATCTCCTACTAATACTGACGTTATATCTTTCTTATTCATTATTTCTATGGCTTCTTTTATTGGGGTAGTTTTACTGACATAAATAGGCGATTCCAATTCAATAGAAGAAAGGGTTAAATTTGCAGGATTCGATCCCTCTAATAATATTTTTAGTAAAGAAACCAAATTAAAAATTCCAACTATTTGATCTCCTTGCTTTACTGCAAGCCTCCTTATCCCCCTATCATACATAAAATTTACTGCATTAGATACATATTCATTAATATCTATTGTAATCAAAGGCTTTGATGCTATTTCATAAATACTTTCATTTATTGACAATTTCACACCCATTTTTTAATATATGAATATTACTATAATATATCTTAATGATTTAAAGTCGATTTAAAAAATTTCCTGGCACCATTCTAGGGGCGGGGTTCATCGCTCTCTTTATCATGAACAATTTTATATTTATAGATAACAGATTCGTTTACCCTCCTTGTTTTGTAAAGATTTTTGAAATCAATAAAAGGTTTATAAGCTTCAGATAATGATTAAAAATTGATAGGGATTAACGTTGTCAGATATATTATCAAAAGAAGAGAAATTAAAGATTTTGAAATCAATTGAAACCGATGAAGAGTTTAGGTACTCTCTATTGGGAGCATTAGGTTTTACTGAAATATTAAAAAGACTTGATGCTTTTGAAAAAAACCAAGAAATGATACTGTCAGAGATTAGAAAGTTGTGGGAAGAGGTTAAGGAGTTAAAGGAAAGTCAGAATAAGTTGTGGGAAGAGGTTAAGGAGTTAAAGGCTACCCAAAATGAAATACTTAAAGAAATAGCTAAACTTTGGCAAGCAGTTGGAGATCTAAGGAAAGATGTCAATGAATTAAAAGAAACTACTAAAAACATGCAAAGAACTCTGGAAAGATTAACTCTGTCAGTAGAGGATGAAGGAAGGGAAGTTATAGAATATAGATTAGAAAAGGAGCTGGGTGAAAAAATTAATTTAGATAGAATATTTTTTGATAATGAAGAAATAGATATATATGGCGCATCTAATGAATTATTTGTTATAGGAGAAGCTACCGTAAGATTAGGTATAGGCTTGATAGAAGAATTAGAAAGAAAAATAGAAAAAATCAAAGAAAAAAGACAAGATCTTATTAGGAAAAAGATGATAAAACTAATATATGTAGATATAGCGACGCCTGATTCAATAGAATTAGCCAAGAAAAACGGAGTGTGGATCTTAACTGTCAAAGGAGATATAACACCTAGAATTATACATGAAATTAACTTATAACTTAACTAACAATATTTTTGATATATAATTATATTAAAATAAAAATTGAGTTTTTTAATCAGAAATAACAATAAGTACTTTAAAATTTATCTTGCTTAGATAAATTTTATAGCATAATTGTAATAATCTCTCTATACAACATTTACATATTATATTAAAATAAAATAATTAACGCTTATTATTTACCATATTAATAGTTACTTATTATATTAATTTAACACTAAAGTATATTTATAAATTTTTGAATTATCTCATAATTCAATTTAAATAAATTTTATAAATGTAAATTATTCTTTATCTTAAAGACTAATGTTTTTACCAATATAATCTCATATGTTAGCAATTTGCCTATATTATTTTCATAATTATATAACTAATAAGCATTTACTCTAATATAATTTAATTTTCGAACTATAAATCTAACTAAACCTTCAAAACATACAAATTATCCTCTATTGCAAATAGCATTCTCTCATCGTTCTTAGCGATTCAGATATGTATAGGAAAATACTTCATTTATTCTTATTTTATTTTTATAAAATTTTTTATAAAATAAAAATAGATTAAAATGTTACCTTCTATAGAACCGTTCAAATTTTACCCTTATTTAATATGAAATTAGAAGTAAATAAAATGGATTTTATTTAACGAAGTAAATAACCGCTTAATTAAAATGAAAAATTTGAAAATAGCAAAATTTTGAAAATAAGATGTGATGTGCTATGGAAGACCATAAGAATTTAGGGTTATTAGACAAAATATTTAATCTAAGCTTTTACAATACAAGGCCAAGAACAGAAATCATGGCTGGAATAACTACTTTTTTGGCCATGGCATATATTTTATTTGTCAATCCATCAATTTTAACATCAGGATTTGTTTATTCAATGAGCTTAGCAACGGGTATGCCAATATCAGATATATCAAATAATTATCCCACACTTATTGAACAGGTCAAATTAAGCTTTACTGTTGCAACAGCGTTAGCTGCAGGAGTTGCAACTTTAATAATGTCACTTTATGCTAGGTTGCCTTTTGCATTAGCACCTGGCATGGGGGAAAATGCTTTCATAGCCTTCACAGTTATACCTACTTTTACAAAGATTTTAGCAAAATCTTCATGGTCTTCATCAATTAATATACCTATGTTTTCAATTTATTTAGCTTTAATATCG
>JGI20128J18817_1000286_pt1 | contig 16090 bp, 17 predicted proteins | sample JossMetagenome_FD_18817 | JGI IMG/M metagenome (IMG submission 18817)
TTTAAATTCCTCCTTGATAGGGTTTTTGTTTAATTTGCTGTAGTTAGATAATACAGCCCTTCAAGGGGGATTTCAATGACACAATTAATTATACACTACCGGCAAAACCCAAGTAATTAATTTAGATGAAAGTGCAAAATCTATATATTCTATGCAGATTCAGACTAAACCTTTAAGTGAGACTAATACTAATGAAGTAAATCAAGCACCAGCACAAACAACCGAACAATCAAAAAATTCGACACCGTCACCACAACCAACAAAAGCCAAATCGTCTTCTAAGGTTATAGATGTTGGTAACGGAATAAAAATAAGGTGGGTTACCCCAAACCCTTATGGTGGTGATTATTAAAAAAGCCTTTTTTTATACTTGACCTCCAATTGTAATTTTTACGGGGAGCAATCCCCGTATACTTATTCGCAAAATTTTTTTAGTTTTTCTAAATCTTTAATGCAGATTTTGCCTTTTGAAGTGTATATGCAGTCTAATTCTTTAAGATTTTTTAAAAGCCGAGAAACTGTTTCTCTGCAAATCCCGCTTAGTGAAGCAATTTCATCCTGTGTGGAGTGAACGATATTGTTTTTTTGCAAACTTAGAATTAAAGAAACAATACATGTGAATGCATCCATTAAGACAGCTCGCTCAAGTGATACAGAAAGGGCAGCTGCCCGTAAAGCTATATGATGCATAACAACTTGGGAGAACGAATGATATTTGCTTATTAATGAATTAAAAATCTTCCAATCAAGGCCATACAATACGCTTTCTTTTTTTGAATAAGCATTAGCTAAATATTTTCCTGTTATCCCAGCAGATAAACAGAAAATATCACCTTCTTTTAAAATATTAACTGTAAATTTTTTACCGCTATTTGATGTTTTGTAAACTTCTATTTCACCTTTTTTTACGAAATAAATGTTGTTGGCATTTTCATTTTGCATAAAGATATACTCTGATTTAAAAAATTTTTTTTCATGGAGATTTTGAGCAATATTATCATAAACTTCTTCGTTTTCAAGATTTAATAAAAGTTTTGTTGACTTTAGATAGCCTACAAGATCTCGTAATTTTAACATATTTGTAATTATATTATAACTTATTAATTTGTCAATAGTATTAATAGGTTTATTGTTTTAATATTTGACATAAGTCAAATACTTTTACATTTAAAAATATACAATATTAAACATTACATTGGAGGGTACGTATGAATAAGCTTATTAATGAACTTTTAGAAGAACACAAAAAACTTTTTTCTTTGCTTGATGAATTGCGCAATATAGGTAAGGAGGTAGCAAAAGAAAAACTTTTCGAAAGTAAGAATTTGTTTTTATCACATTTAGACAAAGAAGATAGACTGCTTTACTCAAAATTTAATGAAGCGCAAAATTTAGGCGTTAATGTAGAAGAAAATGTTTTAAAGTTTAAAGAGGAAATGGAGGACATTTCTAAAGACGTGGTTAATTTCTTTGATGTATATAAAGCAGGCATTGCAGACAATATTCAATTTGCAAAAGACTTTGGGAAGATTTATAGCATACTAAAAATTAGAATGACAAAGGAAGAGTTGCAACTCTATCCAGTGTATGAAAAGCACTTTGAATAAAGAAATTGTCTTGAAGTTAGCAAAAGCAGGTTTATTTTAATAGCAATATCGTGTTTTTTAAAGGAGGCATATAATGGCTGTTCAGAAAGTAATCGAAGGTATTTATTATGTGGGTTCAAGGCATTGGGATAGGCCAATTTTTGATGAATTATTAGAGTTGCCAAAAGGCACTAGCTACAACGCATATATTGTGTTTGGTTCTCAAAAGACAGCTTTAATTGATACCGTTGATCCATGCAAGACACACGAGCTTTTAAGGAATTTGGATGTTTTGAATGTTAAAGAAATAGACTATGTTATTGCAAATCATGCAGAGCAGGATCATTCTGGCTCGATACCTGCAGTATTAGAAAAATATCCAGATGCCAAGGTAGTTACAAATGAAAAGTGCAAATCTCTTCTTATAGATTTGCTTGAGATTAAGGAAGATAAATTTATTACTGTAAACGATAATGATACACTATCTTTAGGTGATAAAACCTTACAATTTATTTTTACACCCTGGGTTCATTGGCCAGAGACTATGTCTACATATTTAGTAGAAGAAAAGATGCTGTTTACCTGTGATTTTTTTGGTTCTCATATAGCGACAAGCAGAATATTTGGACCAAAAGATGAAAAACTCATTTATGAAGGCGCAAAGCGCTACTATGCAGAAATTATGATGCCATTTAGAAAAAATATTCAAAAGAATGTTCAGAAAGTAGAAGAGCTAAATCCTTCCATGATTTTACCTGGTCATGGCGTAATATATAAAAATCCTAAATTTATTATTGATGCCCACAAAAAATGGATCTCAGATGATGTAGATAATGAAGCTTTGATAATTTATATATCAATGCATGGCAGCACCAAAGAACTTGTAGACTATTTATCTGATGTTTTAATTGAACAAGGGGTCTATGCTAGACCATACAATATTGCAGAAGCGGGTCTTGGAGAGATTGCCATGGATCTTGTAGATGCTGCAACTGTTGTTTTTGCCTCTCCTTTTATACTAGCAGGTGTTCATCCTAAGATAATTTCAACCGCATATCTTGCAAATGCTCTAAGGCCAAAAACCAAATTCGCAGGCATAATCGGCTCTTTTGGCTGGGGTGGAAAAGGAATTGAGCATATCAAAAGCAATCTTGCAAATTTAAATGTTGAACTATTTGAGCCAGTATATATAAAAGGCACGCCAAAGCCAAAAGACTTTGAGCAAATAGCAACACTCGCCAAAAAAATTGCTGACAAACACCGCGAGATTGGAATATTAAAATAAGGCAAATGGTGGAGCATGCTAAAGTTAAAAAGCGCATATGAGCATTACGAAGAATCAGACGGCTATAGAATACTTGTTGATAGACTTTGGCCAAGAGGTATTTCAAAACAAAAAGCACATATAGATTTATGGCTCAAAGAAGTTTCTCCAAGCAGCGAGCTAAGAAAATGGTATGCGCACGATGAAGCTAAATGGGAAGAGTTTAAAAAGCGCTACTTTGATGAATTAAAAAATAAAAAAGAATTTTTAGACATTATCTTAGAAAGGGCTAAAAACCAAATAGTAACGCTTGTTTATTCATCCAAAAGCCCCTTAAATAATGCAAAAGCGCTTATAGAATACATTGAGAGGAGTTAAATTATGAGCCAAAATTGCCAGATTTTAGAATCGATCTTTAACGGTGTAGGCGATGGGGTGTTGTTTTGCGATACGCAAGGTATTATTAGACTTTGGAACAGAGGCTGGGAAAAGATATTTGGATATAGCGCAAAAGAAGCTCTAGGCCAGAGTCTTGATATTATAATACCAGAAAAATACAGAAAAAGGCACTGGGATGGTTTTTTTAATGCTGTAAAATCAAAAATCAGCAAATATTCAGATGACTTGCTCTCTGTGCCTGCTATTGGGAAAAATAATAAATCTATATCCATTGATTTTAGCATAGCAATTGTCGAGCAAGACTCACAACTATTAGGCTTTGGTGCGATAATCAGGGATGTAACGCAAAGCTTTTTAGAAAAGAAGCAACTCAAAAAAGAAATAGAAGAGTTAAAGAATAAATTTAATCAAATGGAGGCATAATTATGAGAGCTGTAATTGATGAGCAAACATGCATAGGTTGTGGTGTATGTGCAGATGTGTGCCCAGATGTATTTGAGATGAATGAAGATGGTTCAAAAGCACGAGTAATAGCTGACAATTGTGATGCTAACTGCTGTGAAGAAGCAAAAGAATCCTGTCCGACAGAATCTATATCTTTGGAGGGTTAAGGGTTATGACGAAAGATGAATTAAAAAAATACAACGGCGAAAATGGAATGCCTGTTTATGTGGCTTACAAAGGTAAAGTATATGATGTAAGCGATTCTGGCATGTGGGTAGGTGGTGATCATATGGGTGAGCACACTGCAGGTGCAGATTTAACAGACGAAATAGAAGATGCTCCACATGATGACAGAATGCTTGAGAAGTTTAAAGTAGTAGGGGATCTAGAAGAGTAGAGTTTGTTAATTAAACATAATCGAAGTTTTAGAAATAACTTGATAGTTTTTATCATGTTTTTTGACATTAATCAATTTATTTTAAAAAATAATCGTTAGACTATCATTAAGAAGATAAAAGAAGGAGGTTCTTATGGCAATGTTTTGTTATCAATGCCAAGAGGCAATGCACGGCACAGGTTGCAGTGTAGAAAAAGGTGTGTGCGGTAAAGAAGACCATACATCTGATTTAATGGATGTGTTGATTTATAATTTAAAGGGTCTGTCGGTTATTGCTAAAGAAGCTATAACAAATGGGTATGATTCAAAACCTATTGGGAAGTTTGTATCCGAAAGCTTATTTATGACAATTACTAATGTAAATTTTGATGATGAGCGTGTTATAGAGCAGATTAAGCAAACAAACAATCAGGCTAAATTGATTAGTTCATTTTTAGCCTCTAAAGGAAAAAGCGTACCCAAATCAAACCTTTATGAGTTTGAAACTAAAGAAAAAGCGCTTGAGTTTTCTAAAAACATAGGAGTTTTAAGCGAACCAAACGAAGACATAAGATCGCTAAAAGAACTTATTGTATATGGCCTAAAAGGTATGGCAGCCTATTATGATCATGCAAGTGTTTTGGCTTTTGAAGATGAGTCGATTACGAGTTTTATGGTAGATACGCTTGCAGATTTGACAAAAAATTTAAATGCAGATGAACTAATTGCGCTTGTTATGAAAACGGGTGAGTTTTCGGTTAAAACGATGGAACTTTTAGATAGGGCAAACACTGCCACATACGGCAACCCAGAAATCACTCAGGTAAATATAGGCACGCGAAATAGACCAGGTATATTAATCTCAGGCCATGACTTAAAAGATATGGAAGAGCTGCTTGAGCAGTCTAAAGATTCTGGTGTAGACATATACACGCATGGTGAGATGCTGCCAGCCAATTACTACCCAAAATTTAAAAAATATGATCATTTTGTAGGCAATTACGGCAATGCATGGTGGCTTCAGACAAAAGAGTTTGAATCGTTTAATGGACCAATACTTATGACGACAAACTGCCTTGTGCCACCCAAAGACTCCTACAAAGACAGAGTGTTTACAACAGGCGTTGTAGGGTATCCGGGCTTAAAACACATACCAGATAGAAAAGACGGCAAACCAAAAGATTTTTCACCGATTATTGAGATGGCAAAAAAATGCCCACCACCTACACAAATTGAAAGCGGCACAATCGTAGGCGGTTTTGCACACAATCAAGTGATGGCTTTAGCCGATAAAGTTATAGAAGCGGTTAACTCTGGTGCAATTAAGAGATTTGTTGTAATGGCAGGCTGTGATGGCAGACACAACACAAGAAAATACTACACTAACATTGCAGAAAGTTTGCCAAAAGATACGGTAATTTTAACGGCAGGTTGTGCAAAATACCGCTACAATAAACTAAATTTAGGTGATATAAACGGTATCCCAAGGGTTTTAGACGCAGGCCAGTGCAACGATTCGTATTCGTTGGCTGTAATTGCTTTGAAGCTAAAAGAAGCCTTTGGGCTCGATGATATAAATAAGCTACCTATTTCTTACGATATAGCCTGGTATGAGCAAAAAGCCGTAACAGTATTTTTGGCACTTTTATATTTGGGCGTAAAAGGCATAAGGTTAGGTCCTACGCTACCAGCATTTTTATCACCAAATGTAGCTAAGGTAATTGTAGAGAATTTTGATGTAAAACCCATAGGTGAAGTTCAACAGGACTTAGAACTCATTATGCAGGGAAAGTAAGTTTTATTTTAAAGGGGCGGATAGCCCCTTTTTTAGAGGTGAAAAATGCTTGATTATAAGCCAAAAGATAAGTTTAGTAAACTTACCCAAACCTATCCAAATATTACCGATTACTTGTACTCAAAAAATCCGCTGTATAAAATGCTCACCAATAAAGTAATCGCTCAGCTAATGGCGCCAAAGGTAGACTTAGCTCATGTTGCTGCAAGAGGTGGCTACAGCTTTGAAGAATTTTTAAATATAGTAGAAGATGGCATTAAGAATGGTTTTGTAAATACAAAACAGCAAAGCGACTCCAACCTGCAGGAGCTAAAAACCCAGTTAAAAGCGGTGTTGAAGCAAATTTACAATAAAGAAAATGTCGAAGAAGCCAGAAAGCGTTTTAAAGACTTAATAGAAAAGGCCGACCCAGTGCTTATTGCAGTAGTTGAAAGCGAACTTAAAAACGAAGGCTACACCACAGATGATTTAATGAAAGCCTGCGATGTACATATGGAATTGTTTAAAGAACAAATCTCAAGTTCAAGGCGACGCATAGACAAAAACCATCCTCTTTATAGGTTAATTAAAGACCACGATGCAATTATGATGTATATGGAAAAAGGATTTGAATTGGCAAACAGCTTAAAAACCTACAGCAGCTACGCTGAAGCTTTAAATGTAATTGATCAGCTGCTTAAGACAATAAAATTACAAAAGCAAGCCGAAGATAACCATAACACACGACAAGAAAATACGCTTTTCCCGGTAATTGAAAAATACGGCGTTGAAGAGCCACCATCGATTATGTGGCAGGACCATGTAAATATGAAACAGGCAAGAAACCGCATTGAAAAATTACTAGAAAACCATGAATCGCTAAAGTATGAGGATTTTGTAGAACGCATAATTGCAAATTACAGATATATGCTTGAAACTTTTGCTTTGCATACAAAAAAAGAACAAGAAATTTTATACAATGTAGCGCTTGATATGCTCTCTACAAAAGATTGGGCTGATATAAAAAGCGAATCTGACGAGCTGGGTTATTTTGAGCTGCCAAAGGAGGTCTTAGATGAATGAAACAACGCTGGAGCTTTTCGAAGATCTAGATATCAATGTGCTGCTTAGAATTTTGGATAACCTGCCATGCGATGTATCATTTGTAGATAAAGACGATAATGTAGTGTATTTTAATCTGCCAAGAGATGGTAGGACATTTGCAAGGACAAAATTAGACATTGGCAGAAAAGTGCAAAAATGCCATCCTCCAAAGAGTTTGCATCTAGTACAAAAAATCCTCGATGATTTTAAGGCAAANAAGCGAAAATCGGCTGATTTCTGGATTAATTTTCAGGATAAGTTTCTATATATAATATATTTTCCCGTTTATGATGAAAATGGAGAGTATTTTGGTACATTGGAAGTTATGCAAGATGTATCTCAAATAAAAAAATTAGAAGGTCAAAAGAGGCTTTTGGATGAGGAAAGTTCTAGTTAAATAAAAAGCTACATTAAAAAAGATTAAAATAATTTTTAAATTTTTGACATATGTCAATTTTTTTTTCAAAAAAACTGATTATATTAGATTAAAATAGACAAACAAAAGGGGGTAGTATGGGTTTTATAGAGCGCTATTCTTTTTTTAAAAAGTCTCAAAAAAGCGCAGATGGCTTTAGTGAGACAAGGTATGAGGATAGAACATGGGAAAATGGTTACAGAAATAGATTTGCTTATGATAAAGTAGTAAGAAGCACACACGGTGTTAATTGCACAGGCTCCTGCAGTTGGCAAATTTATGTTAAAAACGGCATTATTACATACGAGATCCAACAAAACGATTACCCCCAGACACAAGAAGGTCTTCCAGAATACGAACCACGCGGCTGCCCAAGCGGGGCAAGCTACTCAAGCTACCTATACAGCCCACACCGTATAAAACATCCCATGATAAGAGGTGATTTATTAAGGTTATATAGAGAAAAAAGGAAAACTCTAAACCCAATAGATTCCTGGAAAGCAATAGTAGAGTCAAGCGATAGCAAACTATACAAGCAAAAGCGTGGTGCAGGTGGTTTTGTTAGGGTTAGCTTTGACGAAGCCCTTGAGATTATTGCAGCGGCAAATATCTATACAATTAAAAAATACGGACCAGATAGGATTTTTGGTTTTAGCCCAATTCCAGCTATGAGTATGGTTAGCTATGCCTCAGGCGCTAGGTATTTATCTCTAATTGGCGGTGCAGTTGGTAGTTTTTACGATTGGTACTGCGATTTGCCACCTTCTTCACCGCAGGTGTTTGGCGAGCAAACGGATGTCCCAGAGTCAGCTGACTGGTATAACTCTACATACTTAGTGCTTTGGGGTTCAAATGTGCCTCAAACAAGAAGACCAGATGCGCATTTTTACACAGAAGTTCGCTACAAAGGAACAAAAACAGTTGTGATATCGCCAGACTTTAGTGAAGCTTCAAAGTTTGCAGATGTATGGGTAGCGCCACGGCCCGGCACAGACGCAAGCCTTGCGCTTGCAATGGGTCATGTGATTTTTAAAGAATTTCATATTGATAAAACCAATGAGTATTTTAACAGTTATGTAAAACGCTACAGTGATATGCCGCATCTTGTGATTTTAAGGAACAGAGGTGATTACTTTATTGCAGATAGATTTTTAAGAGCCTCAGATATACTTGCAAACCCATTAGAATCAGATGATTGGAAAACTGTTGTTATTGATGCAAATACAAAACAGCCTGCGGTAATAAACGGCAGTATAGGTTTTAGATACGAGGATAATGGTAAATGGAACCTGCATACAAAAGACTCATTAACAGATACAGATATAGACCCAAAGTTAAGCCTTATTGATTTAGCAAGTGATATTGTTGAAGTAGGGTTTGCTGATTTTACAAATAACTCTATTATTAAAAGAAAAGTGCCAGCGCTAAAAATCAATAATAACAATAATGAGTATTTAGTTGCAAGCGTATTTGATTTATTGGCAGCCCACTACGGGATTGACAGAAACCTAAACGACCCAAATACCGCTAAAAGCTATGATGATGAGTGCGCCTACACGCCAGCTTGGCAGGAAAAAATTACTGGCGTAAAAAGAGAAGTTGTTATTAAGATTGCTCGGGAGTTTGCAAAAAATGCCCTCCAAACAAAAGGCAAATCTATGGTAATAATTGGCGCTGGCGTCAATCACTACTACTATACAGATACAATCTATAGAAGCGTAATCAATATGCTTACAATGTGCGGTTGCATAGGTCAATCAGGCGGTGGTTGGGCACATTATGTTGGTCAGGAAAAGGTAAGACCGCTTGCAGGCTGGAGTGCTGTTGCATTTGCGCTTGATTGGTATAGACCGCCTAAGCAGATGAACTCCACATCGTTTTATTACTTTCATACAGACCAATTTAGATATGAAGATGTAAAAATTGGTGATTTATTGTCGCCATTGGCAGAAAGTACATACAAAGACTACACGCCAGCGGATTTTAATGTAAAAGCAATTAGAATGGGATGGCTGCCCGCTGCACCTTATTTGGATAAAAACTCAATAGAGATAGTAAAAGAAGCGCAAACCCAAAACATTGACCCCAAAGAGTATCTAATAAACAACCTAAAAGAATCTAAGATAAGATTTGCTTTTGAAGATCCAGATAACCCGGTTAACTTTGTGCGAAATATGTTCGTATGGCGGTCAAATTTGCTTGGCGCAAGCTCAAAAGGTCATGAGTACTTTTTAAAGCACTTACTGGGTGCAAAATCTGGTGTTTTGGCAAAAGAAATAGACGAATCAAAAAGACCAAAAGAAATTGTCTGGAGAGAGCCCGTTGATGGTAAGCTTGATCTGCTTGTAACACTTGATTTTAGAATGTCTACTACCTGCATATATTCAGACATTGTGATTCCTGTTGCAAGCTGGTATGAAAAGGAAGATTTAAGCACAACTGATATGCATCCTTTTATTCACCCATTTTCAAAAGCACTAGACCCCCTGTGGGAAAGTAAAAACGATTGGGATATTTTTAAAGAACTCTCAAAAAAGTTCTCTGAGCTTGCAAAAGATTATTTAGGCGTTCAAAAAGAGCTTGTATTATCACCGCAGATGCACGATACAAAAACAGAACTGGCTCAGGCATTTGAGCCAAAGGATTGGAAAGTTGATAATGTTGAGATTGTGCCTGGCAAAAACTTTCCATCGATTAGCGTTATTGAAAGAGACTACCCAAATGTTTACAAGCAGTACATTACGCTTGGACCACTACTAGAAAAAGCTGGCAATGGGGCAAAAGGTGTGAGCTGGGATACAAAAGATGAAGTTGAGTTTTTAAAGAGACTAAATGGAGAAATAGATAATAGGCCAAAAATTGAAGATGCAAGGCAAGTGTGCGAGGCAATTTTGGAGTTAGCGCCAGAAACCAACGCAAAAGTTTCTCATAAGGCTTTTGATAATCTATCAAAAAAAACTGGCAGTTTGCACAACAGTGTAAGACCGCCTGTTGATTATAGTTTAAGATTTCAAGATTTACAAGTTCAGCCAAGAAGGACAGTTACATCGCCAATCTGGAGCGGTATTGAATCAAAAGATATACCATACAGCGCAAATTATCAAAATGTGCATGAGTTTATACCGTGGCGCACGCTAACAGGTAGAATTCAATTTTATCAAGACCATAAGTGGATGCAGTTATTTGGAGAAAATTTTGCTGTTTACAAACCGCCCGTTAATGCTCAATCACTAAAAAACATTGAAAGTGAAGAAAATACCCTAACATTAAAATGGAGCACAGCTCACCAGAAATTTGGTATACACTCTACATATGTAGATTTACTTATACTACAAATCCTATCTAGAGGTGGGCCGCATATATGGATTAGCAAAACAGACGCTAAAGCTTTAGGTGTCAAAGACAATGATTGGATTGAAGCGTTTAATAAAAACGGTGTTGTTGTTGCAAGGGCGGTTGTAAGTCAAAGAATCCCAAAAGGCAGCGCCTTTATGTATCACGCCCAGGATAAAGTTATAAATACACCAATATCTAACAGGACAAACAATAGGGGTGGTGTCCACAACAGCGTAATTAAAATATTATTAAACCCTCTGCATATGATTGGCGGATATGCGCACTTGTCTTACTCGTTTAATTATTACGGCACGATTGGCTCAAATAGGGATGATTTTGTAATTGTAAGAAAATTAGAAAAACCTACCTGGTCGGCTATAACAAAAACAAAGGAGGCGCTATGAGGGTAAAAGCGCAGCTTTCAATGGTTTTAAATTTGGATAAATGTATTGGCTGTCACACATGCTCTGTTACATGCAAAAATGTATGGACAAAAAGGGATGGTTTAGAATATGCGTGGTTTAATAATGTAGAAACAAAACCAGGCATAGGCTACCCCAAAGGTTGGGAAAATCAATCACAGTATAAAGGCGGCTGGAAGCTTGAAAATAATAAATTAAAACTAAATTTAGGCTCAAGAAGCTCAATTTTGCTAAATATATTTGCAAACCCCCATATGCCAAAGTTAAATGACTATTACGAGCCTTTTGAGTTTGATTATGAGTATTTGAAACTCTCAAAAGACGAGTATTTTCCCTCCCTAAAACCTATATCAAGCATTACAAAAAAAGAAATGGAAATACAATGGGGTCCAAACTGGGAAGACGACCTATCAGGTGAATTTGAAAAACGCTCCCAGGATTATAATTTTCAAAATTTACAAAAAGACATCTATGCGGAGTTTGAAAACACATTTATGATGTATTTGCCAAGACTCTGCAACCACTGCCTAAACCCAGCCTGCGTTGCAAGCTGTCCATCGGGAGCTATATACAAAAGGGACGAAGATGGTATTGTGCTTATTGATCAAAATAAGTGCAGAGGCTGGCGTATGTGCATTAGCGCATGTCCCTACAAAAAGATTTACTACAATTACAAGTCTGGAAAATCAGAAAAGTGTATACTGTGCTACCCTCGTTTAGAAGTAGGAAAGCCCACAGTATGCTCAGAATCATGTGTAGGCAAAATCCGCTATATTGGCGTTTTGCTCTACGATGAAGAAAAAATTGAAGAAATAGCTAAAACTCAAAACAAAGAAGAACTTTATGAAGCTCAGATGAGTATTTTTTTAAACCCATTTGATGAAGCCGTCATAAATCAGGCTCAAATTGATGGTATACCTCAAAATTTTATAGAAGCAGCGCAAAATTCGCCAGTGTATAAAATGGTGGTAGAGTGGAAGATTGCATTTGGCCTTCATCCTGAGTTTAGGACGCTTCCTATGAACTTTTACATACCGCCTCTTTCTCCAATCATAAACAAGCCAGAACTTTTTAGCAATGATAGTGTGTTTGGCAGTATCGAAGACTTAAGTTTGCCAGTAGATTATTTGGCAAACCTGTTTTGTGCATCAAATAGAGAGCCTATAGTAATGGCACTAAAAAAACTTTTGGCACTGAGGGCTTTTAATAGGCAAAAAAATGTAGAAGGCACAATCAACGATAATCTACTCAAAAGTGTAGGATTGACCATTAAGCAAGCCGAAGAAATGTACAACTTGCTTGCCATTGCAAAATATGAAGAGCGTTTTTGTATACCTACAGCGCATAGGGAGCTTGATGAAAATAATTTTAAAGAGCAGGGCTTAACAGGTTTTTTAAAAAATGATTTTGGAGGCTAAAATGGATCAAGTAAAAGGCACACCCGCACAGGGGTTATTTGGCGCTACCTTAGGTTTCTTTTTTGGTTTTGCAGCTGTTGCACTTTTTGGACCAACTGCTGCAAAATTTAAAGATATTTTGAACCTAACACCGCAAATGGTAGGACTTTTAGTAGCAATGCCAGCATTATCGGGTTCATTGCTAAGAATACCGTTTTCTGCTTGGGTAGATACTACAGGTGGCAGAAAGCCGTTTTTAATCTTAATGCTAATAGCCATTATTGGACTTTTGGGTTTGACTATTGTTATTTATATGGTTATGTTTAATAATTTAAGAAGCGGTGTATATGGGCTTTTGCTGTTATTTGGGCTGCTTAGCGGCAGTGGTATTGCTACATTTTCTGTTGGCATTAGCCAGGTTTCTTATTGGTATTCTCAAAAAAAACAGGGCTTTGCTCTTGGCACATACGCAGGCGTGGGCAATTTGGCACCCGGTATTTTTTCTTTCTTGCTTCCAGTAGCTTTACATAGGTTAGGCTTATTTAACTCTTACCTTATTTGGCTTGGGTTTTTGGTTATAGGGACAATTTTGTATTATATAACAGGCAAGAATGCACCCTATTTTCAATTGAGACAAAAGGGATTAGACGCCCAAAAAGCGCTTAGTCAAGCAAAACAATTAGGTCAAGAGCTATTTCCATCAAAAAGCCTTATAGAAAGCTTAATTGTTTCTGCTAAAAACTTAAATACTTGGCTGCTTGTAATTTTATACTTTGCAACATTCGGTGGTTTTGTGGCTTTAACTGCATGGTTTCCAACATACTGGAAATCATACTTTGATTTAAGTCTTGTGTATGCAGGGCTTTTAACTGCTACATATTCGATTTTGACTTCTCTTGTACGCATAGCAGGAGGTGCTATAGCAGATAAGATTGGTGGCTCAACAACAGCCATTCTTTCTTTAACACTTATGGGCATTGGTGCTTTAGGCTTGTTTTTGGCAAAATCAATCGGTATAGCAGTTATCTCAGAGATAATACTTGCAGTAGGTATGGGAGTTAATAATGCTGCTGTATTTAAACTTGTTCCAAAACTTGTAAGTGATGCAGTAGGGGGCGCAGCAGGATGGGTAGGTGGACTTGGCGCTTTTGGCGGTTTTGTTATACCACCTATTATGGGCGAATTTGTTGCAATCTATAAAAGCGCTGGGTATGCAAAGGGCTTTATAGTATTTGTAGTATTAGCTGTAATTTCAATTGGTATAGCATACTATATAAAACTTAGGACAAAAGCGTGAAAAAAAGATGAAAACTCTTAAGCTTTTTTCAGTGCTTCTGTTATACCCAGACGAAGCATTAATAAGCCACTGCAGCGAGTTTAGAGAGTATATTTGTAATACTAAATTGAGTTTTTTAGAACCTTTAATAGATTATATGCAAAATTCAAAAGATTTAATTGACCTGCAAAAAGATTATACTTTTATTTTTGACCTTACGCCAGCGTGTAGCTTGTATATTCTAGAGCATTTTAGTGATGAAAAAAATAAAGGCAGCAAAATGCTTGAGTTTCTTGATAAATACGCTTTTGAAGGTTTAAGTATAACGCAAAATCACACACCCGATTATCTGCCAGTTTACTTAGAGTATTTATCTTTGATTGAAAAAGATAAAGCTTTGGCTGAAATTGATAAATACAGTGATGTTTTTGATAAGATTTATAAAAAACTGAAGGATTTAAATAGTCCCTATGCGCTTGTTTTTGAAGCATTAGCCAAAAAGGAGGTTTTAAGTGAGCTACCTTGATTATTTTTTATTTGGTATTTACCCGTATATTGTTTTGGCTGTTTTTGTCATAGGTAGTTTTGTAAGGTTTGTTTATATGCCTTTAAACTGGAAATCAAGCTCAAGTGAGTTATTAGAAAAAGACCAGTTAAGACTTGGCAGCAACCTATTTCACATTGGCATTATTGCACTGTTTTTTGGCCACTTGGGTGGGCTTTTGACACCGCACTATATTTTTGAACTTTTTGGCTTAACAGACAAAACGCACCAGATTGTAGAAATTTACGCTGGCTCAATATCTGGCGTCATTTGTATAATAGGCGCTTTTATACTTATCATCAGACGATTTTTTAATGATTTTTTGTACAATACATCTACAACAATGGATTTGGTTGTTTTGCTGTGGATCTTCCTAACGCTTGCTGCTGGGTTAATGAGCGTGCCGTATTCTTACCTGTTGGACAAAAACGGCGATTGGCTTGTTAACTTTGGAAATTACGCTCAGTCAATAGTTTTGTTTAAAGCAGGCGCTGTGAACTACCTAAACGGCATACCTTTTATTTACAAACTTCATATATTTATGGGGCTTACATTATTTTTGCTTTTGCCCTTTAGCAGGCTTGTGCATATATTTAGCGGGTTTAGCATTTTCTTTTCATACCCAATAAGGGCAAAGCAGATATTAAGAAGATACAGCAAAATATAAACTGAAAAAAAATAATTTTAAGGTACGATTTTTCTTGACTTTTTATGATGTGTTCATTTATTATGTAAAATATAATTCATATTTAGGAGGTGTGTCATGCTAAAGCATGATGTGGCACTAAAAGGAGAGACTTTGCGTAGGCAAGCGGGTTTTACTTTGATTGAGCTATTGATTGTTATTGCAATCATAGCAATCTTGGCGGCTATTGCTATACCGCAGTTTTTGAAGTACAAACAGGGCGCTTATTTAGATTCTGTAAGAAGCGATGTGAAAAATGCGGTAACAGCAATGGAGTCATATCAGGCAACAAACGGAGCGTATCCAACGGGTGTCTATGGTCAAGCTATGACAGCCGGGTCATGGAGTGCAAATGGAACCAATTCTACTGGCACTGCAAGTGGTATATTTAACATTTCAACCGGCAACACTATTACAATTACTGCTGATTCAACTTGTGCAAATGGCTATAAAGTGGAAGGCTACAGTGCAAATATTAAAGCTGGTGATATTGGTGGGAAAGATAATCCTGTTTCCTACGATTCCTGCACAGGTCAATACTCTGGGTTCTAATCACCTTTCTTAGCCAAAAGCACTTATTTAGGAGGCAAGGCACTTGCTTGCCTCCTTTTTTTGTTTTTTTAGTATAAGCCCCGCGCTTTTTAGACCCACAAAAAACCATTTTCCTTTTATTTAAATATTTTCTATTTTATAAACCCTGCGTCTAAACTTAAAAAAGATTAAAAGCAAGCTTAAAATAACTACTATAAAGCCAAAAGTTACTATAGTTGAGCCCGGGTCTTTTGCTACGCTCAATACTGTAATATAGCTTTCTTTTGCATTACTAAAGTCTATATTAATAGGTCCAAGTTGGGCGCTGTCGCCTAATTTTATCCAACCAGAAGCACTTCCTTGAGGTAGCTCTACATACAAAAGCGCAATGGGCTTTGAGTTGTAATAACTCAAATTTGCAAGATAAAACTGTGTATTGTCGTAAGTTATCGGTTTGTGCATGTGCAGTTTTACATTTGAGCCGTTTACATTTAATATGACAAAGCTTTTCATAGGGTTTAGCTGGTAGCTTGCCTG
>JGI20128J18817_1000290_pt1 | contig 15907 bp, 13 predicted proteins | sample JossMetagenome_FD_18817 | JGI IMG/M metagenome (IMG submission 18817)
TTGGCTAAGGCTGTTGCTAATGAGAGTGGTGCTAACTTCATAGCTGTTAGAGGACCGGAAATACTAAGCAAGTGGTTCGGTGAATCAGAAAAGGCAATAAGGGAAATATTCAAAAAAGCAAGAATGGCAGCACCATGCGTAGTATTCTTCGACGAAATAGACGCAATAGCACCAGCAAGAGGGTACACCCTAGACACCTCGGCCATGGATAGGATTGTTGCTCAACTACTGGCGGAGATGGATGGTATAGCAGCTTTGGAGAACGTCGTTGTCATTGGAGCCACGAATAGGCCAGACATGCTTGACCCAGCGCTGTTAAGGCCTGGGAGGTTCGACAGAATAATATACGTACCACCACCCGACAAGGTCAGTAGGTTTGAGATACTGAAGGTACACACGAGGAATGTCCCACTGGCCAAGGACGTGGACCTGTGGAGACTTGCCGAGATGCTTGAGTATTACACTGGGGCTGACATTGAGCTCCTGGTTAGGGAGGCTGCATTAACGGCGCTTAGGGAGGATCCAAACGCAACTGAGGTTACCATGGAGGACTTCTCCAAGGCGATGAGTAAGATTAGGGCAACCTTAACCCCGGAGATGATTAAGTTTTACGAGTCCTGGTGGGATAGGTTTAAGACAAGTCAAGTTAGGGCTAGGGAGCAGAGGAAGGCTGAAATATTCATATGAGTACTCAGCATCCTACCCACTAATCCAGTAATCCGTTTAACATCAACAGCTACATTAGCGGTGGTCTTAACAATTCTCATTTGCAAAACATTAATAAGGGGCTTACTGATGCAGCCCACGGATGAGTAAGCCATCATTCCCACTGCACTATGTCATATACCAGTACTTGAAGATGAAGAAGGAGTCGTCGATCAAGGACCTAATGCAAGCCTTGAAGGCGTTCGGCTATGAGAACGTGGATGAGGGTGAAGTCTTGAGGGTGCTCATGAGGCTTGAACTTAATGGGCTGGTGGCCGTTAGCACCGATAGGAAGTACAAGTACTACATTAAGCTTAGGCAATAGGTACCTAGGATGCGGAGCCGCTTGACCTTAGGCCAGCCTTTATCGATTCTATATCAGCCTTAGTCACCCTGACGTACCTTGAGTACAGGTGTATGGGCACGGCGGCGAACCTATCCTCCCTCCACGTTGGCCAAACCTTACCTTGAATGGGTATCTTAGTGCCGCAGAACCTGCACCTATTATCCTCAGTTAGGTTAACCTCAAGTATCTGGAACCCGTACCTCCTAATCACAACCCTGCCACAATTAGGGCAGTAGGTGTTCTCAAGCCTGTGGCCTGGTACATTGCCNAGNTAAACGTACCTGAACCCCATCCTCTTGGCTAANTCTGCATGCCTCTCAAGGGTCTTCACGGGCGTTGGTGGTAGGTTATTCAACTTGTAGTCTGGGTGGAACCTGAGGAAGTGTATGGATACGTCAGGGCCCAGGTAATCCATAATCCTCTTAAGCATCTTTTCAGCATCCTCAAGGCTATCACCCACCTCAGGTACAACCAGGTCGGTTATCTCAACGTGAATGCCCTTATCCCTCATCTCCTTGATTGTTTGGAATATTGGCTCAGGGTCTGGGACGAGTGAGTACTTCCTTAGGAAGTCCCTGTTCGCATTACCCTTAATGTCCACGGTGGCTGCGTCGAGGAACTTGGACAGGTAATCCACAGCCTCATCGGTCAGGTAGCCGTTGGTCACGAAGGTGTTGAATAAACCCCTCCTCCTGGCCAGTAAACCAACGTCGTGGGCGAACTCGGCGAACACCGATGGCTCATTGTAAGTGTATGTTAAGCCCTGGGCGCCGTAGCTCTCGGCCAATTCAACAATGAGCTCAGGGGTTACCTCAAAGCCCTCCCACATGCGTCTCTGGCTTATGTCGAAGTTCTGGCAGAATTGGCAGGCCCAGGAGCAGCCGTAGGTAGACATGGAGAGTACGCTTGAACCTGGGTTAAAGTGGAAGAGCGGCTTCTTCTCAATTGGGTCAACGGCGATTGCCGATAATTTACCGTAAACCACTAGAAAAAGCCTACCACCAAAGTTAGCCCTAACGCCGCAGAAACCCACCTGCCCATCACTTAACCTACACCTCCTGGCACAGGCTGTGCACATCACCACGCCTCCACCTAAGTTACGCTGTAGCTCAGCCTCCTTCACGCCTCATTAACCGGTGGGGGGATTAATAAATCGTTCTAACGCGGTAGTTATTTAAAACGACCCAGTGGTATTTAGCCAGTATGAGGGTGAAGTTAACCCAGGTATTAATCCTAGCCGTGGTGGTTTTAGTCGCCATAATTTTAGCCCTGTATGTTAAGGGAACCAGGACTGGTTCATCAACAGGCATTTACGAGCCTAACATGGGGTTGGGTGGATTTAGGATAATGGTGCCCGTATTCAGTAATGGGTCTAACATACCTAGCTCATACGCCTGTAATGGAGTTAACTTCACGGCCTCATTCCCAGTGATCATAAGTAACATACCCACCGGCACGAAGGTGCTAATGGTGGTTATGATTGATGTTGACGCTAACATGTTCATACACTGGGTGCTCATCGACGCACCGCCTGTCAACTACATACCACCCAACTTACCCCACCTCTCGAACACCAGCTTCGGCTACCAGCTCATTAACGACTTCGGTAACGTTGGTTTTAATGGGCCCTGCCCACCTAGCAGGCACATGTACGTCATAGTCGTTTACGCCTTGGATTCAAGGCTAGGTGTAACTGGCGGTAAGTACACTTACGCCCAATTGGTTAATTTAATTAAGGGCCATGTGTTGGCCACGTCAACGTGGATCGGCTACTACGGCTAGGTTAACCTTACCTTAAAGTTAAGCTTCGTATCCGCCTGTATTCAATGATTCTTAAAACCAGGTAATCAATAATGAGTATGCTTATGATGGCGAGCATCATCGAGTCTATTAATGCTATTCCAACTATCTGGCTGCTGGTTAGCGGTATTAGGTAAACCACGTAATCCACCATGGGCCTCCACGCATCAGCCAGGTAATAGACTACAAATAACGCCACTGATGCGGGTAGGTTAAGCGCCATAACCAGTTTACCAAGCCTACTTAACCTGGCTAGGAGTAGTGATGCGTATATCAATTCCTCAAGCATAGCCAGAATCATTGGCAATGTACCCTGCGCCGCCAGGAGGGTTAGGGGTAGTAGTGAGGCTAGGCCTAGGGTTACGTATTGGCAATGCCTAGGTTTGGTTAGGAGTAGTAGTGGTAGTAGTACTGCGAGGGGTAGTAGGGGTATGGATGCGGTGGATGCAACTAGGGCTATGCCCACAATCACCATTAGCGTTAGGGTTAGCCTACACGTATCCATGGTTAAACCACCAGCACCTCAATACCCCTCCTCCTCAATTGAACAGCGTACTCAGCGGCCTCACTGGGTATTATGGCCAAGTGGCCCATGGCGTTGGCTATGAAGTAATCCCACCCACCCTCAACGGGCCTTGGCCTTGGGTAAACCACCCAAGCGGCCTCCTCAATGGGTGCGTTGATTAGCCTACTCAGCCTCTCAACCTCAACCTCATCCCTAGCCCATGAGTAAGCATCCACTAGTAAACCCTCAACTAGGGGTACTTCACCCAGGGTTACGTTAATGCCCTCGGATATGCCAGGCCCAATCAGCATGACCCTGATTAACCCATACCTCCTAGCCAAGCCCTCAAGGGCCATGAGGACCCTGTCAATAGGCCTCACATCCCCCTCGGTTAGTAGGTCCGGTAGGGCTGGTATAGACACTATTAGCCTAGCCGCCTCCTCACTGTAATCCTTAGCCACAAGTTCATTAATCCTAGCTGAGGAGGGCCAGTGTATCCTTGAGGCTGGCTTAGTGTAGTCGTACTCAACAAGGCCCCTATACTCCTCAACACCACTCTCAAGCAGCGTCGACGCAGAGGCCCCCAGCCCCTCCAGTGAACCCACCAGAGTGGGCACGGCTAGTTTAAGCCCCCTGAAGGTTGAGATTGATAGGCCCGTGAGTGGGTCATAGGCTGTGAGTAGGAGGCCAAGTAACCTAGCCACACCACCCCACTTAAGGGTCATTTCACCACCCTTAACCTCGAAGTGCCTTGAGGCTACTGGCCTAACCNTAACCCCCTCGGGTGCGTTGACCTTAATCGAATCACCCCTGCTCATTAACTGGGCCCTGAGGTCCACGTTAATCCTCCTCAACTCAACGGTGCGTGAAACGTACCATGAGAGGACGTAGGCGGTGTAGATTAATAGGGCCAGTGAGGCAACGACCGCCACCTGGGGTGAGTTGTTGAGGAAGCCCACGTAGGCCACGACCACCATGACTATGGGCTGGGCTACAGCCCTAACCTGGTCAACGACCTCACGCCTAGTTAAGCTCCTTAAAACATCCCTCAACTTACCGCTTNCCCTTACCACCGCTTACCCTCACCTCCTTATCAGACTGGCCTCCGGTGTTTCAACACCCTTAATCACATCCTCAATAACCTTCTCAGGGCTAACCGACGTTGAGAATACTCTATGGGCCAACACATAGGGGGCCACCTTGATCACATCCTCAGGGGTTACGTAACCCCTCCCATGCAGCATCGCCCAGGCCCTTGCCAACCGGCTTAGCATCTGTATGGCCCTTGTGCTTGCGCCAAGCCTAACCCCCTTATACTCCCTAGTGGCCCTAACTACGTTAACTATGTAATTGGCCACGGGTCTCGTTAACTTAACACCGTCAACTTGATCGATGAGCTTAACGACCTCCTCCACGGACACCACCTGCCTAACCAACTCAACCCTACCTAGGTTGGTGTTCATGCTGACTTGAACTTCCTCATCAAAGCTTGGGTAGGTTAAGTATATCCTAGTCATGAANCTGTCAAGCTGAGCCTCTGGGAGTGGGTAGGTGCCGCTTAGCTCCCTTGGGTCCTGGGTTGCAATAACCATGAATGGCCTTGGTAGTTTAAAGGACTTCCCACCAATGGTCACCTGCCCCTCCTGCATGGCCTCAAGTAAACCAGCCTGGGTCTTGGGTGGGGCTCTATTAATCTCATCGGCGAGCACAATGTTGGCGAATATGGGGCCCAGCTTAACCTCGAAGTCGCTTACCTTAGGGTTGTAAACCACAGTACCAACCACGTCACTTGGGAGTAGGTCTGGGGTGAATTGAATCCTGGAGAAGCTTAGGCTAAGCGTCCTGGCGAAGGCCTTAGCCAGCGTCGTCTTACCAACCCCAGGCACACCCTCAAGTAGGACGTGCCCACCGGCCAGTAGCGTTGCGAACATTACCGTAGCCTCCTCCTCATAACCAATAACAACCTTTGATAATTCAGTAAGCATCCTACTGAGCACCGTGTCAGCCCCTGTTGGGTTACTCACCGTAAACACCCCTACTCGTTAGGTAGAGGTAGAGGTAATAAATTAGTAACGCCGGTAGCACCAGGAGGACGCTGACACCCACGTAGTTCACACCATACCTGGTAAGTAGCTCACCCAGCCCACCGCCACTTGGCGACGTCGGCAAACCCCTATAGGGCTTAAAGTCAACCCAACCACCGTAGTAGAACTCGACCCATGGCAAGTAACCGTACTCAAGGTACTCCCCATCGTACTTAATCGGCACCGTACCCAATATGACCCTAGCCGGGTAACCCAAAGCCCTGTAGAGGTACATGGCGGCTGCGCTTGCCACCGATGGGCCCCAGGTGGAGTTGAAGAATGAACTAACCTTAGCCTGGATGGTCTTGTTTTGAAGAATCCTTAGGATAATTAACGAGGCCTCCAGGGGGTTTGACGAGTTGACGCTTATCGGCATAGCCACGGTATACCTGTATAGGAGTGCATAGGGGTCATTAATGGCTCTTGATTCAGCGCCACTGATGCTGCACACATCAACGCTATACCCCACTTCACTTACCGGGTTACTTACCAACAGGACCTTACCTGGTTCAATGAGGAGTAGGGTTGAGGATGGGTTGGTGTACTTAACCTCAACGTAACGTGCAACCAGGAACCGACCCCCTTCATTAACGGGTATTGGTATTGGTATCATGGATTCAGGGTGTATGAAGTAGACCGTGACGTTGATTAACCTGCAGTCTGTGGTGTTACCAGTGTACATGCTTAACGTGTAGGGTGAGTTAATGAAGTTAACTATAGGCTTCAGCGTGTAATTGAGACTATAACCCCTCGTTACATTATCAAAGACGTAAAACCTGAGGTAAACCGGGATGCTGGACTCAACCCTAGCCACCAATTCAGGCGACTTAACAATAAGCAGCACGCTGGTTGGTAAGGCATTCCCAGCCCCAGCCCCCGAACCATACGTGTATGTGTTGAAGACACCATTGAGGATGGCTCTGAAGGTTATGGGCGTTAATGCACTTAGCATTAGGTTCAGGGACGTGTAGTTCACCATAAGCATGGATGAGTTAACCACCGTTCCATTGAACCTAACTACTGCCAGGCAACCCACCAAGGGTATGAGTGGGAGGTTGATTAGGGGGCTTGTTGAGTTAGGGGGGTACTTGGCTGGGACCGGCACCGTGATGCATGGTATGGAAACCTCACTAACGTTTAACATGCTGGACACTCCAACTATCAATCCACCACTGGTGCTGTTTATGAGGTAGGCGCCACCATTCACTATGTACATCTTGCCGAAGGAACCCTCGCAATAAGCCCCACCAAGCCTCATGAACTCCTCCGCATAATTACCGAACAAGGTCACGTTTGATAATAGGCCAATGGCGTGGGTTATGTTGAAGCCTGGGCTAGTAACAGTCATGTTGATCACGGTACCGTTAATGTTAGGTACGATCACGCAGGAGGCGTTACCAAGGACGGATAATAATGCGTATGCCATTAGCTTTAGGGAAAGTAATATTAACACCGTCTTAGTTCACCTAACACGTGAAGGTTAAGGAAGGCTATAAATACTTTATTGCAGCGGTGATGCTGGTCAGCGCAGCACTGGTGTCGATGCCTCAAAGTGAGGTTTTAATAACGCCGCTTAACGCCTCAACGGTTAGGTACATTCCATTAACGGTTAGTTACAATAACTCAATGGGCGTCCTCATATTAACTAGTCCAACAATGTCCAGTATAGTTAATGAGTTTAATGCTAAGCCGCCAATGCGTAACCTAACTCAAGCCATCGAGTTCAGTGGGTTCCTCGTACTTAACAACAGGCCCTACCTAGCATACGGCGTAATGGAGGTTCAATACACCCCTAAGGGGGGTGGTTTAATCAAGCTTGTGATTTACATAAGCTCAACGGTGCCGCTTAAAACAACTCCGCAGCTGGGTAATGGTGGATTAAACTCAAGTCAACTGGTTAACTCAAGTAACTTGAATATAAATGGCACCAGTGAGGGTGAGTTCATAAGCCCAGTGGGGCCCATTAACCCCTATGTTGACTACGGTAACAACACAATGATAGGCCGCTTCATACCACCCGGCCTTGAGAGGAACATGAGGGGTATTGAGGCGTACACCAACACTACGTCAACCACGGCGTTGATTAAGCCTGTGAATGCATTGTACCCACCAAGCTCACTTGTTCTACTGGCGCTGGGCCTAGTGTCAGTACTGTTAACGGTACTGGTTGTGGCTCAGCTTAGGGTTAATGAGGATTGCGCTGTTAGGGGTATGAGGAGGATAACCGGTAGGTTAAATAAGGTTTTAAGGATCTATAGGCCCGACTTAACCAGCAGCGACGTGGCCAAGTACTTATCCTACTTCACGAGTGACCGCACATTAATATCAAGTGTCATATCCATGTATGAGAAGCATATTTACGGTGATGAACCCATAAACTGCAGGGAGTACAATAGATTAGTTAGGGAGTTGGCACGCATGATTAAGAGGTTTTAAGCTAACATATAAGTTATTAATATGTTTATAGTTTTAGTGCATCACTTCTTAATGACTCTGGGTATTAACCCAGCCCTAATGGAATGGTCGACAAGTATTATGGCTGTCATTGCCTCGGCGGCTAGTATGGCCTTGGGTGCTGTGGATACGTCGTAGCGGCCCTTGAAGACTATGGTCACCTCCTCCATCCTCTCAAGGTCAACCGTCCTCTGGGGCTTCCTAACGCTTGGGGTTGGTTTGAAGGCAACCCTGAGCCTTATGGGTTCCCCAATGCTCATCCCGCCCAGCATCCCACCAACCCTATTCGTCTCGAGCCTGGGCCTACCATCCCTAAGCCTTATCTGGTCATTAGCCTCACTGCCCCTCATCCTGGCTAGTCTAAACCCATCCCCAAACTCCACACCCACGGCGCTCGGTATCGACATGATGGCCTTGGCTAAGTCAGCCTTAAGCTTATCAAAGACCGGCTCACCTAGGCCAGGCGGCACCTCGGTGGTTAATACCTCACCAATGCCGCCAACGCTATCCCCCTCCGTGGCCGTTTTAATGAGTAGGTCAACAGCCCTCTTAACAGCCTCATCATCAACCATGGGTAGCGGCTTCTCCCAGGCCTTAACCACCTCGTCGAAGGTGTACGAGTCCCTACCTATGGCTACGCCGCCCAGTTCAACCAAGTGGCTTGAGACCTCAACCCCCAGCACCTGCCTTAGTATCATCTTAGCCACAGCCCCAGCGGCAATCCTGGCAACGGTCTCCCTACCACTGGCCCTACCGCCACCCCTGAAGTCATACAGCCTACCGAACTTGAGGTACCAGGCTAGGTCAGCGTGCCCCGGCCTTGGCTTCATCCAAATATCCATGTAGTAGTCTGACTTAGCCCTCCTGTTCCAGATGATTACCGCTATCGGTGTACCAGTGGTTAACCCATCCTTAACCCCTGAGAGGACTTGGAAGTCCTCATCCTCACACCTCGGGTTTAACACTGGTATGTGGCAGAACTTCCTCCTATCAAGCTCCCTCCTAATAAACCCCTCATCAAAGGCTATACCAGCCGGCACACCATCAATAACAGCACCCACGGCGGCGCCGTGGCTCTCCCCGAAGGTGGTTACCCTGAAGACTACCCCAACACTACTCATTCAACCCACACCCACCTGATGAAGTTTTAAACATTGTGATGAAGCCTACCTGCAACCGGCGTTAGGCCTTATTAACTTAACTAAGTTTAAGTTAACCGTAGTGGGTTAATGGAGCCACGTGCTCACCCCTCTTAACCAGGCTACCTGGCTTAAGGACACTATTAGCACCAACCCTAGCCTCCTCACCCACTATGGCCCCGATCTTCCTGCCCATTGTTGTTGTTAGCGTTACAACGCCGGGTTCAACAACAACCCCATGGCCTATCAGTGACGCCCCAATGAAGGCACCCCTACCGATGGTTGCCCTAGGTTCAATAAGGGACTCCGTGACCTCGGCGTTGGCGCCGATTACCGCACCCTCTTCAATGGCGGCGTGGTTCCTTATTAAGGCTCCAGTACCCACGTAAACCCCCCTACCCACGTAGACTGGCCCCCTTATGGTGCAGTTGTGGTCCAGCACGGCATCATCATCAATGATGACCGGCCCCTCCATGGATGCCCTGGGGGATATCCTAGCCCTGGTGGATATTGATGACGAGGTTAAGTTGGCTAAGGTATTCCTAACAATCTCCAGCAGGCTCCATGGCGTGTTAACCCTGGTAAACCACCCACCCCAGTGGGCCACCCCAACCCTAAGTGAACCTAGCTCAGCACCACCGGCTAGTTTGACTAAGGCATCCTGCTCAATGGCCGTTAAGCCTAGGTGAAGGTAACCTGGCCCACCACCCCTAACCAGGCTAAGGACCTTGCCGTCACTGGAGGTGTTGACCCTGAACCCACCTGAGGTATCCTCAACGGCAGCCACCAGCACCGTTACATCGTGGCCCATTGATAGGTGGACGTTCATTAAGGTTTCATAGGCCTCCTTAGGCACGTAAATATCCATTGACGAGGCCACTACCGTAAAGCCCCTCGGCACTATTTCACTTACCTTAACCAACGTAGCCCAGTAGTCGCCCCCGTAGTCAATAACCTCGGCGTCACTAAGGCTTATGCTTACGTTGGAGGCTACTATGAACCTCGATGCCCCTATGGCCCTAAGGCCATCCATGTAGTGCCTCAACAGGGGTTTACCAAGCAGGCTAACCATAGGCTTGGCGCCACTGCTCAACGCGCTTAACTCCCCGTTATCCGGCGCAACCACGACACCCACTAACCCATCCACATCCACGTTAACTGGGCTAGGCTTAAAAGCATGCCACTACTCAACGGTGACTGTCTTAGCCAGGTTCCTGGGCTTATCCGGGTCATGGCCCCTAAGGACAGCTGTGTAGTAGGCCAGTAGCTGGAGTGGTATGGACTGCAGTATGGTTAATGCACCCGGTGAGACGTTGGGGGTTTGAATAACCTCACTGAGCAGTTTACCAAACCTAGGTTGGTGCTTAGCTGGGATTACGCCTATGGTTAAGGCTCCCCTGGCGTTCATCTCCATCACGTTGCCCTCAAGGGCATCCACGTACTCATCATCAGTGGCTATGAAGAGTACTGGGAACCCACCCTCAACTAGGGCTATTGGCCCATGCTTACTCTCCCCAGCCGGATAAGCCTCAGCATGTATGTAGGCCACCTCCTTAAGCTTAAGCGCACCCTCCATGGCTATGGGTAGGCCAAGCCCCCTGCTCAGGTAGTATGCACTGGCCTTACTGGCTAGCCTACTGGCTATGTGCCTAGCCTTAGCCTCAACGCTGGTTATGGTTAAGTTAACCAGGTCCGGTAGGTGCTCAAGCTCACNCATGATCAACCCATACTCATCCTTACCCAACACACCACCGCCAAGCGCCGCCGTGGCNGCTAGGGCGTTTAACACCATTAACTGGGCCGTGAACGTCTTAGTGGCCGCAACACCCACCTCAGGCCCAGCCCTGGTGTAGAGTTGGTAATCACTCTCCCTGGGTATGGTGCTGTCCACAATGTTCGAAACCGCAATAACCCTAACACCCAGTCTCCTAAAAACCCTGACAGCCATAAGGGTGTCTATAGTCTCCCCAGACTGGGACACCGCAACCATAACATCTCCATCACCAGCCAGCTTAACGTACCTCCTGTACTCGGAGGAATTGAAGGCGTGCGTGTCCAGTCCCATTAAGCCGCTCAGCAGGTGATCAAACACAAGGCCCGCGTGGTATGATGTACCACTACCGGTTATGAAGACCCTCCTAGCTTTAAGCAGTAGGTCACTTAACTTAGACAATTGATCAGTATCCAGGCCGGCCCAAGTATCCCTAAGGGCCCTGGGCTGCTCATGAATCTCCTTAAGCATGAAGTGGGGGTAGCCCTCCTTGCTCGCCAACTCAGGGCTCCAATTAACCACCCTAACCCTAGCCTTCACATCAACGGGTTCCCCACCCCTCTCCACGTAAACCGAGCCTGGGGTTATGAAGCCGTATTCACCGTCGTGGAGCGTGATAACTCTGTTCGTGTACTCCAGGAAGGCCGGTATGTCGCTGGCGAGGAAGTTAAAGCCATTGCCAAGGCCGATTATGAGCGGCGACACGTTCCTGGCGAAGAAGACCTTATCGGGTTCGCCGGCGTAGAGTAGGGCTATGGCGTAGGTGCCCCTAAGCCTACTAACCACCTCCCTGAGGGCCTCGAGGGCCGTTAACCCAGCCTTGACGTAATCCTCAAACAGGTGCGCTATCACTTCAGTATCCGTGTCACTGGTGAACCTATGCCCCCTAGCCTCCAACTGCTCCCTAAGCTCCCTGTAGTTTGATATTATGCCATTATGCACGACGGCGACGGTGCCGCTGCAGTCCGTGTGGGGGTGCGCATTCTCATCACTCGGCTTACCGTGAGTGGCCCACCTCGTGTGGCCAATACCACTCACGCCGTTAAGCCCCGTGAAGTTAACCCTAGCATCAACCTCACTAATCTTACCCCTACCCTTCCTAACCGTGATCACGCCACCGTTAACCACAGCCACACCGGCCGAGTCATACCCCCTATACTCAAGTCTCTCAAGGCACCTCCTAAGCACTAGGCCAATCCTCTCACCAACACTGCCAGTCAAGCCCACTATACCGCACACTGCCTGAGGGCCACCGACACTTAACTTTAAGGATTCTGGGTTAGTTTTAATAAACCCCGGGGCCCTTTTGCTAATGGGTGATGAGTGGGTGACCTCGCCGGATTGGTGGCGAATTTGCCGAGTGCTGACTCAACGGCATTGGTTTAATGGGGGAATAATTTTATAAATTAAGCCATTGGTGATCTAGGCGTATGGTAGTGTTATTCATGGAGGTTGTGGATACTTTAGCAAGTCTGGAGGGCTTCCCGCAGGAAATGGCATCCTTAATAAAGAGGGAGGTTGACGTTAAGGCCAGTGAGGATGAGGTCGCTGCCCTAATAGCCAGTGAATGGGTTAACAGGTATAATCAACTCGTCTCCTCAGGGAACTATAGGTCATTGAGGGGTTTAGCTAGGGATGTCATGATGACGGTGGTTAAGAAGTATTCCCTTGGCCTTGGGGGTAGGGAGCTTGAGTACTGGGGTGACGCATTGGCCAACGCCTTCGTGACCGTGGCCAGGATATACGATGACGTTGAGCCCGCCTTAAACGAGTTAAGCAACTTGGGGGTTCCAATGTACATACTCACGAACCTGGACAACGACATAGCCAAGAAGATACTGCTCAAGAATGGCCTACTAAGGTTCTTCAAGGGTGTGGTCAGCTCAGACCTGACTAGGGTTGGTAAACCAAACGTGAGGATATTCAATGCTGCGCTTTATAGGGCTAAGGTGAATAAGGAGGAGGCCCTAATAGTCAGTGGGCTTGTTGAGGACATTATTGGTGGCAAGTTAAGTCAAATAAGGACAGTCTTCGTCAACAGGAGGCAGGTTAACCTAACGGTTAAGCCCGACTTCACCATAAACAGCCTAATGGAGCTACCTAAACTACTGGCTAACATGGGCAGCCAGGGTTAACACTATGGTTTAATACTTAATAGGGAGTCACGGCCACGTAACACATGTCAAGCATACTCGTCACGGGTTCCAGCGGCCAGGTTGGAGGCTTCGTGGTTAATCAGCTCGTTGAACTCGGCCACAGGGTCATCGCATTCGACGTCAGGTTCACCGATGAACTGCTGGCTAGGAGGGGCCCTAACCTGGAGCTTGTTTATGGCGACATAACTAACCTGGAGGAGTTGGTAAGCGCCATTAGGAGGTTTAACGTTAGGAGGATAATCCACCTGGCCGCTATGATACTGCTTGAGTCGAGGGTTAGGCCCATTAAGTCAGCCCAGGTAAACATAATGGGTACCTTAAACGTCTTTGAGGCGGCCAGACTAATGGACGTTGAGAGGGTTGTTTACGCCAGCTCTGAGTCCGTCTACGGCTCACCCTCGGCCTACGGTAAGGCAAGCGTCAACGAGGATGACTACCCAATGACACCCCCAGACCCATACCACATAACTAAACTTGCAGATGAACTCTACGGCGCATTCTACAGGAGCAACTACGGCCTAGACGTAGTGGGGGGTAGGTTAACCACGGCCTGGGGACCAGGGAGGTATGGTGGCTACACTGGGCAGTTCAACAGCTTCCTAAGGGACCTAATACTGAAGGGCCACGGCAAGGTCCCTGACGACTTCGCGTACGTTGGTGCCAAGTATAGGTGGCTTTACGTTAAGGATGCTGCGGCAGCCTTCATACACCTAGCCCTCGTTGATAAGGGTAAGATCAAGAGGCCGGTTTACAACCTGGGTTCAAGGGAACCGTTCACGATAAGCGACGTTCTTAACGCAATAAGGGAACTACTACCCAATGCAAAGGTTGAGTACACCCCACTTAGCAAACCAACGGAGACCTCATCAAAGGTACCAGGCCCAGCTGGACTCAACGTAGACTGCAGTAGGCTATATAGTGAACTTGGGTTCAGCGAGAGGTACGGGCTTAAGGGTGGTTTAAAGGACATGATTGAGTACGAGAGGTCNAGGCAAAGAACCTAGCTTTTCCATATTTTTATTGTTTTTGTTTGTTTGTTTTTGTACTTTATCTTCACTTTGTTTTCCTCTATTGCCAGTTCCTCNCCATCCTCGTCCTCTATTATGTTTGTTTCCACTGCCCTCCTTGGTTTGAATGGTAGTGTTAATTGGCCTACTCCCCTTGCGTTTGCNATCTCNCTTACCCTAATGATTAATGCGTTGTCGTCGTCCTCNCTTAGCTTTACGGCTTCTAGCGTTAGGTTGCTTGGTTCAAGCCTAATTAGGCTCGCCTCACCTGCCTTACCCTTAACGACTAGCATTGGTGTGTTTAACTCTAAGGCTGCCCTATGCACAGTCACAACGTCACCGTTATGAGGCATTACACTGTACGTGAAGGTGACCTCATCGAGGTCAGTGGTTGGGTCTGGGAATATTGGAGTCCTAGCAAGAGTCAAACCAACATCACCACCCCTAACAGTAACAGCATACTTACCATCATTCAATAGGGCAACGCCGAAGCAGCACTCGTTAAGGCTAACCCACCTATGCATAGGTACCTCAAACCTAGCCAAATCCCACGAAGTATTCCTAACAGTGCTCCTCTTAATTGGGGTGTATGGTGCGTCGAAGATGGCTTCATCAGTGTTAACGTCGAAACTAAACCAAGCCTTATAAAGCAACTCCCTATCCACAAGCCTAATAGTAGTCTTGAAGTCAAGCCTAGGGGAGTCGGCATACAAGCCAACCTCCTGGATAATTGTTGAACGCCTGAATTTATAAGTGAACCTAACTCCAGCGTACAATGGACCCCTTGCAACTACGGCATGCTCACTGGCCTTAATCGTGAAGGAGGTCTCCTCAAAACCCCTCTCAACATCCCAAGCATCAGACCAACCAGGTGCATTCTCATAGGCAACGATAACGTTACCCAAACCCCTAAGCAACCCACGGCCACTGGCCTTATCAACAACACTGGCCACGGTACCATCAAGGTTAACCCTAGCTGAAACCCTGGAATTCTCAAGAACAAAACCACCACCATCCTCAACAAGCCTAACAGGCTCAATTGGGCTCAGAGGCTTAAGCACACTGTAACCGACACTGGGTGCCTTAACCAAGGCTAGGTAACCATCACCCATGCCTTGAGTATTCGGCAGAGGCTCACTAACCTTAACGTAACCAAACCTATCCCAAGGAAGCGAATTAAAGACGAGCAATTCATCACCATCACCGGCAATAAGCCTAGCGCAACCCTCGGCAAGACCCATAGCCTCCCTATAAACACCCTCAAGCTCCCTATAAACACCCTCATAAACAACCCTAATAGCCGAACCAGGCAAGACATCGTGGAACTGATCCTTAAGCAAAGTCAACCAAAGCCCAGTGAACCTAGACCTATCGTAAACCCCAGCCAAACCACACCACAACTCACCCTCCCTCAAGGCAACCTCAACCAACCTATTAAGCAACTTAACCCTAGAATGAGAAGACAAAGTACCCCTCAACTGCTCAAGGTACAATTCCCCCCTCCATTCATTAATAGGCTTAATAACCTTCAGGTAACCGCTTAAACCACTGGTTAAGTCGACTTTAGGTAGTGCCGGGGCTTCGTTAATGGCTTCAGCCATTAGCAACATGTCCTCAGTNGGCCCTCCACCNCCNTCTCCATAACCGTACGAATATAACATCGGCTGGTCCTTATCAACCCAATTCCTCCACTGTTCGAGGATACTATTAACGGTGAATGAACCGTTATACCCATCCCTCCCATTGCCGAAGGCGACGGCTGTTATCCAGTCTCCATCAGGTCCAATCCACTTGAATATGCTGTATGGGAACCTATTCGTATCGTTTTGGGTTACCCTGAAGGATATGAATGCTTTTATTTTGCTTTGTTTTGCTATTTGTGGTATTGTTTGGTTGAATCCGAAGGTGTCTGGTAGCCATAGTACCTCTGCGTATTTTCC
>JGI20128J18817_1000291_pt1 | contig 15906 bp, 16 predicted proteins | sample JossMetagenome_FD_18817 | JGI IMG/M metagenome (IMG submission 18817)
ACCAGTTGATCATATTGTCCTGAATATAGGCCTCATGCCCAGAGATGAGGATATATTCACACAGCTTAAACTCTCAAGAGATCTCGAGGGCTTTCTGCTAGAATCGCATCCTAAGCTGGGTCCCGTGGAGGCCGCTGTCCAAGGGGTTTATCTTGCTGGAACTGTGCAGGGGCCTAAGGATGTTAAGGAATCAATTTCACAGGGATATGCAACTGCAACCAAAGCAGCCAAGCTGCTGTTCAGAGGTAAAATATCCAAGGAGCCAATCATTCCACAGATTGACCAGAGTAAATGCGTTAAGTGCCTGAGATGTGCAGATGTCTGCCCATATGGCGCAATAAAGGGAGAAAGAGGTAAGTGGATACAGCTTGTACCTGCCGCATGTATGGGATGTGGAAATTGTGTAGCTGAATGCAATATAGAGGGTGCAATAACAATGCCAAATTTCAATGATACACAGATAATGACACAGATAGATGCCGCTACTGCTGAAAAACCTGAGGAAAAACTGATTGTTTTTGCGTGCAACTGGTGCTCATATGCTGGTGCGGATCAGGCCGGGATATCCAAAATCCAATATCCTCCAAGTGCAAGAGTCATAAGAACAATGTGTTCAAGCAGAATATCACAGAAACTTGTGATGTACGCTTTCAGCAAGAATCCGGGTGCTGTTCTTGTAACAGGATGTCATATCAACGACTGTCACTATATTGATGCAAATGTTCACACGGAGAAGAGGGTCGAGAGATGGAGGAAGTACCTTTCGGCTAAGAATGTGAATCCTGACAGGCTCCAGTTATGGTGGGTAAGTGCTGCTGAAGGAAACAGATTTGCCTACAAGATAAGGGAAATGGATGCACTTATTAAGAGCCTGCCGGAAGAGGAAATCAAATCAACTGCCGATAAACTGAAGGGGGGATCTAAACGTTAGAAATTGATGATGCAAGATGGGAGAAGGTTGTCAACTTGACGGGATTTGACGGAATGGAATGTTTCCAGTGTGGGGCGTGCACCGCTACCTGTCCGATAGGGTACATGGGTGAGGAGCCCATAGATGCCAGGAACATGATAAGGAGGGCACAGATAGGCCTTGAAATAACCCATAATATCTGGAACTGTTCTACATGCAGGCTATGCGAGGAAAGCTGTCCAAGGGGAGTAAAGATAGTGAATGTCATACTTGGATTGAGGCAGCTGGAATTCGAGGAGAGGAAAGCACCTGAGAAGGTAGAGAAAATAGTCTGGGATATTTATGAGAATGGCAACCCATGGGGTGGAAAGAAGACTGACAGGGCGAAATGGGCAGAAGGAATGGATATAAAGAATGCAAGGGAAGGCGTTGATGTTCTATTATACATAGGATGCGATGCTGCTTACAATAAAGACTTGCACAGGTCATTGAAATCACTTGCAAACATAATGAAGAAGGCAGGAATAAATTTCGGAATACTGGGAAACGATGAGAGATGCTGTGGAGAACCTGTCCGTAATGCTGGAGAAAATGGATATCTGGAAGAACTTGTGAGTGAAAATATAAAGGAATTCGAGAAAACCGGAGCCAAAAAGATTGTTGCTTTCTCTCCCCATTGTAGTAATATGTTTTTATCCACTTATAAGAAAATGGGCCTTAATATTGAGGTAGAACATTATTCAGAATTCATCAATGAACTCATAAAGGAAGGTAGGGTAAAATTGAATGAGGAAGCCATGGGCAAGATAACAATACACGACCCCTGCTACCTTTCAAGGTATGGAGATGGTTATAAGGACATAAGGGAAACTCTATCCTTCCTGCCGAAGGTGGAGATTGACGAAATGGAGGATTACGGTAAGGGAAGTATATGCTGCGGTGGAGGGGGAAACAGGATGTTCATGGATTTTGAGGGCAAGAGGCTTTCAGACTTCAGGATAATCCAGGCCAGGGATACCGGAGCCGATACAGTTCTGACTGCCTGCCCGATCTGCAATATGAATCTTAACGACAGCAGCAAGGTGAATTCAGTAGGAATTAACGTTAAGGAACTTTCAGAGTATCTGGAGGAAATGATGAAATGACAGAGAAAAGCATATGGGTATTTCTTGAGAGGAAGGGAGGTGATGTGGAGGACACGTCCCTGGAGATACTTGGAAAGGCAAGAGAGTTATCTGATAGGAGCGGTATGCTAGTAACAGGGATACTACCTGGCATAATAGAAGATGGAAAATTAAAAAAAATCATACATTATGGAGCTGATAAATTGCTCAATCTGATGGATGATAACCTGAACACTTATTCCACGGATCTATATGTCCATTCTCTTCAGAATATCGTTAAGGAAAGAATGCCAGAGATACTCCTGATAGGAGCAACGCCCTATGGAAGAGACCTTGCTGGCAGGCTAGCAGCAAAATTGAAAACTGGACTTACTGCAAATGCTGTTACACTTGACGTTGATGACAATGGTATTCTCATATCTGGCGTGCCGGCATATGGAGGGAAAATTATTGCAGAAATAGTATGCGAGAAGAGCAGACCTCAGATGGCAACAGTCAGACCTGGTACATTCAGACCCTATTTCAACGAAAACAGAAACGGAGAAATAATTGCAGTTGAATCCAACACTTCAGGTATAACGAATAGGGTAGTTGTGAAGGAGAGAAAAATATCTGAATTCCTGGACCTCACAAAATCAAAGAGGACTGTCATTGCCGGAAATGGAACACGTGGGGATCTTAAACTGGTTAGGGAATTCGCAGATTACATAGGGGCGGATATAGGCGTAACAAGGCCCTTGGCTGATAGGGGGCTGATTTCAAGGGATTTCCAGGTAGGTTCCACCGGATATTCACTGAGGTCTGAAATAGCAGTCATACTTGGAGTCAGCGGTTCCGAACATTTCACCTCAGGTATCAAGGACTGCAGAACTGTAATATCTATTGACATGAATCCCAAGGCGGAAATATTTCAGCATTCCGATTACTGCATTGTCGGAGATATATTTGACCTTATCCCGAAGGCAATTGAAAGGATGAAGGTGAAAATGTGAAAAACATAATAGTCTGCATTAAGGTCGTTCCGAAGTCTGAAGCAGTATTTTTCGATCCGGTCACCAAGAGGCTAGATAGAACAAAGGCGGAGAATCAGATAAATGATGCAGATAAGAATGCACTTGAAACTGCGCTCAGGATCAGGGAAAAATACGGAGGTAAGGTGATAGTTCTATCTATGGGGCCACCATTCTTTGAACAATTCTTGAAGATTGCAATAGCGATGGGAGCCGATGATGCAGTTCTCATTTCAGATAGGCTATACGGAGGATCCGATACATTCCCAACTGCTCTTATCCTGTCTACTGCAATAAAAAAGATAGGTGACTATGATCTTATACTGACCGGGGAAGAGTCATCCGATGCAGGTCTAGGTCAGTTACCTGCACAGATAGCCGAATTCCTTGACCTCCCACAGATTCTATTTGTTTCTTCCATGGAAATAAATGAAAATAAGGTTATGGCAAGGAGAACAATCAAGGGTGGATATGAAATTGTTGAAACTGAAATCCCGGCTGTCCTGAGCATAGAGCTTGGGATAAATCAACCAAGATTTCCTGATTTCAGGAGGAAAAGATGGGCAGACAAGGAATTTCAACTCAAGATTTGGTCCAATGAGGATTTAAGATTGGATGAAAATGATGTGGGTCTCAAGGGCTCCTACACATCAGTCAGAAGATTAGTTGAAATAATGCCAGCCAGTCGCAAGAAAATATTCATAGAAGGTACAAGTGAAGAAAAAGTTGAAAAAATGATGGAAATCATAAGGGGAAAGTTAAGTTAACAATTATGTTTTTGGATTTACTTTTACCAAAATTTCAATTTTAACCCTAAATACTAAAGTAAAAATAGAAAAATTATGCCTTCTGCAAAGAAATATCAATTCTCTTTGCAACCGATATTGCTCCCGCAGGACAAGCCACAACACAGGCGTTGCAGTAAATGCACTCTGCTTCATTTACCGGATCGGCCTTATCTGTTCTGTATTTATTCCAGAGTTCGGATCCTTCCTCTATTGGCAAATCGTTTCCCTTCCCAGTCTTACCTTCAGCTAGGGCCCACTCGAAACCATTCATGGGACAGGATTCCATACATGAACCGTCCGCTATACAGCTATCCCAGTCCACCGCAACATTGGTACCGTGAATACCAAGCATGGTAGGATAAGGTTTTCCATGTTCATCGTATCTCTGCTTTCCCTCAGCCCTGACAGCGTGACCCTTATGATAACCTGTCAGAGGGTATTCCTGCGGATTCTCAAAGAAGTTCTCATCTATTGGCTTGGATGCAAAATCAAGTTTTTTCATGATTATATATATTTAATCAGCTTAAATATATTTTCAAAATTTAACTACATTTAAATTTTAACTCAAAAATCAAGTCTCGATTTCATTCATCAATACGTTGAATGCTTTTGCCATATCCTTAGTATCTATTATGACTGTTATATCAGTGTAGAATGAAACGAGTTGAAGGAGGTTAATATCATTGACTGCGAGTATGTTTGAAACATACGCCACATAGCCCCTGATGAATGTTATGTCATCTCTGCTTGTTATTATTATTTCCCCCATTCCCCTCTTTTTTTCTATTACCTCTCCTCTCTGGAAATTATTTATTATTTTATCATATTCATGGTCATCTATAACCACTACAGTCCCCTGTATGCCCTGGATTATCCTGTACTGATTATAATCCTTGACCATAGATGACAGCAGGGATGCTGCCTTCTTGATATTTTCGGAAGATGATTTCAGTACTATGTAGGATACGCCTGTTACAGTCTCTATTTTGGAGTTTTTCAGTGCTCTTTTGATATTTCCTATATCCTTCTCGTCCCTCGGCATTCTCTTGAGTGCTGTTTCAACAGCTTCAAAGTTGCTTATTTTCATCTCATTCATAATTTTCCTGGCAAGGGATGAATAGTTGACTATACCCATCATTAGTGCATCCTTTATCGTCGGATTTCTGTAGACATATTCTCTGACTGTGGACGAAATGCTATTCATTGGTCATCTCTGACTAATATTGGTTAAATATATCTAATTTATGGAGAATTTGTTAATAAAGTGCAATGTTGGCCTAAAAGTTTAAGCTAAAGGTGAAATGAAGTCCTTTTATGGGTCTAAAAAGAGAATTAGGAATATTTCATCTGACCTTTGCGTCAATCACAGGAATGATCGGATCCGGATGGTTATTCGGTGCCTTCTATGCAGCATCAATTGCTGGACCTGCGTCAATAATCTCATGGATCATTGGGGCATTGATGATAATGGTTCTGGCTCTTGTTTATGCAGAACTTTCTGTCAGAATACCTAAGACTGGAGCTGCCGCTATATTCCCTCAATACACTCATGGTAAGATGACAACAGCACTCAATGGCTGGTCCCTATTCATGGGATATGTATCAACACCGCCACTAGAAATGATTGCTGCCATCACGTATCTGAATTTCATTACTGGCAAGCTGGTTAACAGCAATGGATTTTTGACACCCCTTGGAATGGTGTTATCGATGGTTTTCCTTGTAATGTTCTTTATAATCAATTCAATAGGAATATCAAGAGTTGCTAAATTTAACAGTGGAATTTCACTCCTCAAGGTTATAATTCCTTTAACGGCAGTTATTGCACTTATAATCACTTTCTTTTCAATTTCCAACTTTACTGTGGGTTCATTCAATCCATACGGAATGAAGGCTGTTTTTTCAGCAATACCATCTGCAGGAATTGCATTTTCATTTCTGGGTTTCAGGCAGGCAGTTGAACTAGCTGGAGAGTCTAAAAATCCAGAAAGGACATTGCCCATAGCTATTATTCTTTCAGTTGCGATTGCAACAATAATTTACATATCTGTTCAGATAGCATTCATAGGATCATTCCAGTGGAATGGATTGACTGTCGGGAACTGGAGCTCCATAGCTTCATCCCAATACACCAGGGGTCCCCTTTTAGTTCTGGCATCTTCTCTGGGAATTACCTGGCTGGCCGGATTACTTCTTGCTGATGGGATGGTGTTATATCTCCTCTCGGTACGGGTAACATATACCAGACATCTACTGCTAGAGTTGCATATGCTCTTGGAGAGATGGGATATTTTCCCAGGATATTCATGAAATTGAACAGATTTGGTGTTCCCTTTCTTGCTCTGTTATTTGACCTTATAATCATGGTTGTTTTTATTTTGCCATTCCCATCCTGGCAGTCGCTTGTTTCCATAAATTCGGGTATGAGCATACTTGCCTATGCGACAGGCCCGCTTTCCCTTATGATATTGAGGAAAAGAGAGGAAAGTTCCGGATTCAGGGTTCCACTCATCCAGATAATCTCTCCAATTGCTTTCATTTCAGCAATACTTCTGATATATTGGTCTGGATATCCGTATACATTGTACATGACCGTCATTTCCCTTGTGGGTCTTGTTCCTTTCCTGATATCACTTAAAAGATTGAAGGCGACTTGGAAAGATATAAAGGGAGGGATCTGGTTCCTTCTTATGCTTGCAACAATACCTGTTATATCTTACCTTGGGAGCTATGGAATCGGTCTCATAGCATTTCCTATGGATATAGTCACTGTTATAATAGCATCTTTTATCATATACTCCGTAGGAATGATATTGAACAATCCATCTGATTTAACGAATCCACAGGAAACGATTGAAAGGGAGGAGGTTATTGCAGAACCAGCATAATTTTTTAAAGAAAATAATTATATTCTTCTTTTATTACTTTTTATGGAAGATTGTGTTTTCTGCCAGATAGCTAATGGTAAAAGAGATGCAGAGATTATATATAGCGATGAAAAAGTAATAGCATTCATGGACCATAGACCGATTGGAAAAGGTCACATACTTGTACTTCCAAGGGAGCATTACAGGGATGTTTTTGAGATACCAGATGACATTCTTTGCAGGGTATCTGTTATTGCGAAGAAACTTTCCATAGCAGTAAAGAGAACATTCAACCCACTGGGAATAAATCTGATTGAAAATAATGGAACAGATGCAGGGCAGACAGTCTTTCATTTCCACATTCACATAATCCCGAGATATGATTCAAGGTATAACAATGAATTGGCTAAGGTTGCATGGGGCAGAAAGGTTGCTTCTCCAGATGTGCTCAGGGAAACAAGAGAGAAAGTTCAGAAAAATTTAGAAATTTAAAAATAGGAAAATCTTTCACAAGGTTTTTTAAACCTCTTTGTATAAGGAATAAGTTATGTATAGATTTGGTATTGCCGGTATTCCTCTTGGTTCAAAGGGAAGAACTGTTAAGGAGGCCGTTGAAAATACATTCCAGTTGGGGCTTAATCATATTGAAATTCAACTTTTCAGAATAAGTGTTCAGGAAAGAGAGATGAGGGATTTTGTAGGGCAGACTCCTAAGGATCTGGATGAAATTCTCCTTGTAGATCTTTTAAGGGGAAATGAAAATGGGGTGTATGAATCCGTGGGAATTAATAGCAAGATAGAGGAGGAGGATATTGGGATAGAACTCTTCTGGAGTATGGCAAGGGATTATAAGGAATTGAGTTTAGCCAGGGATGTGGCTAAAGAACTGGATGTTAAAATAACCCTTCATACCCCATATTATGTGGATTTTGCAAATGACCAGAAACTTATAGCCGACTCAGTACAGCACACACTATGGGGTGGAGTAATAGCGGATTCCCTTGACAGCGAATTTGTCATAACACATCTCGGTCTTGTGGAAGGCGACAGGAAAAAAGGAATAAAGAAGACTGCAGGCACACTTAAGGAAATAGTCTCAAAATACAAATCTCTCGGAATAAAATCCCAACTATGCATAGAAAATTCTGGAAAAAATGAAGTTTATGGAAATGACGAGGAAATTGAATATCTGGAAAAAAATGTCAAGGGAATAAAGAGCATAACTAATATTTCCCATATCTATTCAATGAGAAAAGATTTCCCCCAGGATATGGATGATTTTTCATCAATAATTGAAAATACAAAGAAAAAGGAAAGACCTCTTTATTTTGAATTTTCAGGTGTTGAGTTCCAGGACAATGATGAATATAGAATAACTCCCATAAAAAGAGGCAATCTTAAATTCGAGCCACTTGCAGATTCTATGGCCTCTTTCGATGATGAACTCACTGTGATTTCATTTTCACCTTTACTTGAGCATGATGCTCTCTATATGAAGGTGATATTTGAGAGAAGTATACTGAAGAAAATAGGTAAGGTAGTCAAACCACTGCCTCAATGAGAATTATTTAATATACATATATGATCTAAGGGATATGGGTACCGTCCTGGAGTCTATTGACTATATTCTTAAGAATTTCGAGAACTTGCGGGATATTGATGAAAATTCCATTGAAAAAATATGCAATCTCATACTATCATCCCAAAACATCTTTGTTTATGGGGTAGGACGGTCAGGAATTATAGGAAGAACTTTTTCAATGAGACTTGTCCAACTTGGTCTCAAGGCATATTTTGTAGGTGAAACAGTAACACCTGTTGTTACTGCTAGAGATATAGTGATACTCATATCAGGTACAGGTGAAACACAGGGAACTCTTCTGGTAGCCCAGATATCCAAGAAAGTTAATGCTCGAGTAATATCTATAACAGCGGAAAAAGACAGTTCACTCTACAGGATGGGCGATTACAATATTCTTCTCAAAACAAACAGTCCGTCAGATCTTGCCCCTCTGGGGACTCTGTTTGAACTCTCAACCTTAGTACTTCTTGACGCCATGGTGGCCCTTCTGATGGAGATGAAGGGTGAACATGAAGAGGATATGAGGAAGAGACACGCAATATGGGTATGATTGATTTTTCCATAATTCAAGAAAATATAAAATATGGAATGAATATGTGCATCTATGCTTAGTAATCTTGAAAAACTCGAATCTGTTGTTCAGGAGATTGTCACAAGGGAAGAACTGTATAACCTTGAATCCGCAAAAGGGTACATAGGTCTTGAACCTTCAGGAATGTTACATATCGGTACAGGTCTCTACTGGACCAACGTCATAAATACTGCAGTGAATACAGGCATGGAATTCTCTATATTGCTAGCTGACTGGCACGCATCTATAAATGATAAACTAGGAGGGGATATAGATGTTATAAGGAAGGCTGCAGATTATATGAAACACGGATTTCTTTCTCTCGGTCTTAGTGATAAAGTAAAATTCATTTATGCAACGGATCTTGTAAAGGATCCTGATTACTGGGCACTTCTCCTCAAGGTTGCTAAGGCTCTCACCCTCCCAAGAGTGAAAAGGGCGCTGCCAATCATGGGTAGGAATGAGGAAGATGCAGACAAGGATGTTTCAAAGCTAATATATCCATTAATGCAGGCTACGGACATATTTTACATGGACCTTGATGTGGCTATGGGTGGGATGGACCAGAGACACGTTCACATGCTCGCTAGGGATATTCATAAAAAGATTAAGAAAAAGAGTTTTGTGGCTATTCATGGACCCCTGATCTCATCTCTCAAAGGTGGAAACAGGATGGACCCGGCCAATAAGATGAGCAAAAGCAAGTCCGATTCTGCAATATTCATACATGATACTCCGGAAATGATAAGAGAAAAAATAAAGAGTGCTTATTGCCCTGAAAGGGTTGTAGATGGAAATCCTGTTCTTCAGATATACAGGAATATTATTTTCAATTTTTATGCTGAATCCCTTGAATTACAGGAAATCAATAAACAATACAGGAATTACAATGAAATGGAAAGTGACTATAAAGATGGGGTAATTCACCCCGTAGTTCTCAAGAACGATCTATCCGAGAGACTTGATAAAATTCTGGAACCTTCTAGAAGGTATTTTAATCAGAGAAGTGATCTTTTAAAAGTGGTGGAGGGATTTAAATGAAACCTGTTAAAGATATTGAATTCAAAAAAGATATGAAGGTATCTGAACTCATGGAACAGTTTGGGAATTCGGGAGGATTTACTTCTCCAAAACTCTATCTTGCAAAGGAAATAATAAAAGAGATGAAGGAGAATGATGCAGAGATTTTCCTCAGCTTTCCTGCAGACATAATATCTACCGGTACAAGGGGGGCAATAATAGAACTGATAAAACTTGGGCTTGTAGATCATATCATAACAACTGCCGGGACAGTGGATCACGATCTTGCGAGGTGTTACAAGAATTATTATCACGGGGATTTCATGATGGACGACAAGGAACTCAGGAAGGCTCATAAATACAGGCTTGGTAATGTCATTATCCCCAACGACAATTATGGAGGTATCATTGAAAGGAAGATGCAACCATTCCTTGAGAAAATGTACGAGAAACAGAAGAAATGGACGATATCAGATCTTGTTTATGAGATGGGCGCAGAGATGAGATGTGAATCAATTCTGAAAAATGCACATGATAAGAAAATAGATGTATTCATACCTGGGTATGTAGACGGTTCATTCGGTTCACAGATATGGTCATTCTGGGAGATGCACAGAGATTTTCAGATAGACCTGCTTGAGGATGAACACAGGATAAGTGACATAATGTTCTCCTCTTCCAGCAAGAAGATGGGAGCCCTGATGATAGGTGGTGGAATATCAAAGCATCACGTCATTTGGTGGAATCAATTCAGGGGCGGGCTTGATTATGCTGTTTACATAACAACCGCACAGGAATACGATGGAAGTTTATCGGGTGCTCAGCTCAGGGAAGCTATCTCCTGGGGGAAGGTGAAGGAAAAAGCAAAACAGGTCACGGTAGAAGGTGAGGCGACTGTTTTCCTACCCATTCTCGTTGCTTCCCTGATGGATGAATTCAAATGAATTTATAAGAATAGGAAAGAGAATCTAAATTTTCTTTCAGGTTTTTTCTATACAGTGAGTTGAATGATTTTTCTTCAATTACAAAACCGTTGCAGCCTTATACTTTTTTTCTTCATTTCTTCCAGCATTTCCATTGATAGCGCGTTTATTCTATATTTTGAGGCTATATGGCCCATTGCAATATTTTCCCTCATTGCAAGTGAAGTAAATTTTGTTGCATAATGGAGGCCGCCTATGCCACATAGAACTTCAACATCATCCTCATACGCTTCATTCACGGATCTCGCCATGACAAGCCCTGCATCCCTGTCATTGTATTCAACATCCGTCGATCCTATTTCCACAAATATTATCGGATTATCTGAATATGGACCATGATGTGTTGCCTCGTATGTGACCTCGTAATCCATGCCCTGTGCATACTTATGAACATTCATGAGGATTGAACGTGCAAATCTTGCGTTGTAATAACTCATCCTGAATTTTTCACCACCAAGGTCATTTGTATCAAAGTTCCCAACTGGATGAACCGTGAGGCTTCTTACTTTCTTTTCACTTGAATGCTTGCTGAGGACTACTATCAACTCATTTTCATCTGCCCTTATAGTTTTCTCTATATGCTCCGCAAAAACTGGATGACCCTCTACCTCAACAACATCCATACCAAAATCATTCCTGATAAAGTATGCCATGTTCATTCCTGCAGGGTCATCCGATCCAGTGACAATTTTCATGTGATCATACTATCATATATCTGACAATTAAATCCTTTTCCATAGAAAAGGGATTATATCTCCGCATCCTTTCTACCTGATGGATGAAAGGTATTATGTATTATGGGGTGAACAATCAAAATCATTTAAAATGACAGAAAAACTTAAGAATTCCATTCTCGGAAGGCTTGGCATTCAAGAAAAGGAGAATATCTGGGACGGTTTTATCTCACCAAAGGTCGTTTCTTCGGGATTGAATATTCCTTCCATTGATAAATGCATTTCACGTAGCAATATATCCTTCGACACGGGGGAAAGGTTTTATCATTCAATTGGAAAGGGGTGCGCAGATTTTGCCAGGATGCTTGATGGTAAGGACATAAGAATTGTGGATGCTGTTATTTATCCGAACGAAGATGAACTTAACTGCTTAATGAAAAATGCAGATAAGGATACCGGTATCATACCATACGGCGGAGGTACTACGGTTACAGAAGGTCTTTCTCCGCATAATGCTAAAAAATATTTCATATCCGTTGATCTCAAAAAAATAGATTCAATTAACATAAATGCACAGGATATGGTCGTGAATTCTGGTGCAGGAGTTAAAGGACCTGATCTGGAAAGAGAGCTTAACAAGGCGGGATTTACTTTAGGGCATTTTCCAGAATCATTTCTGCATTCCACTGTGGGAGGATGGATAGCAACCAATGCAGCCGGACAGGAAAGCAACAGGTATGGAAAAATGAGGGATATTGTGGTAAGTATAAAGATGATAAGTCCGAAGGGGCAGATAACTGATAAAATAGTGCCTAATCAGTCATCATATTTCAGACCTATGGATATAGCTGTCGGAAGTGAGGGTGCATTTGGTATAATCACGGAAGCAACACTCAAGATAAGGAATATGCCCAGGAAATTATTCTATCAATCATTCATTTTCAGGAATTTTGAAGATGGCGTCAAGGCTCTTAAAGAGCTTTTCGATGGTAGTGATTACCCAATGGTGGCCAGACTTTCAGATCCGACTGAAACTGAACTATCATTCAAGGGGATAGAAGAGAATATGAAAACAAAACTGTTTATGAATTATCTGAAAATGAGGGGATCCCTTCAAGGAGGTTCGTTGCTCATCGTTGTTAACGAAAACGGTAAAATTAAGCATCTCCCTGATTCAATATCTTCTGGCAGATCTCCTGCCAAGATATGGAGAGAGGGGAGATACGATAGACCGTACATGTACAACTCACTCCTCAAAATGGGTATACTTGCCGATACGATTGAGACTTCGGCCCCATGGAGCAGAATCATTCCCATATACAATGAAGTAAGAAAATCATTCTATTCGGAAATTAACAGTCTTGGAATTAATGGGATGATAATGTGCCATATTTCCCATGAATACAGCATTGGATCCGCCCTCTATTTCACTTATCTTTTTTATGCAAATGATAACAGGGAGGAGAAGCTTAATTCCATGAGGAATGCTATATTATCATCAATTATTGATAATGGGGGGGCTATTTCACATCATCATGGGATAGGAAGATCGTTCAAGCCATTTCTCAGCAAGTATGAAGGATTTAACTATGAACTGATTAAATCTATAAAGAGAACACTTGATCCTGATGACATAATGAATCCTGGACTGATAGATCTTTAACAGTAATTTAAGAACATTCTGTCAAAAATTTTTCAACCATAATAGCAATAACAAATATTTTAATGAAGAATAATATGAAACATAAATGAAAATACTTTTTATTGTGAATCCAGTGGCAGGGGGAGGTCTTGCCGAAAGAGTATGGAAGGAAAAGAGCAGTGAAGTAATGGCATCATTTCCGGAATCCAGGACAATCTTTACCGAAAAGCCGGGGGACGCAAAGGATATCTCCAAGGAAGCCGTAAATGAGGGTTATGATGCAGTTGTATCATGTGGAGGTGATGGTACACTCAATGAAGTTGTCAATGGAATAATTGGTTCCAATTTATCATTAGGAATATTGCCTCTCGGAACCGGTTCAGATTTCGGAAAAACAGTGGGAATACGTGATTTCAATAGCGCAATAAAGGCAATNAAGGGGAATAAAAAAATGAAAATTGATACAGGAATCGTAGAGTTCACAGACGGAGTGAAAAGATATTTCATAAACTCGCTAGAGGCTGGTTTTGGTGCTGATGTGATGAATTATGTGGATAACCACAGGAGGCTCGGTAGTGCATCGTTCATCATTGGTGTTTTCGCATCACTTGTTCTGCTAAGAAAATTTGATGCTGAAATTTCAGTTGATCACAGTGTTGAAAAAAAGAGGACCATAGAGATAATAGTGGCTAACGGAAAATATTTCGGGGGTGGTATGCTGGCGTCACCTGAGTCCAGACTTGATGATACCGTTCTGGATATCCATGTCCTGAAACCTATAGGGAGATTGCAAACAATATTTCAATTGAGGGAACTGATAAATGGCACATATATAGAGAAGGGGCATTCATACGAATACAGAGGGAAAAAAATTGCAATAAATGCATCAGATATTCTCGTTGAAATGGATGGGGAGGTGGTTGGGAAAACACCGGTGAATATAACCATTATTCCTGGTTCGATTACCCTTATGACCCCTTAAAAAGCATCCATAAATATTTTTCTTAAATCCTCTTCCCCCGCAATAACTGGATTAAATGCTATTTCACTGTCCATCATCGCCTTGGAAACTAACTCTTCCATCCTGGTATTAAGGTCTCTCTCATTGATTCCCAGCTCTCTCATATTTACTGGTTGGCCTATCTTTCTATAGAGAACTATGATACCCTCTATCAGTGAAGGTATATCTCTGAAACCAAGCATTTTTGCAATCTTTTCGTACTTTAATTTCGTTGCCTCGTCCCTTGAATTAAATTCTATGGTATGTGTCAAAAACAACCCTACAGAAATTCCGTGCACAGTATGAAATGTAGAACCGAATGAATGACCTAATGCATGAGCGAGTGCGGTCCCACTGTTTGAAAATGCTATGCCAGCCATTGTTGCAGAAATATGCATCATATCCCTGGATTCTTCACTGCCTTTTATGGACGCTTCAAGGTTGTGGAATATTGTTTCTATCGACTTTTCTGCAAGGGCATCAGTAAGGACAGTTGATGTATTCGAGGCAATCGCTTCGAAGGAATGAACAAGTGCGTCAACACCTGTCGCTGAGATTATTTTAGCTGAGTCGGGTGTTAGCGATGAGTCTAGTATTACCATCTCAGGTACGAGATTGTAATTTGCAAGTGCCAGCTTCCTGTCACCATCAGTAAGTACTATTCCAAACGATGCATCACTTCCCGTACCTGAAGTTGTGGGAACTGCAATCAGTTTTATCTTGAAGTCAAGCTTTTCAAATGGATTGACATCCCTTAAGTCCTTTTCAGGATATGTTATTTTTATTAGAACAGATTTTGCGAAATCTATAACACTTCCACCTCCTATCGCCATTATGGCATCAATGTTACTGCTCAATGATTTAGAAACTTCATCTATTTGTCTAATATTAGGTTCAGGATTTACATCATCATATATGATAACATCAAAATTCTTGAGGATAGGTAACAGTTTCTTCTCCACTTTTCCCCTGACTATTTTATCCGTGATGATCAATAAGGATGAAATTTTCTCATCCTTCAGTGTAGGCGTTATATCTTCCAGAATATCTCTCTGGAAAATTATCCTCCTGGGAAATTGAAATATTGACATGTCTATTCCAGATACTGGGTAGGTATACTCTGTGCCACCTTCACCATTGCAATCGCAGCAGATGCATACCTCAAAAGATGGGCAACATTCCCTTCAACTTTCATCTGGCCAGTCAGCATCGCCTGGGTTGGATTGATCTTTCCATCTATTATCTTTTTCCAGTTTGAATATGTGGCAGTTAGCTTATATGGAGCTCCCAAATTTGGATCTGTAACAATGGAACATTTTTCACAAATACCATCGCTGAGGTAGAGAATGAAACTGTCAAAGGGAGGTTTCTGCTTTAGGTTTTCTATTTCCGTCATCCTGAAAATTATAGGTTCCTTCCAGCCTTTACCCGTTTTATTATAGTCTGGGCTTTCCTTAAGTCTCTTACAATATTCATTCACCCATTCATCGGAGGGAAAAAGAAGTTTTTCACTCATGATAACACTAGCCTTATTCCTTTATAAAAATGTTTGGGAGAAACAATTATTTCCTTATTGAATTGGATAAGGATTTTATCTTGATAATGATAGTGTCACAAACTCTGTGTAGATTTAAGGATACCTCTTACTGAACATTTCCATCAATTCATCTTTGCATTTAAAGTATCCGTTGAGAACTCTGTGAGACCACTTCTCATTCAATTCTGCCACTCTAAG
>JGI20128J18817_1000296_pt1 | contig 15668 bp, 15 predicted proteins | sample JossMetagenome_FD_18817 | JGI IMG/M metagenome (IMG submission 18817)
CCTTATCAGATTTTCACTTATACCTTTTTTCCTCCTCTCCTCCTCAGGTATGCTTGAATGCGTCATGAAGTAGGGTATTTCTATCAATGACTCCACTCCCCCCAGGCTCTCTGCAAGCGAAAAATATTTCAAAGTCCTTAGAAAATTATTGATATTTTCCCTCTTGCCCTTTATGTGAAAAGAAAGCATGCCACCGTATCCACTCATCTGCTTCATTGCAATTTCCTTGTATTTGAATGATTGAAGACCTGGATAATAAACACTTTCCACCTCCTTTCTCCCCTCCAGAAATTCTGCTACCTTCATGGCATTGCTCTGGTGCCTCTCCATCCTGACCTGGAGCGTTTTTATGCCCCTGAGCGTGAGGAATGAGTCGAATGGACTCAGCACAGCACCGATTGCATTCTGGTTGAACTTTAATTTCTCTGGATATTGTCATCATTCACCATTATTGCCCCACCGAGAGAGTCACTGTGTCCGTTTATGTACTTGGTAGTGCTGTGTATAATAACGTCAGCCCCCAGCTTAAGCGGATTCTGGAAGTATGGACTTGCGAATGTGTTGTCCACAACGAGAATGGATGAATTATCATGGGCCATTTCCGCCATTTTTTTAATATCAATGACCTTCATAAGGGGATTGGATGGTGTTTCAAGCCATACCATATTCTTCCCTTTCATTATTCTTTCATCAATTTCACCCGTCATATCTGTTGTTATATAATTGACGCCAAAATTCTTCATCACACTTTCAAATATTCTCCTGGTACCACCATAGAGGTCATCCGATGCTACTATTTCATCACCCTTCTTCAGGAGGGAGAGCAGTAATGTTGATTCTGCAGCAAGTCCCGATGAGAATGCAAGACCATATTTTGCATCTTCAATGGCAGCAAGTTTCTCTTCTAATGCTTTTCTTGTAGGATTCCCTGTTCTCGTATACTCGTAACCGCCGGTGGGAATCTCTGGATTCATTCTTGCAAATGTGGTGGAAATATGTATTGGGACAACAACATCCCCCTTTCCATCAAGGTCCGGTTCTTCTCCTGTGTGTATAGCCTTGGTTGAGAATCTCATTCATTCACCTCCAGGAAATTATTGCTCAGCATCCATTCATCACTGTAAATCTTGCTCAGATACCTGTAACCGGAATCTGGAAATATGACCACTATATTCTTACCNCTGTATTNNGGAGCTATTTTCATTGCTGCAACCATGGCTGAACCGCTTGATCCCCCTGCAAATATACCCTCCTCNCTTGCCAGCCTTCTTGTCATTAAGAATGATTCCCTGTCNTTGACCTGAACTATATCATCTATCACGGAAAAATCAACGGCCTTGACAAGATAATCTTCACCTATGCCTTCAACCTTGTATACATGCGGCTCTATAATTTTCCCCTCCTTGAAATAATTGTAGAATACCGAACCTTCCGGATCGACGCCTATAATCTTCACATCTGGATTCTTCTCCTTCAGGAATCTTCCTATTCCAGAAATAGTACCGCCCGTCCCTATGCCGGCAACGAGAACATCTATGTTTCCATCCATCTGCTTCCATATTTCTGGACCTGTGGTCTCATAATGGCATCTTATATTCATGGGATTGTTGTACTGGTCTGGATAATATGCACCTGTATCCTCAGATATTTTCTTTGCTTTGGAATAATAGCTTTCGGGAGAATCGTATGGCACATCAGTCTTCGTAATAATCACTTCAGCACCGAATGCCCTCATCAGGTTAATTTTCTCGCTGCTCATCTTGTCCGGTATAGTTATAATGGCCCTCTTTCCCTTCACTGCAGATATCATGGCTATTGCCGCCCCTGTATTTCCGGATGAATTCTCCACTATTTTGTCCCTGAGATCACCTGACTTCTCGGCATTCTCCATGATGTAAAGAGCCATCCTGTCCTTTATGCTCCCCCCTGGGTTAAAAAATTCCAGTTTCCCGTATATATTATAATCCTTTCCCGCTATCCTGTTTATTCGAACAATAGGGGTATTTCCTATTGTTTCCAGTATATTGTTATAGATTTGCATTGCTCCTCATACATTCAATGAAAATAAAATTGTCCATGAAAATATCTTAAATAATGTAATTTGCTCAGGAATACAATGAATGAAATTCCCCTTAAAACAAGAACTAAAATAATTGTTGATTTTGTGAAGGGAATGAGGGCCGAGGATATATCATTCAATGAAAGAATACCTCTGGATTCCGTTAAAAATACAATAAAGGAGTGGGAAGATGGTTACCTGAATGTTAACATAGGCAATGATGTCCCGACAGAAATAAAGGATATTGCAGCAATGATGAGAGATAACAATCTAACGGTTCAGGATATAATTGAGGGATACAGTTATTATGAGATATTCAAGGATAAGGAAAGAGAGAAGGTCATAAGGATTGTGGATGAAATATACGGTATGAATGACTCGGAGAGGAGGAAATTTATTGATACAGCGATGAGGATAATATCCTATAGAAAATACGACAACATTGATTTCACTGAAATACCAAAGGCACTTGAGGACATGGTTTACAGGGGGAAAGAAATAAACAGGGAGATAAAGAGCAGGGAATTTCACCTCCTTGACCTCAACAAACAGATTCAAGATATTGAAGGACAGTTAAAGGATATGAACAAGGAGAGGGATGAATTAGCTAAAGAAATCAATTTATTGAAATTCCTGAGGGAAAATGTTGGAGGGGATGATGATTCAGTTAAAAATACAATTGAAAGCTTGAAGCACAGCGGTTTTGATGCAGAAAGTATAAGGGAGCTCTCAGAATACATAGTGGCAATAAAGGGCAGGGGAATGAATATAGAACAGTTCCTGAAAATAACAAGATATTTTGATGATCTCATGAAGCTTGGACTGAATGTTCAGATGATGGAAGACCTTCTGGACAGGGTGAAGGAGAGCGGTATGGATATAGATGATTACCTCAATGAAAGGTATGCCTATGTCAGGGATAAAAGTGCATATATGAAATCCGTGAAGGAATTGGTTGATGTACACAAAAAGCTAGAAAAGGATATAAAGGTATTAGAGGAGGAGATACAGAAGAGAAAGAATAAAATTGAGAGGATTTAAATTCCCTTCATCTTCCCTATATTTATGATACTGATGTATTTCCCCTTTTTGTTTATATTTGCAAGTGTTTTTAATACGTGAATAATATACCTTTCCTCATATAGCCATTTGATGGAGCATTTTCCATTTCCACAGGAGGCCTCGAAATAAAGGGCTATGATATAGTTGTTGATGATGTCCCTCATACTTTCAACCATTATTTCCGGGGGTATTCCAAGACCCGAGAGGAGATCATTTATATTCAAAGTGCCTGTATTTCCTGCCATCTTCACTGTGAAATTGACGTTTTCTAAATCCTGTGAGTGATTCTTCTGTATACCCTGTGCCTCTATTTCAGAAGGAATTTCTATCTCTATTTTCCTGACCTTTTCCCCATCCCAGAATCTTGAAATTAATTCACTTATTTCTTCAGAATACTTCATCTCATGAATAATGAAAGAGTGCCTTCCGAGGTTCCTGTTAAAGGCTGCAGATAGTGCTATTATTCTCCTGCTCACCTCCCCGGCAGACGATTCATTGTACTGGCATATGTGATACAATCTCCCTTCCCTCACTATTGATATGGGGTAAAGGATAACATTTTCCATATCCGAAAGTGTTTTCCCTTCCATCATTTTTCCCATATTGATGTTTGAATAAATGACATTGTCAAAGCTTATCCATAGTATGTCTTCATCCTCCTTCATTATTCCTTCCCTCTTCCTCAATCTTATCTTCTGATCACTGTACTGGCTCTCGCTCTTCATTATTGAATAATAGTACCTTCTGTATTTGCTATCATAGTAGGCTATTCCAGAACTCATTATTCCCGTAAATTCAGGATATGCTTTTGAAATATCCACTGAAAATATCACCTGCCTCTTGAAAAATTCTCTATTGAGGTATTCATCCCTCTTATTTTCAATACCCTTATCCCCTATTTCGGTGATACTCTCTATCCTCAATTCAAGATTCTTCTTTATTGAGTCATAGAGATTGTCTACCATACCTTCAAGGAGATCATTCTCTATAAAGGCTATAAATTTCAATTCATTCTCTGTGAAATATGTTTCCATGTAAAGCGCCGATATTGATTTCCTGACAAATTTTTCAAAGAATTCCCTTATTGCTTCCTCTGGCCCGTCCACATAATTCAGCATGTCCTCGAGATGCATTGTAGTCAGGGCTCCCGTCTAAGAGTGCGGGCCATCTGGGTATATGTTGACCCACATCTTTAAAAATAGAGGTGGGTTTGTTCCTTCTTTTCATAACTATTGAGACAATTTTAAATCTTTTATCAACTGAAAATGAATCTAAAATTTCAGGTATGGTTCTGGAACTGTCAATATATTCTATCTTGAATGCATTCTGCCAGAATTTACTGTTGTAAATATCATTCAGGGACAGGAGCCTCTCACTTATCTCACCCTCAACATTGATATCATATTGAACTATGAAATAAACACGCCCCTCCCTCATTATGACGAATGGATAAATGAGAGCATTAGGAATATCTGAGAATGCTCTTCCTTCAAGCAGATTGTTTATCTCCCTGTTTGCCAGTGCTGGTATATCAGCCTGACCCAAACTATATCTCCTGCCTCCTTTACGACATAATTCATCTTTTTTATTCTCATTGCTATCTGAGGATAATCCTTTGAATCTTTGAAAAGGTAAAAGAATATGTTGTTTCTTGCAGCATTAAAGCGACCGAGGCTGTTACCAATGATGCTGTAAAGTTCATCACTGAATACCCTGGAATCAATGGAGAAAATTACCTCCTTATTGAGTATTCTGATATTCATATCAAGATTTTGTTCCAAACCTTCCTCCGGGGATTCATTTTCCATTGATATTGTATTATAAAGCTCTTATTTAAATATAATGATAGTCGAACTCAAATAATGCGGAGGGAGGGATTTGAACCCTCGGATCCCTACGGAACCAGACCCTCAATCTGGCACCTTTGACCTGGCTCGGCAACCTCCGCCCTGACATGTGAAAAAAACATACTATTTATTGATATCCATTACCATTTCATTCCTGTTATTCTTTCATACAGCGATTTATACAGGGACGATGTTCTATCTATCATATCTTCCGGAAGTGCTGGAATTGGAGGTTCATTAGCTCCTGAAAATCTTGCCTTCATCAATTCATCGTAGTATCCTATGCTCCTGTAATACTGCCTAACAAATTCTTTGCTATTCTCTATAATATTACCATTTTCATACTCATTCTTTTCCCAGAACCTGTCCTCATCGGCAGTCCCGAATGTATCTACAATCACAGGACTTCTTTCAGAGTCGAGGGCGAACTCTTTCTTTCCATCAGCATGAATAAGTCCTCTTTTTAAGACTTCAGAATTTATTCTTTCATCCATCTTCAGTATTATTTCCTTTATGTCCTGAATATCTTCATGCAATAATCCTGCAATTTCCATCGCTTCCCTTTCATCCAGAAGCCTGTCCGTTTTTTCGAACTTCGTTGTCATCTCAAATAGAGGTTCCGGTAGCTTTTCTCCATACTCTGGCTTGTTCCTGAAGCCAATATTTCTATAATCCAATTTACCCTTTTCTATCCTGTCATTCAGGGAACCAGCTACATAATACCTCATCACAAACTCAAGAGGCACGAGATAATTCTTCTCCCCCTTTGGAACTTTACCTTCAATTATATTGAACTTTCTCACTATCATTCTATTCCCATTTTCCAGATAAATGAAATGATTTTTCAATCCCATTTTATACGCGATGGAAAACCAGAATGAAGATGTCCTTGCGAGAGATGCCCCCTTATCAGGTATCATAGAAGGAATTATCTTGTCAAAAACAGAAATCTGGTCGTGAATATAAAAAGCAGGTTTTCCCCTAGGTCATAAACTTCCTTCACCTTACCCTTTCTCAGCAATTTCATGTTTCCTTATAAATACATATAAAAAAAAGTTGTCTATATACATTGGAAATATATATTTCTCTGATTGCAATGTTCCTTTATGTCATATGAATTGAATGTTAAGTACGGTACAGACCTCCTGAAGAAGGGATTTGCAAAAATGACAAAGGGAGGGGTCATCATGGATGTTACAACTGCAGAACAGGCCAAGATAGCTGAAGAGGCTGGAGCCATATCAGTCATGGCTCTTGAAAGGGTGCCCGCCGATATAAGAGCAGAAGGCGGAGTCGCCAGGATGGCCGATCCACTGAAAATAAAGGAGATAATGGATGCTGTCACCATTCCAGTAATGGCAAAGGTCAGGATAGGGCACCTTGCCGAGGCAAAGGCACTTGAAGCACTTGGAGTTGATATGATAGATGAATCCGAGGTTCTGACTCCTGCTGATCCATTCTTCCATGTCAATAAGAGGGAAATAAAGATTCCATTCGTATGCGGTGCAAGGAATCTTGGTGAAGCAGTGAGAAGGATATGGGAGGGTGCCGCTATGATAAGAACTAAAGGAGAGGCAGGAACAGGAGATATAATCGAGGCAGTGAGACATGTAAGAATGATGAATCAGGGCATTATGGAAGTGAAAATGTCGGATGACAATGAAATATGGGACATGGCAGTTCACATAGCCAAGAGTTATGAGAACCTGATTGCACAGACAAGGGAAATGCTTCACGGAAAGGTTGTGATCTCCGATGAAGATGTGATATTTGCAAATTTCACATACGGGGAAATAAAGAAAGGAATGTACGATGTCCTCAGGGAAATAAAGGCAGCAGGAAGACTCCCGGTCGTCAATTTTGCTGCGGGTGGAGTAGCAAGCCCGGCAGATGCAGTTCTTATGATGGAGCACGGAGTAGACGGTATATTTGTTGGGAGCGGTATATTCAAGAGTCAGGACCCGAAGAGAATGGCAAGCTCTGTTGTACAAGCCACTGCTGCATGGGATGATCCTGAAATTCTGGTTGAAGTTTCAAAGGGACTCAGCGGAATGAAAGGTAGAGACGTGGAAAAGATGGATGAAAGCGAAAAAATACAGGGAAGAGGGTGGTAAGGGATACAAGAAGATTTCCTGACTGTGGTAGGGCATATCAATCAGGATATATTAATGAGCGTTGAAGATATACCAAAATTTGGCAGTATAGAAGTGAAGAGCCTGAAAATACTCCTGGGTGGCACGGGAGCGAACATAGCCCTGGTAGCTTCAAGACTCGATGTCCCGCTAACACTTCTTTCAAAAATATCAAGAAAATTCCCGGAAGAAATATTGTCTCCCCTCCATCACAGGAATATTAAATTGAAGCTGGAAAGGGGCGATGAAGAGGGTCCAATATGTTATATAGTTGATTCGAGGGAAGAACAGATTGCATTCATGTTCCAGGGGCCGATGAATTCTCCAGGATTTCTGTACAATATAGAGAGCAGATACTGTCATTTTGCAACCTCCAATCCCCAATGGATTCTTAGTCTAATGGACAAATGCAGAGGTAAAAAGGTATTCGATCCAGGGCAGGAAATTTCTTACAGGTGGAATTCAGAGGATCTTAAAATGGCAATGAACAAGAGCGATATCATAATATTGAACAGGAATGAGTATGAATTTGCAAAAAATATAATTCCTGATGGGAAGGATTTAATCATAACTCTTGGAAAGGAAGGATGCAGTTACAACGGAAAAATTGTAAAGAGCAAAAAAATGTCTGGAAAAAGCACTGTCGGGGCTGGGGATGCTTTCAGGGCTGGCCTATATGCTTCCCTTTACAGGGGGAAGGATATGCTGTCTGCATGTGAATGTGCCAATGATATTGCAGGTTGTTATGTGGAGAATGAAAGGTCGCTAGATTTATTAAATTGGAGAGTATTGTGCGAAGATAATGATGTTTGATGAATATAGAAATGAAATGCTGAACCTTTTTGCCAGAATGATTGAAATTAATGCTGTGAATCCTTCAGGAGGTGGCAGAGGGGAGGAGGAAAGAGCAAATTTCCTGAAGAAGGAGATTATGAAATGGAGTGATGATATTAAATTTGAAGAGTATGTTGCCGTATCGGATGGAATAAAGAGACCGAATCTTCTGTTCCATCTTGATTCTGGAAAAAGTTTGACCATCTGGTTCGTGGCACACATGGATACCGTGAGCGAGGGAGATATTAACCTCTGGAAATATCCGCCTTTCAAGGCCACAGTAGAGGGAGATAAGATATACGGAAGAGGTACCTGTGACAATGGGCAGGGATTGCTATCATCACTCATCGTGCTAAAATATTTCATTGATAACAGATCCGAAATGAAGAGCAATGTTGGGGTCATATTGGTTTCAGATGAGGAAGCAGGAAGCAATTATGGGATAAGGTATATCCTTGAAAAAAGGAAATTCAATCCGGGAGATAAGTTCATAGTTCCAGATTTCGGTACACCCGACGGATCAATGGTCGAAGTAGCTGAAAAGGGGATATTCTGGCTCAAGACAACGGTCATAGGTCAACAGTGTCATGGCTCCACCCCCGATAAAGGAAAGAATGCTCACAGACTTGCAAGGGTGCTGGAAGGCAGAATGGATTCAATACTTCATAGAGATTTCAATCATAATGACACTTTGTTCAATCCGCCTTACAGTACATTTGAACCGACCAAGGTTGAATCGGGAACTACATCAATAAACATAATCCCAGGAAAGGAGAGTTTCTACTTCGATATGAGAATAATTCCTGAATATAAGACGGATGATGTCTTCAATGAGATAAAGAAAATAGTGGATGAGTTCAGGAAAGAGTTTGGTGTAGAGGTCATACTGGAACCTGTTCAGAAGGATGAACCATCATTCAACAGCAAGGAGAGTAAGGAATTTGTTGATAAATTCATTAATTCAGTCAAGAAATTAAGGGGAATAGATGTGAAAAGTGTGGGAATTGGAGGGGGAACCTGTGGAGCATTCTTCAGAAGGATGGGTTATGATACAATTGTGTGGGGAACACTTGACGAAGTTGAGCACATGCCGAATGAATATGCGAAGATATCCAATATATTCGGAGACGCAGAGGTGTTCGTACATCTGATTAGAAATTACTAATATAAGTTTTTAATGTCCTGAAAATGCAATTACAGACAAAAGGAGACAGGTGGTTCTTCTCATATTTCCCTGTCAACACGGCAGGGGGCCTGTCATCTCCACTTGCCCCTCTTTTCATCACGGAGATACTTGGAGGTGGTGTTATTGACTACTCTCTTTTCACAATATTCTCTTCAATAGCAACAATAATCGGCCTGTTCCTCTGGGGGTACCTTTCTGATAAGCTTGGTAAGAGGAAAATATTTGTGATTATTGGATTTGTTTCCCTGGCTGTTACAAGTTTACTCCTTTCATTTTCATTCAGTGTGCTCTATTTCATTTCCATATCATTCCTCTCAGGATTGTTCGGAAGCGCTGCATCTCCTATCGCATCAGTCCTCATTATGGAACTTACTGACAGAAAGGATTGGGTTTATAAAATTTCAAAATTCTCGCAATATTCATCTTATGGTCAGATAGTTGGAGTAATATTTGCAGCTATTTTTACAGGTTACAGTTATGATATGAGGACACTTAGATATCTCTACATAGCAGCATTTCTATTCTATGTTATTTCCGCAATAATGAGTTACATCCTCATACCTGAGCCTAAGAGCAAAATAAAGAGGGATGAGATTGATCTGAGAACGTTTCGAGTTTTCGAAAAGATAAGATATTTCCCCTCTCACATTTTACACTTCAATCTACATTTCAGGGATCTTGATGCTGATCTGAAAAAAATACTGATAGGATTTTTTATAATGATGACAGGCTTTCAACTATTCTTCGTAGCTTTCCCCATACTTCTTAAAAATTTGGGTGTCAATAATACAGTATTCTTCCTTATATATCTTGGTAATTATGTATTTGCTGCAATAACATTCAATTTTTCTGGAGGCCTCAATGCAAAGTTCGGGAACAAGAGGATGACCTTTTTATCAGTTATGGCAAGAATATTCATATTTCCTTCCGTCATACTTATCATATCTTTAATACAATCCAGACCTTTGTTATTCATCCTGCTGCTGTTGATATATTCAATTCTTGGTGCACTCTGGTCCTTTATATCAGTTGGTACCGCCACTCTTGTATCGAATCTATCAAAACCAGAAGAGAGGGGAAGAGTTTCCGGGACATACAATGCTGTACAGAGCTTTGGAGTTGTGGTAGGTTCAGTGGCCACAGGTATTATAGTCAGCAAGGCAGGATACGATATAAATTTCATAACAGCTTCCACTGTGACCGCAATAGGTCTTTTCATATTCATGGGAATCAAGGGAAGATAATTATTGCATCCTGATGATTTTTCCCTTACTGTAAATCGGGATTATATCGGTTATTCCCCTTTGGAGAGAGAATTCTATGTCTTTCTCAAGATTATGATTCTTCAGTCTTTCCGCACCGTTTCCATTTCTTGACATTTCTAAGTTCACACTAATATCTGCTCCAGGCTCAAGTATGAGTTTGGACAGCGCATATGCAAATTCATTGTCCTCTGTCGCCTTACCTCCCTTGATATTAGCAGGAAATATATGAACTTCCTTATTTCTAAGGTATCTTGAAAGTGCATCTATATTCAAAAAAGATCCTATAAGCACCCCTTCTCCAGCTTTCAAAATGACATCGCTGCCATTAGTAGTCTTTATTGCCGCTTTTTTACCCTTAAGATCAAGTGTGAATGTCTCAGATGGAGAATTACCGTAATCAAATCCTTCTATTTTTTCTGTATTTTCTTCACCGAATATTATATAACCATCCCTTTTTAGAGAGAATGCTTCCTCATGGCTTCTAACGGGTATAACTTCTTCAGCACCTTTCATGAACATTGCAACTATGTTTGTCGTTGCCCTGAAGATATCTGCAACTACAGGAATACCATAAACATTCCTTATGTACTTTCCGTCGGTTATCCTTATCATTCTATCATCTCCAGTTCTACCTGGATACCCTCATTATTGAATGCCCTCCAGGAATCTATTTTGAATGGATAACCGACTATTATATGAATTTGACCGAACTTTGAAAATAAACTCTTGTCCTCATCGCTTGGATATATCAGCCCGGAAGGATGTGAATGAACAGTCCCCACATAATTCAGATCAATAGGTCTCAGGAAAATCTGCATTATTGCACTCGTCTCTCCCGATATTGTACCGGGGAGCAGTGCTATCTCATAAATTACCCCTCTCTTGGCTTTGAGAATTGCAGCAAATTCATTTGGTAGTGAGCTCTTGCTGCTTTCCATAACCAGTTCTATAACTCCCCTTCTTATCTTCATGGCATCTTTTCTCTCATATTCTTATAAAAATCTGAGCTAAATCTTACAAATCTCGCAGGCCTCTCGCTTTCTGTGAATGTTATCTCATCATGATACCCAACTTCCATTGCTTCCTGGCCATCCATACTCATTTCAAGATTCTTGTTTTTATCAAGTATTTTTACCCTTATTGTGGATTCTGACGGAACAACAATACTTCTTACATTCAGGCTGAAAGGTGCAATGTGCGAAATTATGAGACCCTTCACCTTTGGATCCAGTATCGGGCCACCTACGCTTAGGGAATAGGAAGTTGAACCGGTTGGAGTTGCTATTATTATTCCATCTGCCCTGATATTGTGAATGAAATCATTGTCGAGATATATTCCAAACCATCTTATCTTTGAAGTTTTAATTGTTTTTATAACAACCTCATTTACGGAATCAGCCATCCTTCTTGAATTAAGGACAGTTTTTATCCTGGCTCTCTCCTCTATCTTGAATTCACCCCTCATCAGCCTGCTTAGAGCTTGCAATGCATTATTGGGATTTACTTCAGAAAGAAAACCTAAACTTCCAAGATTTATAGGTAATATTGCTGCCTTTACTTTTTTCAGAGTCCAGAGGGCTGTTCCATCTCCCCCTACTGTGATAATTATTTCTGCATCCATATTTTCTATATTTTCGCCATCCAACTTCATTTCAGCTGCAGTTGACTTTTCTAAGAGTATGTCATTCCCCTCAGAAATGAGATAACCCCTGAGTGACGAAATAACGTCTATGCATCTTGGACATTCAGGTCTGGATACGAATCCAATCTTCATTGAAGTACATCATCTCCGGTATTCTTAACAAATAATGTATTCCTTAATATATCTTTATTCCTTCCCCCTCATGTCATTCAAATGATGCACCAAAAATTGAAAATATAAAGGGATGATTATTGTTTGAAAAATGAAGGAGAGGAATTTAGAAATAATCATAGCTTCGGCAATAATAGTTTCCGGGATAGTAATACGTCTGATACCTAATATCTTATACTATGCATGGGGCAATGATTATGGCATATATTACTATCTCAGCCAATCATTTCTGACGGGGAAATCCCTTCTCTATCCCCCTAATTCACCCTGGGGAAACGATGGGTATCAGTATTTTCCCGTTACATACATAATAGTTTTAGGAGTTCACTATATTCTGAATATCCCTCTGAATGTTTCACTTAGCTATTCAATCCCCATACTGGGGGGTTTAACTCCCTTCCTCCTCTACCTTATTTCAAGAGAACTTGGGTTCAACAAAATGATTTCGGCACTTGCTGGTTTTCTTTTAGTTGTAAATCCCGTTCAGGTTTACCAGACCTCACAGGCAAATTATCTGACAACTGGACATTTCTTCCTTCTTCTGAGTATATTGTTTTTTCTGAAATTTCACAAGAATCTCAAATATACTATTCCCCTTATGCTTTCAATAATTCTTCTTATACTGAGCCATCAGCTTTCTACTTACTTTTTCCTTATTTCAATCATGGGAATGGTAATTTCAGTTAATCTTCTTAGCAACAGATGGAAAGATTATAATCTTTATGATTTTCTGATTATAGAATTTACAGGAACTGCCATGATTTCCTACTTGCTTCTGAGGATACCCTCGATGGTTGGTTTCTTCTCAAAGGCACTGCTAGGTCTTGGATATGGTGGTGTGCTTGGATTATTTTACGCATCATCAATAATATTGTTTGAAGTTCTACAGAGATGGGACAGCGAGAAATTCAAGAAAAGGGTAGACAATTTTCTGGTGAAGTTAAGGTTAAATATTGACCCAAGGAGGGATATCTATTTGACAGCTATTTCTACCATTTCAATAGTGCTTGTTCTGCTATTATTTATGGCGATAGGATATCTGCCCTCATACATAACATTAAGTGCAGTAATTATTTCGTTACCATTTATACTCTTTCTTGCGATCTCAGTTGTCGGCCTAAAATATTTCCTGACAGAGAGGAATATATCAGAGGTATTCGGTTGGTCTATGGCAATAATAGGGTCATTGCTTTACAGCATAATTTCTAAAAATACAGTTTTGCTCCCAGCCAGGCACTTCGAATATCTAGCAGGTCCATTTTCAATAATTTCTGCATATGTTGTAAGCAAATGGTATTTCTATTACAGGGAGAATGGATCAAAAAATTCCTATTCAGAAAATTTTGTTGCGGATCGAGAGAAACTCCTCCCTTCACCTATAATTGATTCTGAAGGAAGACTGTTCTTTTTCGTTAGAAGACAGATTATACATACAACAAGAAAAAGCTATTCCATAAAAAAATCAATTGCAGTTGAGAATATTTTATTGATTGTCATAGTTTCAGTTGTCCTATTGATGGGTGTTTTCAGTTATCCTATAACCTCAGACTTCATCCCTTCTCATACGGAAGCACTTACTTTTCAGGATGAGGCAGTTATACAGTATCTAAACAGTACGGGTAACAGATCGCTTTCCGTGGCCACAGATCACCAGATTGGAATACTCTTAAAATCCTATGGTTTCTCGTCACCCTTCAACAACCTTTCTATTTTTTGGAATTGCACTAACTGGACCCAGTCCATATGGCAGATCTCTGGAGAGAACGGAAGTTATATGCCGATTGGATATGTTCTGATTTCTACATATATGATACAGTATGGTGTCTGGGGATATAACGGAACGGATAATCCCAACCAGCCACCCATTTATCTAAACGTTACAACATTCGGGAAATTCTTTAATCAGCCCTTTAGTTTATTATATGAAAATTCCTCTGCAACTCAAAATATTTCTAGCTATCTTTTTGCTGTTAACTGGACTTATATAGATAATTATATGAATTCCAGAAACATGGGAAATTTATCATATTTTGAAAAATTATATGAAAATAAAGAGAATTTAACTGATTTTAACCAACCTTCTCCCATTTCTCTAGTTTCTGGACAGATGAAAGGGTACTCCCTCTCTTTATCTCTTCTCTCACCCTGTTTTCTCTTTCCATCACATCTATTGCCCTGTTTGCTATCTCCTGTGCCTCCTCTTCCGGTATTACGACAACCCCAGAATAATCTGCGACTACATAATCTCCAGTTCTGATTTTGTGTCCATTAACCTCAATTTCGCTGCCTATCTCCCCATATCCCTTTGGATCACCGGCATTTGACGCCACATATCTTGAAAAAGCCGGGAAAGGTATTTTCATGATATCATCAAGGTCCCTTATGGCACCCCATATTATTACCCCCTTCAGTTTCCTGGAAACGGCGCTCCATGATGCAAGTTCTCCCCACACAGCATCCTCTCCTCCGTCAGCATCTATGAAAAGAATATCCCCTTCCTTGGCCTTATCTATTGCCTCAACAGGTTTGGCCCAATCACCATTTACTGTTTTAACGGTAAGAACTCTTCCCGCAATCCTAGTACCTAATTCTATATGCGGGATAAGACCATGAATAGCACCGCCCCTGTGCATAGCATCTGATACGTTGCAGCTCGACACTTTCGATAAAGCATCAACTATCTCACTGCTTGAATATTTTTTGTAGAGATTGCTTAGCTCTGGTTCCATGGTTTTGATAACCTTCTTTATACTTTTCGTTTCTTCCGTTACATTCGGGGCTTTGATAATTGCCCCTCCAACTATCACGATGGATGCTCCTCTTTTAAGTACATCTGGAATGGATTGTTTGTTCAATCCACCCGCTACCGCCACCGGTAGCTTAGTAGCTTTTACAACCCTTTCAAGTTCATCTAATGGATTCTTTCCTATCATCTGCATATCTATTCCTATATGGACACAAAAATATTTCACTCCGAGTTTTTCAAGTTCCTTTACCCTTTCTTCCACATTCTCTACCTGGAGGAGGTCTATCATTATTTCTGCCCCGTATTTCTTTCCAGCCTTGACAGCCTCTGTAATCGTTGGATTATCACTTATCCCAAGTATGGTAACTATCTGTGCGCCACTTTTAGCAGCAAGTTCGGTCTCGAATCCTCCGACATCTGCAGTCTTCATATCAGCCACTACAACTTTATCAGGAAAATTCCTCTTTATTTCCCTGATAGCATTCATTCCTTCACTCTTTATAAGAGGAGTCCCGGCCTCTATCCAATCAGCCCCTCCTTCTACCGCTTCCTTTGCAACCTGAAGGGCCCTGTGCAAATTTTCAAAATCCAGGGCCACCTGCAAAACCGGTTCCATTTTTTCACCAGTTTAATATGCATAAATACTACATTAATTTTGGTTAATTTCATGGATGCTTACCAAAAAAATGTTTTATCGTAACATATGAAGGAAGTTATCTAACAT
>JGI20128J18817_1000310_pt1 | contig 15185 bp, 17 predicted proteins | sample JossMetagenome_FD_18817 | JGI IMG/M metagenome (IMG submission 18817)
CTTTTCGCGCCGGCCCCATGCNCGCCGGTCACCGCGGCGGCCGCCGGCCCGGATCCACGTTCGCTCATTTCCACATCACCTGAAACGTAGGAGATGTATTTTTCTTTATTTAATGTTTGCGGATAATCCGATCCATCTATATGAGGATCCCGCTCGCCGNATCCGCGGAACGCCTCTGAGCGGGCCCGAAATCCGAGCCGGCGCAGTGAACAGGGCATCCATTCCCGGTATCGCGCGCGTTTCCGGCCCNGTCCATCGCCCGTGAACCCGCCGGGATTCACCTCCGACGAGGCCGGGAGGGCGAGGGACCTGCGCCGCGGGAATTTCCCGCGGCGGCGATCCGCGCCGTCCCCCTTCAGGAGGACCTCCTCTCGCGCCCCCTCATGATCGAGGACGCCACCGCGATGACGATCAGCGTTATCGACGCTAGGAACGACGTCCTGAGGCCGGCGACGAAGTCCATAGCGATCCTGCCGCTTATCGTCGCCACGCCCAGGAAGACCGCGCCGGCCACCGACGGCGGCGGCATCGCGGCCGATGCTATGAAGAGGGCCACCGCGAAGCTCATGACCATGCCCACGTTGGAGAACGTCCTCAGGACGCCGGAGGCCGCGCCGTAGTGCTCCCTCGGCGAGTTGGCCATCACGGCGCTGCTGTTCGCCGGGTAGAACGCGCCGGACCCATGCCCGATATCACGGAGGCGATCGTTATCAGGGAGAGCGGCGAGTTCATCGATATCATCGAGTACACGTAGATGCCGACGGCCTGCGCTGTGAGCCCCAGCGACGCGGGCAGGCGCGCCCCTATCCTGTCCGATAACCTGCCGACGAACGGCCCCACGAGTCCCCCCGGCTATGTACCCCGGGACCACCAGCAGCGACGCCTGGAACGGCGTGAGCCCCCTGACCCCCTGCAGGTACATCATGGCCAGGAAGAGGACGGAGTAGTTGCCGAGCGCCTGGAACAGCGCGGCGAGCACGGATCCGGTGAAGACCCTGTTCGAGAAGAGCTCCGGCCTGATCACGGGGTCGGGGGCGCGGACCTCCCAGAGCGCGAACGCGCCCATGACGGCCGCGCCGGCCGCCAGCGAGTACAGCGGAATCCCCCTCAACCCGTAACCGGCGCCCATGGTCAGCCCGAGGAGCGCGAGGGCGAGCCCCGCCCCCAGGAGGCCGCCGCCCACCGCGTCGAGCCTCTTCACGAGCCTCGGCGACCTCTCCGCCATGTAGCGGAATCCCACGACGGCGGCGAATATTCCGACGGGGACGTTGATGAAGAAGATGAACCTCCAGTCCACGAATGTCGTTATCACGCCGCCCAGGATTATTCCCAGGATCGCGCCCACGTTCCACCCTATGTTCGTGTACCCGTACGCGGTACCCCTCCTGTTCGGGGGGAAGTAGTCGGCTATCACGGCCCCGCTGTTGCTGCTTATGAACGCCCCGCCCAGGGCCTGGACGCCGCGGAAGGCTATGAGCGCGGGGCCGCTGGGGGAGAGGCCGCAGAGCGCCGATCCGACCGTGAATACTAGGAACCCTATGTTGTAGAACCTGGTCCTCCCGTACTTGTCCCCTATCCTGCCCACCTGGGTGGCCAGGACCGTGACTATCAGCAGGTAGATCAGGATGACCCAGATCATCTCGATCAGGCTAGCCCCCAGCTCGCGCATGATGTCGGGGAGCGCGAGTATCACTATGGTCGTGTCTATCGCGCTCATCATCACGCCGAGGACCACGACCGCGATCGCGAGGACGACGCCCCGTTCACCGCGCCCCGTCTCCACGGCGGGCGCGCGGCCGCACGTCCGGAAACGCTTTTCGGCCCCGCCCCGGGATGNTGGCCNGATAAGGGGATCGTATCCTCGACCTTCCGCGTTCGTGCTGTTGAAGGACGCCTCCCGCGGCGATCCTCCATCGCGTCGGCTATCTCCCAGGACGATAGGCCGGCCATGTAGAGGTAGAGCGCGTGCGCCCTCTCCCCGATGGGTGTTTTGTCGCTGAATATACCGGGGGCGCGGATCATCCACTCCAGCTCCCTTACCGGGTTGAAGTGGAACTGGATGTGCATGGGGGCCGTGGGGATGGCCCGCCGCGAGGAACGCGATGCCGGGCTCTCAGGGCGCCCCGAATGTCTGATCGTTCGCAACGTGGGCCGCCGCACTGATCGTCGGCATCGCTCGGATAGCAGGCGAGCTCGAGGCGACCGAGCCGGCCGCCATGCGTAACATTTATATATAATAAAACATGCGTAACATTTATAAATAATAAAAATGGATACCATATCCCACATGAGTTCGCCCTATCTAAATCGTTCGCCCGTTCAGTTTCAGTTTCCGTGTTGCTGTTGACGCTCATATTTTCCGGTACCATCATGATCGCCCATGGCCAGACAAGCCCGAGCATCGTGGCCTACAAGGTGACCGGGCAGGCCGACCTGGCATCGCCCGGCAGCGAAAGCTTCTGGTCCTCGATACCCTGGACGGAGGTCCCGCTCGCCGCGAACGTGCCGAACGGAGGCCACACGCCCTACATCCTCGTTAAAATGGCCAACAACGGGACCGATCTGTTCATGCTCCTCTCGTGGAACGCGACCGTGCCGAGCTACATGATGTCGAGCGTCTTCTCGCTCGGCGGCGGACCTCCCGGCTATCCCCCGCTCTGGTACAACAGCAGCTCCGGGCAGTACATCCCGGCGCCTCCCAGGAGCCTCGAGGAGACGGTCGTGAAATCATACTACGTTAATTCGACCTACTACTCCCAGGACAGGGTCGCCGTGATGTGGTATCTCGGCGGCCAGAGCGGGACGCCCGATGACTGCATGGTGGTCGGCGCGCCGAACGGCGGCGCGCTCGAGGCCGGGGGCGCGGCCGACATCTGGGACTTCATGGTGGGCGCCACGTGGAACACGACCCATCCGTTCAACACGGGGGTCGGCTATCCGACGGAGCCGCTCTCGAACTACTACAGCTGGTGGAACGACAACGTCTCCTTCACCGGCGTCGATTACCCCGCGCCTCCCTACGGCTTCGCCCTCAACCTCTACACGAACGCCTCCAACCTGTATGAGGTCGGGCTGGGAACCGGCCTGTTCTACGACGACGTCGCGACGAACCTCACGAATCCCTACGTCGTTCAGGCGAGCGCCAGCTACGCAAACGGCGCGTGGACCGTTGAAATGGTGAGGCCCATGGGGACCCCCGCCGGGGCCGGCAATTACGAGGTCGACCTCCAGCCGGGTTCGACCTACGACGTGGCGTTCGCCGTCTGGCAGGGTTACTACGGCGAGAACGCGTTCATAAAGTCGATCTCCACGTTCGTGACCGCGTACATATCGACGTCGCCTCCCCCCTCGTTTTCCACGGTGAACGTCCTCCTGTACATCGATGTGGCGCTGATAGTCGTCATTGCCGTGGGCGCCGTGATAACCTACCTGGCGATTTCGAGATCCGGGAGGGGCGGAGGTGGTTAGCCGATGGCGGCGGACAGGAGCAGGAGGAACTTCCTGAAGGCAATGGTCGCCCTGGGCGCCCTGATAGCCGTGGGGGGCGTCGCCAAGCCGCTCCTCGACTACGCCGTGGTCAGCGCCCGCGCGGTCACGACATTTCCGAGGGTGAAGGTGACGAACATCTCGCAGCTCGAGACCAATCAGCCGGTCATATTCAACTACCCGCTGACCGACGAGCCCAACTACCTGGTGATGCTCCCGGAGCCAGCCGAGTACGGCATAGGGCCGCAGAACAATATAGTGGCCTTCAGCGCCATCTGCGAGCACTACGGCTGCATATACCACTTCGTGCCCTCCCTGGCGCCGCATGGGGGCCCCGACGCCCCCGGGGGCTACTGCCCCTGCCACGGAAGCCTCTACGATTACCTCGAGGACGCGAAGGTCGTCGGGGGACCCGCGCCGTGCCCGGTACCGAGGGTGGACCTCGAGCTCGATAGCTCCACCGGGGATATCTACGCCGTGGGGATGGAGCCCCCCACGATCTTCAACCACGGCCCGTCGTGCGGCTCCGACGTGACGGACGATCTGCAGGGGGGTAGCGTGGCCTGATGAGCGGCTTATCGGAAAGGATCCGCAAGTTGACCGAGGAAGGCAACAGGATGCTCAGGCCCATACCCAACTTTTCATTCAGGCCCGATTACTGGATGGGGGCGCTCCTGGTCCTCGGGTTCGTACTGCAGGGCATAACCGGGTTCCTGCTCCTGCTGTACTACGTCCCCACGCCGGACCAGGCGTGGGCATCCACGAACTACATCGTCACCTCGGTGCCCTACGGCAGCCTGTTATACACGTTCCATCTCTACGACGCCTATGCCATAATATTAATAGCATTTCTGCATATGTTCAGGAACTTCTTCGTCGGTTCTTACAAGAAACCCAGGGAGGGGATGTGGTTCTACGGGGTAATACTGGGGCTGATAACCCTGGGCTTCGGCTTCACGGGGTACCTCCTCCCCTGGACCGTGATCTCGAAGTCGGCCACGGACGTCGGGATCGGCATGCTGAACTACTTCCCGGCGTCGCTGACGGCCGGGATCAAATCGATACTGGTCGGGAGCGGAACGGACGCGGCCGAGCTCACCAGGTTCTTCGCGATACACGTGATGCTTCTGCCGATGCTGCTCGCCCTGTTCCTGCTCATCAAGCTCTACACCTTCGAGGTCCACGGCGCCGCTCCCCCGGTCGGCCAGGCCGAGGGCTCGGGGGCGGAAAGCACGCCCTGGATACCGGACGGAATCCTCTACGTTCTCATGCTCGGCCTGTTCTACACGGGCGGCCTCCTGCTGATCTCCTCGATGTTCCCGGCGACCCTTCCCCCCGCCTACTCCGTTCAGTCCGCCATGACCGTAACGCCGGAGCCCGACTGGTACTTCCTGTGGATCTACCAGATCCTGAAGCTGTCGATCTTCGGCGGTCCCAACGTGATCTACGCGCTGACGCTGGTGACGCTGCTCTTCGTGCTGCTCTTCCTGGTGCCGGTGATAGACATCAGGGGGGGCAGGGCGCCATCCGAGAGGCCCGTCGTGTTCACGCTCGGCATGATAGTCGCGACTTCGCTGGTGTTCCTGACGATCTGGGCATACCTCACGCCGGGCCAGACCATCCCCTTCTACCAGGCGGTGCTCTACATCGGGGGCATAGCCCTGTTCGAGGGAATCGCGGCATATCTCGGGTTAAGGAGGCGCCGCTCCGGCGGCCCCGGCGGCGCCGCCAGGGCCCACCCCTCAATCGCGATGGCGGTGCTCGCGGCCTCGATCGCCGGGGCTTCGGCGTCGCTGATGCTCCTCGAAAAGGGATACCTGATATCGATATTCCTGATAGCCGGCTTCGTGTTTTCCTCGATGTCGTCGCTCTCCAGGATAGAGGAGGGGAGAAAATGAGCAGGGGTGCGCTCGTGCTCGTGGGCTTCCTGCTGTCGCTGGTCGGCGAGCTGCTCAGCGTCGCGGGCATCGCGATGACCTCACCGCTGATGCTGCAGAACGACCCCGTCGCGAGGTCCCTCGGCGGCGCTTTCATAGGCCTGGCGTTGATAATGTTCGGGATCATGGTGGCGTTTTACAGGGCATCGGAGCGGGAATAGCGGATGAGAAGCGGCGAACTGCGGTGCCTCATTGTGTCATTATCGCTGATAGTTTACCTGATTCAGATACTTTTTCTGCAGCTGTTCGTGAGGCTTGAGCCCTACATGACCGGCGTCCCCATATCGCCGTCCGCGCAGCAGGTCATCGGCGCCATCGTCCGTTACGTCCCCGAGATGGTCTTCGTGTCGACCGCCCTGCTGATACTTCTCGCGGCCTACCGCTCATCCATCCCCGTCAGGCTGACCTCCCTCCTCTTCCTCGCGGTGATGCTCGTCGACGAGGCATCACAGCTGAGCGCCGGGCAGCTGTACGGGAGCATCTACTGGCTGTTCTTCAGCGTTTCGGCGCTCGCGATCCCCGTGATCCTCCTCTTCATAGTGGCCGTCGAAAGGCGCAGCCTCGCCGCCGGGTCGATAGCCGTTTCATCCGCGCTCGCCTCATCGTTCTACATCTGGTCGTTCCTTTCGAGGGTGACGTTCAGCATACCCCCGATCAACCTCATACTGATCTCGGTCTACGCCTTCACGGTAGCGTTCGCCGTGATCTCCGCGGGCGCGGCGAGGGGGCCCAGGTCCGCGCTCTACGTCTCGCTCCCGGTCGCCGCCGCCGTGGTCGGCGCCGCGCTCTACGTCGTTTCGTCGAGCGTGCTGGTCCAGAAGATAATCAACATGGTCCTGCAGACCTCGCTCGGGGCTCCAACCCCACTGCCGTGGTCCGCGCCCCTGTTCTTCCTGGTGATTTTCTCCGGCGTCTACTCGCTCCTGGCGTCGATAAAGCTCAGGTCCCCGGGCCCGCTTTCGGTCGCCGCGGGCGCCATAATGATATTCACGAGCGTTTACCTGCCGTACAACATACTGTACGTGTTCATATCGTTCTCGGGCGCTCTGCTGATCTTCCTCGGATTGACCGAGGGTTCCTCAAACAAGGCCCAGCGCTTCCCTTAGCGCCGCGGGGGGGACGGCCTCCCTCAGGGCTTCCTCATAGTCCTTCACGCTTTCACCCCTATCGGCCTTCATTCTGAGCTTAAGCACCCTGATCAGCCTGTCGTAGGGTCCCCGCAGCGCGCGTTCGTCTATTCTCTCGAGCTCGTCCGCCTGGCCCCTGTAGAAATAGATGAGGGCCTTCACGTATACCACGTGGGGGTCATCGCGGCACGCGATGCCCTCGGCGCACCTCAGCTCGGATTCGGCGTCCTCAGCCCTCCCGATCGCTATCAAAGCCTTCGCGATATCGAGGCAGGCCACCGCCAGCAGCTGCGGGTCATTCGCCGACTTCAGCAGCGACTTCGCCCTGAGCAGTTCCTTCAGGGCCGGGCTGTACCTGCCCATCGCCAGCAACAGCGCGCCCTTGTTTATCATTATCCTGGACCTCTCGAGGGGACCACGGCGCCGCTTTCCGCCAGGCTGAACTCGTTGTACGCCGATATCAGGTCCCCCCTTTCAAGCGCCCTGTAACCCCCCTCCTCGATCATGGCTTCGCTGGTCGAAGATCAAAAAGAATTATTTAAAGTTGGTGATTGTGACGCGGCATCCGCCGGATGGGGCGGGATGGACGCGCCTTCCCCCGCCCGCCGGCCCGATGGGGGAACCGGGAGGAGGGAGGACCGCGCCCCCGATGCTCGGGCGAAGCGCCCACGGGAAGGCGCGATCCGCCGCCCTCCGGGATCCTACTCCATGCAGCAGCTCATCCTGGAGATGTCCCTCGAGAACGACTGCGCCGCCAGCTTGACCCCCTCGGAGAGCGTCGGGAACACGTGCGCGGAATCCACGAGGTCCGCCACCGTGAGCCCCAGCCTCACCGCCATCGCGCCCTCCGCGATGAACTCCGTCGCCCATGGGGAGAGCGCGTGGACCCCCACGACCCTGCCCGTCGACGACTCCGCTACCACCTCGAACGACCCCGCGCCCTCCCTCAGTATCCTCCCCCTCGGCACCATCCCGAGTTCCACGGAGCGGTAGGAGCACCCCCCGATCTCCCTGGAGCACCTCTCGCGCGTGTACCCCACGGACGCCAGCTGCGGATCGGAGAACACGGCCCAGGGGAAGGACATAGGGTCCACCTCCCTCCCGCCGTGGCCGTAGATGTTCTCGGCCGCGATCACGCCCTCCCTGGCCGCGAGGGTCTCCAGCATCAGCTCCTGATCGACGACGTCGCCGGCGGCGTATATCCTCGGGTTGGACGTCCTCATCCTGCGGTCCACGCGAATCCCCCTCTCGGAGTGCGCTACGCCGGCGGCCCCGAGATTCAGCCCCCGCACGTTGGGCCTCCTCCCGACGGCCACGAGGACCGCGTCCACCTCCAGCCTCCTCCCGCCGTCGGCGTCCACGTCCAGCTCGATCCCCCCGGATGTCCTCCGCGCCGCCATCACGCGGGCGCCGGTCACTACGTCCATCCCCTCCCCGGCGAGCGCCCCCGCCAGCGCCGCCGACATCTCGGGCTCCGCCCTGGGCACGATCCTCGGCATGGCCTCCAGGAGCGTCACGCGCGATCCCAGCCTCGAGAACGCCTGCCCCAGCTCCACCCCGATCGGGCCCCCTCCGATCACCGCCAGCCTGCCGGGGAGCTCGTCCAGGTTCCACACGGTATCGCTCGTCAGGTAGCCGGCCTCCCCCAGGCCCCCGATCCCCGGGACGACGGGGCTGGAGCCCGTGGCGATTATGAAATTGTACCCGCGGATCCTCCGCTCCCCGCCGTCCGGGGCGATCACCGATACGGTGTGCTCGTCCGCGAACGACGCGGTGCCCTCCACGAGCTCCACGTTCCCGTAGCCGGCGATCACGTCCTCGTACTTGAGCCTCCGCTCCCCCGCCGCCGCATCCCTCAGCGCCCCCATGAGCGCGCGGAAATCGACGCCCCGCGGGCCCGGGGGGATCCCGGGGTACCTGGTGGCCGAGCGCGCGTGGGCCTCCCCCGCGGCGTCGATCAGGTACTTCGACGGGACGCACCCGACGTTCACGCACGTCCCGCCGAGCGGGCCGCGCCCCACCATCGCGATCGACGCCTGCCCGAACGTCAGCTCCGACGCGCGGATCGCGGCCGAGAACGCGGCCGCCCCCCATCCCAGTATCACGAGATCGCGCTCGCGCCCGTCCCCGGACATCGGCGATCCTCCACGGACCTGACCTGCGCCCGGTAGCGCCCGGACCTGAAGACCGGGAGGAGCTCCAGCTCCTCCGGCTTCACCCTCGATTCGTCGATCAGCACCTCCGCGGCCCCGTCGGCGAGCGACACCCTCGCCTCCGCGACGCCGTCCCTCGATTCCAGGCCGGCCCTCACGGTCGCCGCGCAGTCGTCGCACGTCATCCCGAAGACCCTCAACCTCACGGACTTCATCGGGTATTCCCCGGGGCGCGGCGCATTATAAATCATATAGTTTAATATTTTAAAGTCGGTTTCCGGCCCGGGCCCGCGACTGCTCCTCCAGCCACCTGAAGATCGGCACGAGCAGGCGGCGCAGTTCGCGCCCCCTCTCCGTGAGCGAGTACTCGACGCGGGGCGGCCTCGATCCCACGACGCGCCGCGCCACGAGGCCGGCGTCCTCCAGCTCCCTGAGCCTGATGGAGAGCAGGTTCGGGCGCGGGTTCCCCACGTTCCTCGATATCTCGTTGAACCCCGCGCCGCCCCTGTTGCCCAGGAGCCCGATTACCAGGATCGTGTACTCCTTGCCCAGGAGCCTCAGGACGTCCTCCGACGGATAGACGCATATCTCCCCCTCCTCCGTCGATATCATGCAAGCGTCGTCCGACACGCGCGGCGGACGGCGCCGGTCGTATTTCAACGGATCGCCGGACCCGCTCCGGTGGCCGTCACCCGGCTACGTACACGTAGACGGCGGTCGCCAGCAACATGGCCGCTATGGCCGCGTCCACCGCCCTGGGGCTGAGCCTCGAGAGGGCCCCCGTCAGGCCGCGGTGGGCCAGCGAGGCCACCAGCGCCAGCGACGCGGCTCCGGCCGCCGCGTACGCGGCCGAGAGCGCCCACACGAGGCCCGGTCCGTAGGCGATGGACGAGAATGCCAGGGGCAGGAGGGCCGGATCCGGCAGCACGCTCGCGGCGAGGGACGCGCCCTCGAAGCGCCCCGGGTTCGCCTCGTACGCGGAGCTCGCCAGGAAGTAGAGCGCGACGGCCACCAGCAGCGCGATCGAGATCCCGTCCGCGAGATGGGGCAGCGCCGGATACAGCTCGCCCGTGGCCAGCGCGATCGCGGCGAGGGCCACGGTCGTGGCGCCGTGCGCCGAGCCGAGCCCGACGGATGCCAGCGCCGTCCGGCCGGCCCCGTAGCGCCTCCTCGCGGAGACGACGGATACGGGGATCCAGTGATCCGGGGCGATCATGTGGAGCGNGGCCAGCGCGATGGCCAGCGAAATCAGGACGGATCCACGCACGGCGGACACCGGCGCCGACGGTTAATTATGGTTGTGAAACAAATTGTCATCCATCGAACGGCTCACGGCTCCACCAGTATCTCGCCGTACATTCCCTCCTGGGCGTGCCCGGGGTAGGTGCACAGGTACCAGTAGATCCCGGGGCCGGGGAGGACGGCGCCGTACGTGTAGTACTGCGCGATGCCCGAGCTGTAGTTGGCGGGGGGGAGGAACGGAACCATGCGCATCGATGGCTGGCCCATCATGGCGGACATGGGATAGTATCCGTAGGGCGGCGGCTCGGCGGTGACCACCAGGTTGTGGTACATGTCGTCGTCCAGGTTCACCAGTGTTATGTTGAGCCGCACCGGGCCGGGGGACCTTATGACGAGCGTCGGGTTTATTTCGCCGTCGATCACGAAGACGTCCCCGCTCGAGTACGCCGGCGGCCTGGCGCCCGTGAGGTTCTCGGCCATGTCCGGCATCATAGCGTACGCGGCCACGTCCACGGTTCCGCCGGTCGGCTCCAGCTCGACCGTGTCGTTGGACGACACGGCGGTCGCCCCCGGGAGCGGCGTCGCCTCGGCCGCCATCGCGCTCCCGATCTGGATGTAGCCTCCGTAGTATCCGTACCCCGCGGCGTAGCCTCCGTAGTACCCCATCATCCCGGGCCCGGAGTATCCGTAGTACTGCGCCGGCGCCCCGGGGGTCCCCCGGGCACCGGGCGCGGCCGCCGGAGGAACCCCGTACCCCGCGGCGTACGCCGTCCCGACAGCGACGAACGCGGCCGCGGCGACGATCGCTATAACGGTCCACATGAGGATCCTCATGCGGCGTGCCCCCATTCCAGGAGTCCCAGCAGGCCGCCCACCAGCATCAGGAGCGATCCCACGATGAACCCGAACATCGTGGGGAACGCTATCACCGATGCCACTATGACGAGCACGGAGCCGGCCATCCTCCTCTCCCGGTCGCGGCTCGCCATGAGGGCGACCCCCGCCAGCCCCACCGCGATCACGACGGCGACCAGCGCCGCGTACAGCGCCGTATACGGATAGATCGGATATCCGAAGTACCCCATCATCCAGGGCCCCATCATGTAGAAGCCGCGGTACCCGTACCCATACCGGTATCCGCGCCCGAGCCACAGCGCTGAGAACGCGAGCGCGAAGGATCCCGCCAGCGCCTGAAACGCCAGCCCAACCGCCGACAGCACGAGCGCGGCCGACCGTCCTTCGCGCCCCCGCGCGGTTCCCGCATCAGCCCCATTCGCAGTTCCCGACGTCATCGTGAGCCCTCCGCGGCGATGATCCATCAACGTTGCCATTTACAACTGTAAACCGCGAATTCCCGCCCTACCGTATCCCGTGCTCCGCCTTGAACTCCCTCAGGCACGTCGGACAGCAGAAGAAATGGGTGACGCCCCTGTACTCCAGCTCGTGCGGACTGCCGGATATCTCGCTCCCGCAGTAATCGCACCTGAGCTTGACGCGCGCCCCGCCGGATATCCTGGGCGGCTCCTGTTTGACGCGCTGCCCAGGATGACGACGTCCACGTCCCTGACGCCCTCTATCGATTCCATCTCGCGGACGGCCGCCGAGAGCGCGTCGGCGCTCCCCACCTCGACCCTGACGAGCACGTTGTAGGGGCCCGCGGCCCTGTGGACCTCGGTCGTCCCGTCCACCGCCGCGGCCCTCTCGGCCACCTCGTCCGCGCGGTTCGGCTCCGCCCTCACCAGGACGATCGCCGACGTCCACCCGGAGATCCTGCTGAGGTCAAGCGTCGCCCTGACGCCGCCCAGCACCCCCGCGTCCCTGAGCCTCCTGAGCCTCCTGCCCACCGCCGGCGCGCTCAGACCCGTCCTCCTGGCCAGGTCCCTCAGCGAGTACCCCCCGTCCTCGGCCAGGTCCTCCAGTATCGCGAGGTCGATCTCGTCCAGCTGCAATGGGCGTGGATCCGCCGGCCTCGATATAACGGATTCCCCCGATCCGCGCGCCGCTTTACGATCGTAAACTGACGACGGCCGCGGGATGCGCGGGGGAAAACGGAATCGCTGAAATACGACGCCGGCGCGATCGAATTCGATGAACACCAGGCACGTGGATCCGGTGTGCGGGATGTCCGTGGACGAGTCCACGGAGTTCCGCGCGGAGTACGCTGGGAGGACGTATTACTTCTGCAGCGACCGCTGCAGGGCGAAGTTCGAGGGCGATCCGGGGAGGTATGCCGGCCGCGGCACGTGAGGCGCGGGCCGTCCTCACCCGGCGCGCGGGCGAGGCCCTCGACCGGATCGGGGCCCGCTGCCTCCTCATAAAGCTGGAGTACTCGAGGGGACCCTGCGCGGACGACTGGTGCCCCCCCGTGCCGAGGGCGATCGTCGAGCCCGCCGGGGGGCCGCCCGCTGATCCCTACGTCCGGCTGGACGACGCCGCCCGCGTCTACGCGGCGCCCGCGATCGAGCGCGCCCTCAGGGCCCGGGGAGGGGGAGGGACGCTGACCGTGGACTTCAGGAGGGGGAAGTTCGTCGTGAGGGGCCTGAACCCGTAGGCGACCGCCATGGCCAGGGACCCCGTGTGCGGCATGTACGTGGACGAGGGGACCGCCGTCTACAGATACACCGTGGACGGCACGACGTACTACTTCTGCAGCGAGAACTGCCTGAGGCAGTTCGCGAGCCCCCACGTGGAGCTCAGGAACATCAGGAGGGCCGCCGCCCTCTCGTGGACCCTGGCGATCCCCGTGCTCGCGATCACCGTCGCGCACTATTACGCCGGGCTGTCCATCCCCGGGATCCCGGATCGGCTCATCGCGCCGCTGCTGATGGCGCTCTCGTCCCCGGTCCAGTTCATCGGCGGCATGAGGTTCTACCGCGGGGCGTGGAGCGCGATCAGGAACGGGATGGGCAACATGGACCTCGAGATAGCCCTGGGGACCTCCGTGGCATGGGGGTTCAGCGCTCTCGTCGCGCTCTTCCCATCGGCGATCCCGGGCGCGTCCGGCCTCGTGTTCTTCGACACCTCGACCCTGATCATAGCGCTCGTCCTCACGGGCACGATGCTGGAGCACGCCGTGAAGCGGAGGGCGGAGGCCGCCGTGATCAGGCTGATGGACATGCAGCCCGCGACGGCGACCGTTATCAGGGGCGGCGCGGAGGTGGAGATCCCCGCGGAGGACGTGGAGGTGGGCGATCTCCTCGTGGTCCGGCCGGGCTCCAGGGTGCCGGCGGACGGCGTCGTTGTTGACGGGAGGTCCTCCGTCGACGAGTCGATGGTGACCGGCGAGAGCGTCCCGGTCGAGAGGGGGCCGGGGGACGAGGTGATAGGGGGGACCGTGAACGGGGGCGGGCGCTTGGTCGTGCGGGCCACCAGGGTCGGGCGCGACACCGTGCTCTCGAGGATCGTGGAGTCAATGCGCGAGGCGCGCGCCGGGCGGGCGCCCATCCAGAGGCTTGCCGACAGGGCCTCCGCGTATTTCGTGCCCGCCGTCACCGGGATAGCGCTCGCGTCAGCCGCGCTCTGGTACCTGCTGGCCCCGTCGAACCCGCTCGGCGTCGCGCTGCCCGTGCTGGCCTTCGTGACCGTGATCGTAATAGCGTGCCCGTGCGCGCTCGGCATAGCGACGCCCGCCGCGCTCGTAGTCGGGATCTCGAAGGGCGCGGAGCGCGGGATCCTGGTGAAGGACGGGGAGTCCCTCGAGATGGCCGGGAGGGCGGGGATAGTCGCGTTCGACAAGACGGGGACCCTCACGCTGGGCAGGCCGGCAGTGGTGGAGGCCGTCGGCCTCGACGATCGCGCGCTGTACCTGGCGGCGTCCGCCGAGAAGGGATCGGGCCACCCGATCGCCCGCGCGATCGTTGAGTTCGCCGCCCGGAGGGGCCTCGCCCCGCGCGCCCCGGAGTCCATGGAGGAGGTGCCCGGGGTGGGCGTGAGGGCCGTGGTCGACGGATCGTCCGTCGCGGTCGTGGGCGCATCCTCCGTTCCGGCGGATCGCATGCCCGGGCCGCTCGCGCGCCGCGTCGAGGAGCTCGAGGGATCCGGGGCCACGGTCGTCGTGGTTACGGTGGACGGGGCGGCCGTCGGGGCCATCGGTATCCGCGATCCGCCGAGGCCCGACGCGAGGCGTGCGATCGAGGAGCTGCGCTCGATGGGCGTCGAGGTCGTCATGATCACCGGCGACTCGGAGAGGGCGGCGGCCGCCGTCGCGGGGGAGCTCGGCATAGGGAGGTTCATGGCGCGCGTCACCCCGGAGGGGAAGGCGGCCGCCGTGAGGGCCCTCGGGGAGGAGGGGATAGTCGTGATGGTCGGGGATGGCGTGAACGACGCGCCGGCCCTGGCTGCGGCCGACGTCGGGATCGCGATGGGATCCGGGATGGATGTCGCGCTCGAGGCGGGGGGCATCGTGCTGATGAAGGACAGGCTCACCGACGTCCCGAGGGCCATCGGGCTCAGCAGGGCGACCCTGGGCAAGATAAGGCAGAACCTGATCTGGGCGTTCGCCTACAACTCGGTGCTGATTCCGATCGGGGCGGGGGCGCTCGTGCCCGCGCTGGGCGCCGGCATCTACGGATTCCTGCCCATCCTCGGAGGGGTCGCGATGGCCGTCAGCTCCACGACCGTCGTCGTCAACTCGCTCTCGCTGCGCAGGATCCGGATCTGAGCGGGCCGCGGCCCGAACCCTCGGATCACCGCGCGGCTGGGCGGCCCTCCCCTTCCTGATCCTTATGCGCCAGGTGCTCTCCCCGACCTCGGAGATCTCGAGCACCTCGTTTCCATCGTTCGCGACGGCCGCCGGCACCCCATCGCACGACGCCCTGTTATCCACGATCATATCGAGCACCTCGCCGGCCGCCAGCTCCCTCAGCGCCCTCCTGGCGAATATCTGCGGATATGGGCACACGTATCCCCTCGCGTCCATCTCATATCCCTCGCCGGACTTCCTGACGCCGGGTACCGACATATTGACACACCGACATATGCACGGACCAAGTTATAATTAAACATATTCCCCGAACCGTTGGATGCCTGTCGGACGGGTGTATCGCCCCGCGACGGCCGCACCCGCGACGGCGTGCGCGCCATCCCCTCGTGGAACCCCGGCGCCGCTCCTCTCCCCGTGGGTGCTTCGCTCCGCCCGAACATCGGGGGCGCGGGCCTTCCTCTCTCCTCCCCCGGTTCCCCCATCGGGTCCCGGCGCGCGTGCGGGGCCGGCGGGCTGATACGCGAATGCCGCTACTTGC
>JGI20128J18817_1000315_pt1 | contig 15036 bp, 17 predicted proteins | sample JossMetagenome_FD_18817 | JGI IMG/M metagenome (IMG submission 18817)
TAGACATATAGAGGTAGTAATTATGTCCACTTTGTTTTACTTCTAATGGTATATTGCGTTTTTTCTTTTCAATTTCAAGTATATGTTTAATCCAATCTTGCGTATATGGCCTAATAGGAAATAAGTATAAAATTTTTCTATCAAAATCCATATTATGTAAAACAGAAAACAAAAGGATTATTCCCTAAAAATTGAGGAGTTACGGTTTAGAATTACATCTAAATTTTTTGTATTTACAGCAGATCTAATACACCATTTGATAAGCATCTATAATTTTATATATAGATGCTTAATATATAATATATGAATATTGTTGAACTATGTAGGGTATACCAATTTAATAAAACAGATGAGTTTGCTGTATTGGTTGATAGGTTATGGCCTAGGGGACTTAGAAAGGGAAAAATAAAAATAGATTACTGGGCAAAGGATTTTGCCCCTTCTAATAACCTTAGAATTTTTTTCAACCATGATGTTAATAAATGGGAGGAGTTCAAATCCAAATATTTTGAAGAATTGGATAATAATGTTAACATAAGGGGATTTATTGAACTAATTAAAGAGATTTCAAAAAAAAAGAGGATTGTATTTTTGTACTCTGCTAAAGATCAAGAACACAACAATGCAATTGCCTTGAGGGAATATATTGCGAAATATTTATGAAAAGCCTGGGACTATGTGCACACCGTTGTTGTCTATTTCAAGATAATTCCTACCTGTCCTATGTCTTGTACCCCTCATCTTCAAAACTTCCAAATATTTTCTCCTTACATTTTTTTCCTCTTCTGGATAGCTTAACACAATTACAGAGTCCACCATATAAGCTTCCACCGATGTTGTTAAAGATTGTGCAGTTAATTCTGAGGATATAAGGGTAAGGGTGCTAAAAACCTTGAGGTGAGTTAAAAGTTCATGTATAGATTCTCTTGTATTGCCACTTTGAATCCAATAATTTTTCATTGGAGTTATTGGATCTATTACTAACCTTTGTGGGGTATAACTTTCTACTAACTTTTCTATTTCCTTTATTGTATTAGATGGATCTTTTAATAAGGTATTGCCTATATCCTTGAAAACTATTTTTTCTTTTTCAATAAGGGATTCATCGTAAAAAGAAAAAGTAGCTATATACCTTTGTGTAAGCCATGTTGGTTCAGATATTGCAGTTATATAAAGGCCACTTTCGCCTTTTCTAGCGCCCTCAAATAGGCTTTGAAGGAGAAAGGTGGTTTTTCCTGTTCCTGGTTCCCCAGCAATCAACACAGAAGAGGGAACATTAAACCCACCCATAATTAAATCATCAAGACCAGGTATACCAGAAGGAACTTTTTTTATCTCTAACATATTTATCAATCATACATAACATTGAAAATATTTGATTATTTCCTATGCTTTAACTATTACATTTGTTGATTTACCATGTTAAGAACGCTTACAAACTCTTGGGTTGTAAGCTTTGGCAAAAATATAAATAGTTAGAAATAGACTTAATAATATTTAATGGATAAAAAAAAGGTTTATGCAGTATTTTCAGTAATGGTAGTTGGGCTTTTGGCTATATCGGGGTTTGTTATATATAGTGGAATAAACGTCCATCCATCGATTTCTATGTTTGGAACCAACCATAATTCAGCTATTTTAGCTTCTAATTTACACCATTACTCAAAGTTTCCTAAGGCATCGGTAACCTCTAGTACATATGTATTGTTGGTACATGGATACAACATAGAGAACACAACAGAATCCGATATATGGTATCAAGGGGTAAACATGGAACAGCAAATTGCAAACGCAGGATATATTGTAGGTGTTGTATCTTATTACGGCGAATTTACAGTTAACTACAGCAATGGCTATAAGTATACCAATAATTCTTTTGATGGAACAATAGACACACCTATTGAACAGATAGCAGCTGCATTAGCAGATGCTATTTATAGCATATCTGCTAATGAAAATATAACGTTAGACATAATAGCGCACAGTATGGGAGGGCTTGTGGTTTTGTACATGCTTGAGAATTATGTATTCCCAAACGTAAATTTGCAGAATTTCATAACCCTTGGAACACCATTCAATGGTTCCTACTTAGCAAAAATCGCTTCGTTTATATCCATAAAATACAGTGGATACCAAGCGGAGGAACTATCCCCAGGTTCAGCATTTCTTACTGAATTGCAAACGAACGTCGATAATTTTACTAGTGCATACCCTAATACCGTATTTGAGGTATACATCGGAACATTCGATCCTTGGTGGGGTGGCTATGTGTTCAATAGCCAAAATGATGGTGCGGTTTCATATAACTCCGCAACCTATCTGGGATTTTCCTACGTATACGAATATCCTGTGTTGCACTGCCCTACATTGGATCATTTAGTAGATCATGGAATTTCATATTTTGAAGACCAAAATATAGTTAACGGTATTTTGCTGAACCTTTCAGGAACCAACTACTAAGATAAACACAGTATCCAACCTTTTAATTTTTTATTGTTTTTAACAACGTCAATTATTTCAATAACCATTTACTATTTCTACTGAGCTATATAGAACATGTTCGTAAATTCGATCTTTGTTATATGTTTATATTGATTGTTTTATCATTTTTTTCATTAATTAAACATATTATGTTTGTGGCATTGAATCCTAATGGATTTCAATGCAAGAAAAAGCATTGTATTAACAATCATAACATCATATTTAAATATTAGAATATGATACCTATAACTGGTGAGGATGTTGGCAAAACGAAAGGTACTACCAATAGATTTGGGATTTTTAGTAGGGCTTATTTTTCTTGAACAAAAAAGTAATGTTGATAAAGTTAATTGAACCAAGAGTATGCTATGGCAAACGAGAATTCATCTATCAAAAATAAGCTTCCGTTATTAGACCGTTTCTTAACTTTATGGATATTAATAGCGATGGTAGTAGGTGTATCGTTAGGGTTTTTTTTCACAAATTTTTCAATATTTATATCTAATTTGCAGATAGGTTCAACCTCGATTCCTCTTGCCATAGGGCTTATACTTATGATATACCCTCCTCTTGCAAAAGTAAACTATAAAAAACTTATTACTGCATTCAAAAACAGAAAAGTTGTAGCGTTATCCCTTGCCCAAAACTGGGCAATTGGTCCCCTTTTAATGTTTATTTTAGCCATAATTTTCTTACGTGGAATGCCTGCGTTTATGATTGGAGTTATTATGATAGGGCTTGCTAGATGCATAGCAATGGTTTTGGTATGGAATGGGCTTGCTGAAGGGGATACAGACTTTGCAGCTGGTTTGGTAGCCATCAATAGCTTATTTCAAGTATTTTTCTATGCGGTGTATGTATGGGTATTTATAACAATATTGCCACCTTTATTTGGCATATCTGGCAGCATAGTTAAGGTATCAATGTGGATGATAGCAGAAAGCGTTTTAATATACTTAGGGATTCCTGCACTATTGGGTGCTCTAACTCACTATATATTTGCACAAAAAAAAGGAGAAGATTGGTATCAGAGAGATTTCATTCCTCGCATAAGCCCTGTTGCTTTGATTTTTCTATTATTTACGATAATAGTTATGTTTAGCATGGAAGGTGGTACAATTCTAAAAATACCATATGATGTTATTATTATAGCTATACCACTAATACTCTACTTTTTTATCATGTTCTTTAGTAGTTTTTTCATGAGCATGAAATTGAGGATAGATTATCAATTAAATGCAAGTGTATCTTTCACCTCTGCTAGCAATAATTTCGAACTTGCACTAGCAGTGGCAGTAGCTGTTTTTGGTGTGGGTTCGGGAGTCGCTTTTGCAGCTGTCATAGGCCCGCTCATAGAGGTGCCAGTAATGATTAGCTTGGTGAATGTTTCTTTAAAACTTAAAAAAAGGTTCTATAACAATGGTTAATTAAAAGCATTTACTTGTAATGTAGGATGCTGTTATTGTTAGATTTTTTACAGAACAAGGATTTTCTAGATAAAAGAAAGGATTGGGAGTCAACATTATTTATCAATAAAAGGAAAATGTTGGATATAGTAGTATTTCAATATTCCAATGTATATATAATGCAATTAAGAACAATAAGCTAGTAAATAAATAACGAATAACAAACTCATTGCTATTAAATATTTGTAAGTGATTTATTTGATTGTATGGATGTTTATGGGATTTTAAGCAAGCGCATTTCTGGAAATAGGATAACACCGGAAGAAGCCCTTTTTCTTTACGAAAATGCAGACCTAATGGTATTGGGTGAGGCAGCTTACGATATAAAAAAAACATATTTTGGGGACCGTGTATTTTGGAGAAAAGACGTGAACATAAACCATACTAACATATGCGTATCCCATTGTGGGTTCTGTTCTTTTAGAAAGGATAGGGAGGACGTCGGAGCATATGAATACACGGTAGACCAGATTTTAGATAAAGTTAGTAAAACACAGAAATATGGTGTTAATGAGATACATATAGTAGGGGGGCTTAATCCCAACTGCAATTTGGAATATTTCGAAAAGGTTTTTAGGGGGATAAAAGGGATAAGTAAGGACCTATGTATAGAAGCATTGACGGCAGTTGAGGTTAATTTTCTATCTAAATTATCTAAACTAAACCTTCATGATACCTTGAAAATCCTTAAAGAATCTGGTTTGGATATTATGCCCGGCGGAGGTTCTGAAATATTTAATCCATACATACGAAAAAAAATGATGGCTACAAAAATAACTGCAAAAGAATGGCTTTCTGTGCATAGAAACGCCCATATGCTTGGGATAGATACCAATGCAACCATGCTTTTTGGGCACGTGGAAAAACCAAAGGATATCATTGAGCATATGGATATTATAAGAAAACTGCAAGACGAAACAAAAGGCATTGTTGCCTTTGTACCTTTAGCTTATAATAAAGAAAATAACATTCTTGCTAAAAGGTACAACCTTTCAGGCCCTGGAGGGGTTGAGGACCTTAGAGTTATTGCGATCTCTAGGATATTTTTTGATAATATAAAACATATAAAAATACCATGGGTAACAGTAGGCAAAAACGTTGCGCAGATAGCCATTTCTTTTGGCGCAGATGATATTGGTGGGACAGCTTACGAAGAACGCATATTGGATGCCGCAGGAGGAAACACTTGGGAAGAAGTTAAGGAAAAAGATGAACTGGTTGATTTGATTAAAGAAGGAAATGGAATACCTGTGTTAACTACGAGTGAATATACAGGGGTATAGAAATGAAATTGGGGGTTATCAATTATATCAATGTATTGCCAGTTTATTATAGCATTATTAACGGAAGTGTGCCTTTGCCCGAGGAATGGAAACTTGTTTACGATACGCCTAAACAACTTGTAGAATCATTTTCAAAAGGCGAGTTAGAAGTATCCCCTGTATCGTCTTTTTCTTTATCGTTTCTCAAAGAGGTTTTAGTATTTCCAACCCTTTGCATTGCTTCCAAGGGCAGGGTATTGAGTGTTAAGTTGTTTTCAAATGTAGATTTTGGCAAAATCAAAGAGATATATACAACACATGAATCGTTATCCTCTGTAAATATGCTTAAAATCATTTTGAACAAGAAAGGGTACAATATTTCTAGGTATATAGAGACCAACGATTTAAACCGTGATGTAGTTTTGGCTATAGGAGACAAGGCCTTAAAGATGAATAAAATATACAGATACACTATGGATTTGGGAGAGGAGTGGTATAATATATTCCACTTGCCTGCAGTATTTGCATTATGGATTGCTAGACAAGGAATTGATAGGGGATATATTGGAGAAATAAATAAAGCTTTGGAAACTTCTTTGAAAAAATCAATGGAAAATATGAATGAAATAATAAATTATGCTAAATTCAAAACTGGATTTGAAGAGGATTTGCTAAAGGAGTATTATATGGCACTTTATTACCATTTAGGAGATGAAGAGAAACAATCCCTAAAGACTTTTTTTGAAGAATCATATAAGCTAGGGTTGATTGCAAACATTCCAGATATAAAATATTTGTAGAGGGATATAAATGAATAAAATGGAGGAAATAATAGACAAAGCCCTTTCAGGTAAAAGGATTACTGTTGATGATGCGGCATTGCTTTATAAAGAGGCATCATTAGTCATATTGGGCAAAATAGCAGATAAATTGAGGTGGAAAAAAGCGCCTCTGCCCATTGTTACTTTTGTAATAGATAGGAATATAAACTACACCAATATTTGCAATGTCAATTGCAAATTCTGCGCATTTTATAGAAGAAAAAAGGACAATGATTCTTATGTACTCACAATAGACCAAATACTGGAAAAAGTGGAAGGATTGGTAAAACTAGGAGGTACGCAAGTACTTCTCCAAGGTGGGCTTAATGAAGAAATTTCTTTAGATTATATACTAGAGATGTTTAGAGCCATTAAAAAAAGATATCCAATGGTTGATATACATTCCTTAACCACAACAGAAATAGATTTTTACGCACGGCAGTCAGGAATGAGCACTGCCCAGGTCTTAGAAAAATTGAAGAATGCAGGCATGAGATCACTACCTGGTGGTGGTGCAGAAATGCTGGTAGAGCGGATAAGGAACTACATAAGCCCGAAAAAAAATTCAGTTTCAAGTTGGTTTAAAATTATGGATGAAGCGCAGAGTTTAGGGATGCCTACAACAGCTACGATGGTATTTGGGTTTACAGAAACAATAGAAGAGAGGTTAGAACATTTATCAAAGGTCAGAGACCTTCAAGACAAAAACCATGGATTTACTGCGTTTATACCATGGAGCTTCGAACCAAAAAATACAGCACTAAGCAATTTGAAAAGGCCAAGCTCAAATGAATACTTGAGAATGCTCGCCATTTCTAGGATTTTCTTAGATAATTTCAGGAATATACAATCAGGATGGGTAACAGAAGGGCATAAGATTGCTCAAATAGGGTTACATTTTGGGGCAAACGACATGGGGGGGATATTAATGGAAGAGCATGTTATAAGTGCAGCTGGTAGAGCCTACAAAACAGACATCCCCTACATGGTGAGGAATATAATAGATTCGGGATACATACCTGCCCAGAGGGATACATATTATAATATTAAGCGTGTATTTTCGCACGTACCCCAGGTTGAACAGAGAATATGATTGAGCTTGATAGCCTATACGAAAAATTATACGAAAAATACGGGAATTTACATTGGTGGCCAGGCGATACAAGGGACGAAATAATTATTGGTGCTATTTTAACACAGAGGACTTCATGGAATAATGTAGAAAAGGCTATAAAAAACCTTAAAGGCAATAACCTTCTTAGCTTGGCAAACATTTTAAACGCCAATTTGGAATTGCTCAAGGAATGCATAAAGCCTTCTGGATTTTACCAAACCAAAGCGGTTGCCCTTAAAAACATTTCCTCTTTTTTTACCATAAATAAAATAAAGGAGTTCGAAGAAACACAGGATATTGAAAAAATAAGGAGGCAGCTTTTAGGGATTAAGGGGATAGGACCAGAAACATCAGATTCCATCCTGCTTTACGGCTTTGGCAAGAAAATATTTGTTGTAGATGCGTATACAAAAAGGATTATTGAGAGGATTGGATATAAAGAAACCAAATACGATGAAATCCAAAAACTTTTTGAGAAAACGATAAAGGCTGAACTTGAACTCTACAAAAATTACCATGCTGTTATTGTACAACATGGAAAAGAGGTTTGCAGAAAAAAGCCATTGTGCAATAAGTGCGTGATCAAAGAGTTTTGCAATTATTCAGTCCCATAGGTCTTTAAGTTCTTTTTTACTAAATAATATTTCTTTGAGCTCTTTTTCGAATGTGGGATCATTTCTGCGAATCCATTCGATTAACAATGTTGCATGTTCTTTTTCGTCGTCTCTGTTGTGTTCTAATACACTTTTTAGAGATTTATCTGCCGTTACAGAGGCACGCGCCTCGTAGTAAATAATTGCTTCTAATTCTTCCATTAAACTCTCTTTTGCTCGAATTAGGTCTTTAACATGATTGTCTTTTACTTCTTCTTCTTTATAGGACATGTTGATAACTTATGCCTAATAAGTTTATAAATCATTTGATCAATCTAATAAATTACACATATCAAAAATATGCCAGTTTATCTTTAAGGTAATAATATTCTATTGTATACCCAAGAAGGGCGTTTCTACTGGATATGCGCTTACACCCCAACATCACATTTATGTTTAATATCTAAAACATGGATTTCGAACAGATCAATTTATTTGGAAAATCTACTTTTTCCATAGGGAAGGGCAATTTAATAAACATTAAAAGGCGCAAAACTCAAGTAAATTATTAGAGTTGTTAGAACATAGGTAATTTAATGAACACATTTGATTTATATAGCAAAGATCTTTTGGTTATTGCCAATCCTGGAACTGGAAAAACAACTGAACTCGCTAAAAAGGTTATTGAGTTAATTAATAGAGGAGTTAAAGAGAGTGACATTTTATGCATAACATTTACAACTAAAGCGGCAAATGAAATGAACGAGAAAATATACAAAACTGCTTTAGAGAGAGGGATAAAGATCAATGTAAATGATCTTGCAATACATACATTCCATAGTTATGCTTATGATTACCTTCAGAACATGGGGGAAGAATATAATGTTGTTAGTAATAATATGCTTAGGTTTTCCATTTTTAAAACCTTTGAAAAACTCAACGCTTTTAATTACTCAGAGGAGTATGTAATTTCAGATATCGTTCCAAAAACAGAAAATGCTATAAGATATTTAAAGAGTTTTGGAATAACACCCGAAGACATTAAAATGAACATGGGTATAGCTAAGAAGGAACTAGAGATTATATACACTAATGAAAAAATAAATAATATAAGCCTTGAAGAGATTGAGAAATTTCTAGAATATTTTCTTGAAGCTTACGAAAATTATGAAAAATCCAAGCCAAAAGGGTTTATTGATTATGCAGATATGCTCATAGAATTTATAAAAAGATATGATAAGAATATTAAGCATTACAAACATGTTCTTGTAGACGAACTTCAGGATGTCAATGAACTTGAAGCAAAAATAGCTAAATTGAGTGGGGATATACTTTTTTTAGTAGGGGACAGAAAGCAAGCGATCTTTGGATTTCAAGGGGGGAGTGTGAAAAATTTTGATAAATTTAGAGATACCGCACTCATTTCAACACTTTCTACCAACTATAGGAGCACTGAGAATATATTGCAATATTCAAAAACGTATTTTATATCCAATACAAAAAATGGGGATTATAACGAAGAACTTCGTGATTTTAAGAGTTATAATAGTACAATAGGGGAGGTTGTAAAGGTTTGTGCCACAGATAACAGTGAAAATGTAGCGGTTAAATTAGCTGCAGAACTGAACCAAAACAATCCAAATGAGAAGATAGCAATAATTACTAGGACAAATGGGCAATTACTTAAAATTTCTAAAATATTGGATGATAAAAATATACCATATACCAGCACAATAAGCAGTTCTACATCAGTACATGCTACAAAAGAGATCATTAAGTTTCTCAAAGGGCTTTTTTATGATGATTTTGATGTTATATCTAGTGCATTATTTACACCTTTTTCAGGATTGTCTATGAAGGAAGCATTTGAGGCTATAGCTGGTTCAGGCAAGGATATACATAAATTGGAAAAGTTTGCAACGCCTTTTTTTGATATGAGGGCAGGCAATAATATTGAAAATTTGAAAAAACTTTTCGAAATGCACATTATGCCAATAAGTGCCTCTATAAGCAAGGAGTATTTCATTACCTCTGTTGCCTTATTGAAAAATATCCTAGAATTTTTTGAGGTTGTTAGCAAACCCTCTAAGGAAGACTTGTTCCATTATCTTGAAATTACAGAGGAAAGTTATGAACCTATAGGAAAGGAGAAAGGCATAACATTAACTACTGTACATAAAGCAAAGGGGTTGGAGTTCGACCGTGTTATATACCTCCCTAAAAACACAAGGAATACTTTTAGCTTTGTTGACGCAGTAATTTATTCAATACTAAAATCAAAAAATATTGATATAAGGGACGAACTTGAGGAGGAAGAAATAAGGATAGACTTTGTTGCTTTTACAAGATCTAAAAAAGAACTTTATATTGTGGTCAATCCAAAAATGGAAGCAAGATACAATTTAGGCAAGCATTCAACTTTGGTGGATATAGAGGGTGATGAAATAGAACCATTAAGAAATAATTATGATGAAGCGTATAATTTGTTTGTGTCTAAACGTTTTGAAGATTCAAAAAAACTTTTAGAAAAGCGCGAACCATGGCTGAGGGATATTATCTATTATTATTTCAAAAAATTAGACAAGATATCTTTCTCACTTGTAGAACAATTTAAAAACCCTTATGAGTTCTTTAAGAACAATATATTAGGGATCCACTTTAAAAGCGTTCAACAAGATAAAGGGATGAATGCCCATAAAATTGCATTTGAAATTTTCAATAAAACAATAGATGAAAAAACCCTAAATCAAGAGGAAATAAAGATTTTTAACAATATAAAAAGCGCATTATATGAAGTTTCTTCTATGGATTATATCCAACATGGTTCCGAAGTTAGAATGGCAATAAGCCTGGGGGAGTTATTGGATGTGCCTATTTCTGAACTTCAGTTAGTTGGGTTTATTGATGCTGTATTTATGAATAAGACTGGCAAATATTTAATTTTGGATTATAAAACAGATAAGACTGAAAATTATGAATCAACCCACAAAAAACAGCTTTTAGTATATAAAAAAATCTTTGCAAAAAATAAAAAAATAAATGAAGAGAATATTTCAACTGCAATAGCATACATTTCACTTAAAGGGAATATCAATACAGGAAAATTTGATTATAAATTAAAGATTTTGAATAATAAAACAGATAATATATTGTGGAACAATTTTGTTAATGATGTAAAGGAATTGATTGAATATAAAAATAATCCGGAGTTGTTCATTAAAAAACTCATTGAAGATAAAAATAATAACAATGAACTTCTTTTGGATTTTGTAAAGAGAGAGTTAATGTATAAAGGGGAATAATCTTGTTTATTTTATTTTTTCCTTCTATGCCAAATAGCTATGAGAAGAATTACCGCAACAACTATCACCACTCCTGCAATTATTAAATAAACAACGTTTCCTTGTGTTGGCAATGAAGTACTTGTGGGATTAGTTGCCCTTTCTGGGTACAATGTAAAGGTCTCCGTTAGAGGTGCACCGTTAACGGTTATGTTGTAATATGCTGTTTGATATCCATTTTTTGAGATTATAACACTCCATGTACCGTTGGTTAGATTTAAAGAGAAAAATCCGTTTGAATTTGTTTCAGTAATATTACCAGATGAAAATCGTAACGTTGCATTAGGTATTGGGGAATAACTAGGAGATTGTATAATGCCGGATACAATATAATATTTTCCCCCTATACCTTGCCCACCAGTAGATGGGGGATATGCTGTTACGGTTATATTGTTGCTAATTGCATAATTGTTCATACTATCATAAACTGTTACTGAAGCATTGTATGATCCAGCTAACGGATAGGAAAAGTTGTAATAGGAAACGTTTGATGTGTAATAAAATCCATTGATATACCATTTGTATATATATGGCTTAACACCACCAGTAACATTCACTTGATAAGTTACGTTTAATGGCGCTACACTATTCATAGGGGTGGCAGTAAACGAATTTATTTTTATTGGTGCAATGTAAACGTAATAAGAATAAAAAGCTGTAATTCCATTTGAGGTTGTTAATATAATATTGCTTATACCAGTGCCTTTCATTAGTTGGCCATTATTTAGCCCTGGATAGATTGAATTGTACAAGTATGTACCATTGGTCATAAGTAATATGGCAGTACTGCCGTGATGCGCCTAAGAAGGATTTTATTGCTTGTGATACAACATAATGTTTCCTGTTACATTCATTCCAACGCTTATTGCAATACTTTGTGAATGTAGGTTATATTCCGATATTTCGCTAATAGCCATATAAGCATGTTTCATCTTTAACCAGTTTAGCCTTGCACGGGTTAGGCATTTCCCTATACCAATATGTCTATAGTTAGGCATAACCAAAAGAGAATGCAACCTTCCAATATTGTTAGAAAGGCTTGCCCATGCAACACCTGCAATATTGCCATTGAACTCTACTACAAAACATCGATCTCCACTGTAAAACATGTTTAGCATTGCATTTTCATTTATTTTTTTGTATGTAATTGAATAAAGATTGATGGCACTAAGTATTTCACTTGATTTTAAGATCTTTACTTGCATGGGCAATGTTGCATTATTGTAATTTTTTAGGTTAATTGTGTATATATGGTACATTACATGTTTTATGTTATGGGCATATATCTCAGAAAATACATTTCCGTTTTGTGGGACTTTTTCATATAATACGTTAAATGCTTCATGGCTTTCTGTAAAAATTGTGCCTATAGATTCAATAAAATCGTAAATTAGTAAACCGTTTATAATATTATCTTTATCTAAACTTATCCATAAGAGGTTTTTGGATTTTATGTTGCTTTCTACGTATTTATCTATAAAATCGTTGAAAAATCTAGAAATCTCCATTGATTTATATTGCTTATATATATGGATGTCTTGGACATTTATGGCATTAAACATATGTGTCTTTATTGTTATGCTTTCTATTAAATAGTTTTTGTACGAAAGCTAAGAAAAGTATATATTATACTTGCTCACATAAATAAATACAAGTATTAACATGAAAGATAAAAGGAAACACTTGAAGGGCAAGGAAGGACACCCGGAAAAGGATTTTTCTTCCAATGGTGAAGTGTATAAATCCTACAGTGACCGCATAGATGATGGTATCATTACACTTGACGTTCTTTCGTCTGTAATAAAAAAAGCTATAGGGGACAATAACCTTGGGGATGAAGGTGCGCAAGAGATGGCATACCATGTATTGAATTTTTTCGGATACAATGACCGCATTCTTGATAATATATTAGAACCTGCAGATCGTGACTCGTTTTACATGCTTGAAGATAAAGGCATTTTAGTAACAGAAAGGGAAGAGACCACTTTATATGATGGAAGGGAGTGGAGAATCCATTACTGGATATTTAGGAAGGAAGTTATCAAGGAACTTTTAGCTTTGGATGTAAAAGATAGGGAACAGGCAGAATATACCGATGCTAGTAAAGTTTATGAGTCTATATCTCCAGATGTATGGAATCCACAGAGCATGAAGGAAGAACAATAATGCGTATTTTTTTTGTAATTGACCATAGTGTAGAGCTAAAAGATTTTTCTTTAAATGCATTGAGTAGTGAAAACGGCAGAGTGGATTTGGTTTGTAAATTAATAAAAGATTCCTTTTTGATATCTAATAGCATAAGGAAGGATACAGTTTTATATATATTTTTTTCTAAAAGTAAAAAGACAATAATGTTTATAGGCAATCAGTTGCTTTACCTTAATCCAGATGAAAGGTCAATTGCTTCTATATTAAAGAAGGTTTTTTTATTATATTTAAAAGAAAAAATTATTGGAAAAGAGTATTCGCCTGGAATTTACCTATACAATTGGAACATAGAAGAGGTTTTGAAAAGAATTAATTTGCCTGTGGTTTTGCTTTTAGAAGAGGGTATAATGGATACAACTAAAATTCGGCAAAATGTTGCCTTCGTATTAAGTGACCATACCAATTTTAGTACGGAGGAAATTGATATTATAAAGAATTACAACCCATTTATTCTAAAAATTTCACCATATTCTCTTCACACCGATCAGTGCATTACAATAATCCATAACAAATTGGATGTTATGCTGTGATTACTGCCCAAACCTTCTCTGCCTTTTCTGGTACTCATATATTGCACGCATAAAATCCAATTTGCTAAATTCTGGCCAATATACATCTATAAAATAAAGTTCAGAATAAGCCATTTGCCATAACAGGAAATTGGAAATTCGTTCTTCACCAGAAGTTCTTAAAATTATGTCTGGGTCGGGCAAATTAGAAGTATAAAGGAAATTTTTTACTGTGTTTTCGGTTATTTCATCTATACTTAGTTTTCCTTCTTTAACACAAATGGCAATTTTTTTAATTGCCTCTACAATTTCCTGCCGCCCCCCATAAGATATGGCTATATTATATAAATAATTGGAATAATTTTTTGTTTTTTCTAGTGCATAATTTATTGCTTTTTGCACATCTTCTGGCAGGGCACTTATATTACCAATTACCATCAATTTAATGCCATGTTTGTGTACACGTTCATCCTCGGCTAGTTTATAAAAATTTTCTTTAAATAATATCATTAAATCATTAAGTTCATTGACATTTCTTTTTAAATTTTCTGAAGACAACGCATATATTGTTAAAATTTTGATATCAAATTCTAAGCACCAGTTTAGCACCTCTTCTAATTTATCTTTGCCTCTTAAATGGCCTTCATGTATACTTATGTTGAGCATGTTAGCAAACCGCCTATTTCCATCCATAATTATAGCCATATGCTTTGGCATGTTACTTTGTATGATCTTATTTTTAAGTGCATGTTCATATGCATCGTAGGTCCTATCCTTAAAAAACTTAAACAAATCTTCACGCGGCATAATTAAAATATAACATTACGTTATAGCATTAAAATTTTTTTATAAAAAGAATGTTAATTGGTTGAGAAAGATGTCAGAAAGAGATTGTTTGTATAGATTTAACCATGTAGTGGAAAAGGATATTGTTTTGCTTTCTTATGATGTAAATAGCACTAAATGCATTAGATACTGCAAAAATGAAACCGAATTGGAAAGGCAAAAATTATGCCAAATGGTTATTATGATTATAACAATGAAGATGTTTATAAATTATTAAACAGGGATGTTAAGAGAAAAACAGTCATCTATGCAAGAGTATCCACAAACAAGCAAAAAAATGACTTGGAGAATCAGATAGAGCAGTTAAAGCAGTGGTGTTTCATGAATGGATATACAATCAATGCAATATACTCAGATATTGCATCTGGAATATCCTTTGAAAATAGGAAGGGTTT
>JGI20128J18817_1000320_pt1 | contig 14967 bp, 12 predicted proteins | sample JossMetagenome_FD_18817 | JGI IMG/M metagenome (IMG submission 18817)
TGACCTGGGTCTACGTGCTGGCTGGCCTAGCAGCGATATTCGCCCTCATAGCGCTCATCTATATCGCCGTAAAGCTGAAGTGAGCACCTGACAGCTCTAAAACTTAATTTTTTTATTTTTTCTTCCAATTTTGTGAATTGGCTCGTTTCGTTTACTTATTTTGGAAGACGCGCCTTTTTCGGTTATTCCGCTTTTGGATGAAGGTCCTTTCTGGGCNCAGGGTGCGTTTTGCGTTGGCCTCGGTCACACGTCGGGTCTACGGCTTCAGAGGGTCTTTGACCGTCGACTGCGCAGCTAACGAATGGGTGCCCTTCGTCGTTTCTACCGTTTCCGCGAGTTTCGCGAAGCGTGTAGCTTACCTTTTCAACGGCTGCTTCGATATCATTTTTGCTTGACTGAATTCTTTTTGCTGATGGCCCTGCTTCGCGCGCGTTGCTGCGCTTCTTCTTGGGTCGGGAGCGAAGGGGCGGGGTAGTTATCTGTTACGCGGCGCCAGAGGCGCGAGTTCATGGTTAGGCGTCGTCCCATTACAAGCCGCGCTCCTGCCACATGCCCGCACTCGCCGTTCGCAAAATCTCGTCTTGCTTCTGCCTCTGTCTTCTCGCTCCTCTTTGCAGCGACCGCTTTGCGCTACACTTAAGAGCTTTTGCGCTACATTCGAGTATGGATGTGCAGAATCTTGTGTGGATCGGGAAGAAGGCGATTTACCTCTTCCTGGAGCTCTTCTTTGCCGTCACGCTGTCTTTCTTCCTCATACTGGCTATGCCGGGAAACCCGTACATAATTATCTTACAAGGCCTGCTGCGTAGCGGGATGCCTGAGCTACAAGCGGAGGCCGAGGCCGCGGCTCTGGCCGGCTACAACCCGTCGCAAGGCGTGCTCGGCAGGTACTTCACTTGGATCGACGATTTCTTCCACGGCAACCTTGGTTACTCCGTGGTTTACGCCTCAAAGGTCTCTCCGGTCATAGCTTCCGCTGCCCCTTGGACAGTAATAATAGTGATAGTTTCGCTGACCTTGGCGTTCATCACGGGCTTCTTCCTGGGCCTAGTCGCCGCTTCGACAAGGTCTAAGGCCCTCGATGCGACTATCAGCGGGTTGATGTCGTTCTTCTCCTCCATACCATCTTATATGCTCGCCATACTCCTCCTCATAATCTTCGCCGTCCACCTGTCGTGGTTCCCGCTGGGAGGTGCGTACTCCATGGGGGCCACCCCGGGTCTGACGCTCTCATTCATCGGTGATGTTGCTTATCACCTATTCCTCCCCATTTTCACGTTCTACTTGATGCTCTTCCCAGGTTGGATGTTCAGCACTAGGGCCATAGCCACGAGCCTCATGAAGGAAGACTTCATACTGGTGGCTAGGGCGAGGGGCATAACTGGGAGTAGAATGACCCTTTCGTACGTGGGCAAGAACGCGTTGCTTCCGCAGTTCACGGGTTTGATGTTCAACTACGGCCTTCTCTTCGGCAACTCCATATTCATCGAGACCATATTCGACGTGCCAGGGCTTGGCTACCTACTCACCACTGCAGCCGGGGCAAGGGACTACGAGCTGACCATAGGAGCTTTCCTAATAATAATCGTGGCGGTGATAGTCGGGAACTTCATAGCAGATGTGGGGTACGGTTTGATCGATCCCCGCATCAGGGGGAAGTGACGAGGTGATATAGATGAGCAAGCAAAGAAGTCTTTCGGAGCGGTTTAAGGACGCGCTTACCTCTCTTTACGTCTCGATAAAACTGATAACCAGCACGAGTCAGGGAAAATTCGGCTTCACCATCTTCGTTGCCGTGATAATCCTCGCTTTGGCCGCACCCCTCTTCCCATATCCGGGTCCCTCCCTCCAGAACACGGCCCTTGAGGGCATGACCCCCACCCTGAGCCACGGTTGGCTTTACATCCTGGGGGCCGATTACTTGGGCGCACCGCTCTTGTTGGACCTGATATGGGGCTTACAGTACTTCATGATAGTGGGATTGGTGGCCGCGATATTGACGGTGGGGATCGGGGTCGTGTTAGGATTGCTGGCCGGCTACCTGGGAGGCTGGGTGGATCAGGCGCTGAACTTCACGTTCAACATCCTCTTAACCATCCCGTCCTTCGCGCTCTGGCTCATTTTGGCCATCATATTCAGGAACGCGGGTCCCATAACGCTGGGGTTCATACTTGGGATACTGAGTTGGGCAGGGTTGGCCAGGCAGATAAGGTCGGTGGCCATCGCCAACAAGGCCAAGGACTTCGTTGAAGCNTCGAGGGCGCTGGGGCTTAGCTCCTGGACCATAATCACCAGCGACATAATGCCGGCGATAATGCCCTACATATTCATGAACTTCATGTTGTCGCTCAACGGCGGGATATACGGCTCCATGGGGCTTGCGTTCCTCGGCATATTGCCCTATACCACCATAAACTGGGGTGTGCTAGTCAACGTTGCCATATACCAGCAGGCTTCGGTGTACACTTGGAAGGGCACGATCCCGTTGCTGATAATAATGGTGGTGGAGACTATAATACTAATGGGCTTCATCTTCACAGCGAACGCCTCCGACAGGCTGTTCGACCCTCAGAAGAGGAAGGAGGCGGAAAACATAATAGCGGCCAGCCGTAGCAGGAAGTGATCAGCGTGAGCGATCAACCGACTGTACTGTCGGTTAGGAATCTGGAGGTGAGCTTCGCCACCAGCATCGGCCTGGTCAACGCGGTGAGGAAGGTATCCTTCGACGTCAAGAAGAAGGAAATCTTCGGCCTCATAGGCGAGTCGGGGAGTGGCAAGAGCACGACGGCGCTGGCCATCACAAGGTTGCTGCCCGCCTACGCCGTGGTGAAGGGGGACGTGACCTTCTACGACCAGGGAAAGCCGATAGACGTGCTGAAGCTCAACGAAGGCCAGCTCAGGGATTACAGGTGGAGGCACGTTTCCCTAGTATTCCAAGGAGCCATGAACTCCCTCAACCCCGTTTTGACCGTGAGGGAGCATTTCAAGGACACCGCGAAGGCGCACGGCATAAAAGATGATAAGAAAATAGAGGCAATGGCCAGGGAGCTGCTCAGCTCGGTGAGGCTAAACCCGGACCGGGTGTTGAACGCGTACCAGCACCAGCTCTCGGGCGGCATGAAACAGAGGGTGATGATAGCCCTTGCCCTGATGCTGAGGCCCGAGCTCGTCATCCTCGACGAGCCGACGACGGCCCTCGACGCGCTGACCCAGAGGCAGATACTGGACCTGGTGAAGGAGCTCAGGGATAAGTACGAAATGTCTGTCATACTGATCACGCACGACCTTTCAGTGATAGCCGATACCGCTGATGAGGTGCTCGTCCTGTACAGCGGGACGCCCATGGAGATGGGCGAGATAAACGAAATATTCTACGAACCCCTGAGCCCGTACACCCAGATGCTGATCGACTCCTTCCCCATGATAGGCAGGGTGGTGAAGGAGAGGCCACAAATGCTCAAGACCGCTTCTAGCGTGGGTTGCCCGTTCGCCACAAACTGCCCGTTGGCAACGCAGGCGTGCTTCGGCGCCGAAATGTCCCTCAAACCCATAAAGGGATCTCACATGAGTAGCTGCATCCACGCCGATCAGCTCGTGGGCAAGATAAGGGCTTACCAAGAGGAAGGGCAGAGGGGAGGCGATCAAGCGTGACCGAGGAAGAGCTCAGGGAAAGGTCCAGCATATCTTCGGAACACCTGACTGTAACGTTTGAGGCCAAAAAGGGGCTATTCGGCCACGTTTACTTCAACGCCGTCGACGACGTCAGCATTAACATAGAGCGGGGTAGCACGCTGGCCCTAGTGGGGGAGTCGGGTAGCGGCAAGACCACGCTGGGGAAGACCCTGATAGGGCTGAGGAAGCCGACTTCGGGCCACGTTTACTTCCACGGTAGAGACGTGTGGTCCATGAGGAAGGAGGAGTTCATGGAATTCCGCATGAAATCGCAGATAATTCACCAGGATCCTTACTCGAGCCTGAACCCGTACAAGAGCGTTTACGACGTACTCGCGTTGCCCCTCAGGGCGCACAGGTTGGCAGGGTCAAAGGAAGAGGAAAGGGAAGCCATATACAAGATGCTTGAGGAGGTGGGCCTCATACCGGCCGAGTTCTACGCCGATAAGTACCCGTTCGAACTATCCGGGGGGCAGAGGCAGAGGGTTTCAATAGCCAGGGCCATGCTGCTTCAGCCGGAATTCGTGGTGGCGGACGAGCCCATAACGATGCTCGATGCCTCGTTAAGGTTGGGTATCCTGGACACCATGATGGCCCTACAAAGGAAAATGGACCTGAGCATGCTCTTCATAACCCACGACCTGGGGATGGCTTACTACATAACGGGGAAGACGGGGAAGATAGCCGTGATGTACCTGGGTTCCATAGTGGAGTTCGGGCCCTCGGAGAAGGTGCTCAAGAACCCCATGCACCCCTACACCAAGGCGCTGTTGTCCGCGATCCCGGAGCCCGACCCGAAGCTTTCTAGGAGCAAGCAGCTCATGAAGCTCACGAAGATGGACCCGCCAGACCCCAGCAGGGCGCCGGCCGGTTGCAAGTTCAGCGATAGGTGCCCCTTCGCTTTCGACAGGTGCCGCAAGGAGAGGCCAAAGCTGACCAACGTGGGTGACGAGGAAGTGGCATGCTTCCTTTACCCCGACGTTCAGGGGACGCCGATTTCGGGGGGCCGGTGACATGGACCCGCAGACAGGGAGGATGTTCTTCGGCCTAATGATGAGCTTTTTGGTTTTGCTCGTGTTCTCTCTCATCTTCATGCCACCCGGTTCTCCCAGCCTGCCTCTAGCCGAGATTGCGCTCGTCGCCTGGATCGGCCTTTTCTCGTACATCGTTTACGACATAAGGAAGCAAGCGAGCTCGAGCCGAACTCAGGCGATTTTTGCTTTTGGTAAGAGGGAAAGAGGTTTTTCTGATCTGGGGTTGGAAGCGTGATCCTGAGACCTGAGAAATCCCCGCGCGAGGGGCTATCCCCATTTCGCCGTTAGCATCCCGTAGGTAACGCTGTCTCCGCCTTTCTTCTGTGATGGTTGAGAGGCGTTTGCGATCCCGGTGAACCGCAATACGCTTAAACGCGAATGAACTCCACTTTTATGCAGAAAGAAGGGGATGCGGGTCGGATACAAAAAAAGGTCGATCTGCGCGGGATACAAAAGAAGATCAAGGTGGCCAGGGTGCTTTCCCTTATAGTGGCGCTATCGTGGGCCTATGGATTGGTTTATTTTGCCGCACTAGTGGTGTTAGCTCTTTTCATAACGCCGTGGGAGCTCGGCGACGTGTTAGTGGTGACCGCGCTCCCCTACTTCGCGGCCTTTTTTGTCCCCGTTGTGCCATCTTTCCTCGTGTTTAGGCATCTGGGAGAGATGGCTTATGCTGTGAAGAAGAACGACGTCAAGCTTTTTAAGCAACTGGACTCTACGGGTTGGATTTGGGTTGAGTTGATATTCGGGTTGTTGGTCCCGCTTTTCATGGTCTACGTAACGGGGATACCGGTTTTCGCGGTGGACGCGATGGCAGGGTTTCGCATTCCAAGGCTGGTCCCGGTGACTTTGAAGGGGGAGATGACAGTTGGCGGGGCAATCTTATCAATCCCCACTGCCTACGTCATGCAAAGCGTTCACTCGGACGCGGCTGCTTTATGAAGCCAAATCTAAGGCCCTGCGACCTGCCACAATTCTGAGCGCATTGAGTTTGATAGCCGCGCGGCTCGGCTTTCGATAGAGCCCCGGCGAAAGCGCGTTACGCGCACGATCTTAATGGAGCTGTGTTTTCGGCTCGGCGCCTTACGGCTTCACCCTTGGGCGCTCTGATGCATTCAGGAGCTGCGGTTGAGTTACGCTCGTTTTGCGCTGCCTCTTGGCGCGGCCTCAATGAGTGCCCCGTCAGTAAGGCGGTAACGCCCGCCGGCATTTGGTCACGTTTTACGCGTAGGGAGCTTAACTCATTTTTTGTGTTGGCTTCCCGATTAGCGAATTCCTTTTCGAGGCTCGGCCTTCGGCTGCTTCCTCTTAAACCGTGCGCTTACAACGTGTTCAGCTAGCATAGCTTACGCGATCATTTAATTTAATTTCAAATTAATAATTATTGCATAAAGCACGTCGTGGTGCAGACAAATGGCAAGGGCGGTATCCTTAAATGCGACAGTAGGCATTTTCTGAGGAAAATGTCAGGTCTCATGAAGAAAATAGTTGCATCTGTATCGATATTGCTGTTCCTAGCCAGCAGCTTGGCGATGGGTGGCGTTATCGCCCCCGCGTCGGCTGCGGGCGCGGCCCAAATAATCACGACGAACAACTCAACGTTACTGTACAGCCCGACGATGCCAGTATGGAACATTTTCGCCCCGAACAACTTCATAACGACTAACATAATGACGTCCGACCCGCCGCTGATGTGGTATGATGGGATCACCAACGCTTTTCTGCCGGGTATGGCTACGGGAATTTCCGAATTCCCGTCCAACGATAGCTTCATCCTCTACCTCAGGAAAGGGCTTTACTGGTACAACGGCAGCGCTACCATGCCCTTCACCGCTTGGGACGTGTACACGTACTTCTACATAGAGGCCAAGGTGTTCCAGGGTTATTCCCCCTACCTCAACTACAGCAAGATAAAGGTCCTCAACAACTACACCATCGAGTTCACGCTCAACTCCTGGGCCCCCACGCTTCCGAGCATAATGGTCCAGACCATCATGTCGACGCCCTATCAGGTTTGGAAGGGCGTGCTGGCCAACGTAACGGCCATGAACTCGACCGAAGCCGTGGCTTACTCATCCGACGTCGAGCACTTCGTCGCCGCCCCGTGGTTCCTGGGCCCCTATTACGTCACCGTTTCGGTGCCTTACGTGGAGTGGCACCTCGACCCGCCGAGCCTGTTGGCCCAGTGGGCTCAGGTTTACCCGTATCACAGCTGGCAATATTACAACCCGACGGTGATAATCTGGTGGACCGGTGGCAACGGTCAGACCATGAACGGCATGTTGGCTGGTAAGGTTGATTGGTCGCAAACCGGTTTCTCACCGGCCCAGTTCAAGGTGCTCGAGACTTCGGGCTTCCAGGTCTTGCCCATGCCCGACTACAGCAACTGGGGAATACTGGTTAATCCCGCGGTCTACCCGCTGAACATAAGCACCGTGAGGGTCGCCTTGGGTTACGCAATCAACAGGACCGAGGTGGTCAATTCCTGGAACGCGGAGGGCATAAACCTGTGGGTGCCCTGGTCGCAGCCAGGCATGTGGGCTGAGTACGTGTCGCTTCCGGGTTGGTTCGAGAAGGACCTCACCAACATCACTTACGACCCGGCTTACGCCGCTAAGCTCCTGGAGAGCGTCGGTTTCTACAAGCAAAACGGCCAGTGGTACATGCCTAACGGCAAGGCGTTCACGCTGAGCATGCAGTTGCCAGGTGGCTGGACGGACGTGAGCACGATGTTCGAGAACGCGGCATCTCAGCTCACGGCCTTCGGTATACCCACCCAGACATTCGCGGACGACGTCGGCACCTACTTCTCAGATATCCTTCCCGGTGGCGATTTTCAGTTGGCTCTGATATACTGGGGCTTCCAGAAGTCCTACGCCACCTCTTGGTCCATGGGTTGGTGGTGGTGGAACATGGAGTACACCTCCGGCAACGGTTGGTTGACCACCAACACTTACCCGATAGTTTACCCGAACGGGACCAAGGGGACGTTCAACTTCAACACTTGGTACGGGCAACTCGAGTCTGCGGCCCCCATGAGCGCGCTCTACAACCAGACTATGGTGCAGTTGGCAGCATTCCTTGCCACCCAGATGCCGATTATACCGCTCGAAAGCAAGTACGCTGGCATAGCGTTGTCGACAAGCGCATTCAACACCACCTGGATACTGAAGCTTCCGGTCTTCAGCCAGGCAACCATAGTATACCCAGGGATCAGTCCGGGCATGGTGAACGCGGACACGGTTCTCTACTGGCCAACCCTGTTCGGCGTCACTCCTCCAGGAGTTCAGTCACCCTTGGCGGAGGCCATAGCCACCGACTCCCTCTCGCCGGAGTTCGCCGCCTTCCTCGGCCTGCCCATCTCCTATTCTTCGCACTACGCGGCCAGCGCGCTTTCCACCAGCAAGATAACCCTAACGGTCAGCCCTACCACCCTCACCGCCGGTACTTCCGCGAGCATAACCGCCACCGTCACTTACGCCAACGGCACCCCTGCCTCCGGGGTCACGGTCGACTTCGGGGCCAGCGGCGCCGAAATAGGCTCCACCACCACGGGCTCCAACGGCCAGGCCACCTTCTCCTACACGCCTCCCTCCGCGGGCACGTACACCATAACGGCCTACCTCGCCTTCGCCCCGTCCGTGAGCGCCACGCCGGTCACCATAACGGCCACCAAGCCCACCACCACTCCCACCACTGAGGTGGTCTACCCGACCCTGTCACTGTCCGAGAGCAAGGCCTCGGTCATACAGGGCTCCCCGGTAACCCTCACGGCCACCGCCACGTTCCCCAACGGCACCGCCGCTTCCGGTTACTCGGTCGCGTTCTACGCCAACGGCGCGGGCATAGGTTCATCCACCACCGGCACCAACGGCCAGGCCTCCCTCTCCTACACGCCCTCGGCGGTAGGCACGCAGACGTTGCTGGCATCTCTCGTGGCTCACCCGTCCACGATGTCCAACACGGTAACCCTCAACGTCACCGCGATGCCGACCCCGACGCCCACTCCAACGCCGACCACCACCAGCAGCAGCACGATGCTCTACGCAATAGTGGTAGTGGTCGTCGTCGTGATCGTTGTGGTGGCCGCCCTGCTAGCGCTGACGAGGAGGGGCAAGAAGGGCCCGCAGCCAACGGCTAACAAGTGATATGAAGGGATGACAAGCGCTTCGAAACCATTATTTTTTCTCTTTTTGCTTGAATTCAGCGCGGCTTTGGTTTTAAGCAGGTTTCCCTGGCGAGTTTGCCTCTAGCCGATTCGCGATGATAGTTTGGTGATGGCAGGTCTGGCCTTCTTCCTTGTGGCATTGGCTTACCTGCGCGCTAGTGGCGGTTCTCCTCGGGCGTTTCGAGTATTGCGGCCCGGCGCTACGCTTTCATTTTGCATCTGGCTCGATGATCTGGGTATTGCGGGCGGCGAGCGTCTGAGCGAGGCCCGAGGCTTTGCGCTTATGGGGAAGAGCGGTCGGTGAGCTCGCTCGCAACGATGAACGGTTCGCCCGTTTCGCGGCTAGGGTATACGAAGGGCTTGCGCGGTACCAGGTGAGAGGCGCTGGCGAATCAAAGGCCAAGGCGTGATTGCGCCGCGCGTTTCCCCTTTCCCGAACGAAAGGGANGGAGGAGGGGTAAGGTTGTCCTCTTTGCCTTATGGACAAGCGTTGGGTAACTGTGAGNGAACACATTGGCGCTCACTTAGTCTTTCCACGCGGATTGGCTTGTGATCTTTTACCCGCGTTGTGGCTAGCTACGCGCTGAAGGTTTCCGGCCCCTGGGCTGGAGGGTAACCGCCAAGCTGGGTGATAGCGCGAATGGCTAGTTTGGAGAACTGTAATAGATTGCCGTCCTATCCTATCGCGGAACTAAATGGAGGTCTTTTGGCGCTCTGTGGGGTTACGGGCACTCCGGCAAGTTAAGATTGGTCTTCTTCGCTGGAGCAGTTGGCGCGCGATTTGAGTCCCAGGACAGCTGGTTTCCTGGGAAGGCCTGCACAAGCTGGTTGAGTCCCAGGACAGCTGGTTTCCTGGGAAGGCCTGCACAAGCTGGAGCCCTTCGTGGAAAGCGCGCAAGGCCTTGAGGAGACAACGCGTAAAAATGCCCCCAGAGCTCCACCTATGAAAATAAGGGAGATCGATCCGTTGGTGCTGAGCGGAGGAGAAGGCGGCAGTGCCACGTGGGCTTCTTACATGATGTTGGTGAGAGTAACGACGGAGGACGGCCAGGTGGGTTATGGGGAAGCCGTTCCCACGCTAAGGTTGTTGTCGGTTGAAGGAGCCATCAAGCAGGTCGCCAAGGCGTACGTGGGTAAGAACGCCGAGGACTTGGAATCAAACCACATAGATTGGTACAAGCAGGATTTCTACCTCCCGGTTTCCTTTGAGTCCGCGAGTGCCCTCAGCGCCGTGGACATGGCTTGCTGGGATTTTGGTTGGAAGGGAGCTGGGGATCCCTCTTTACCAGATGCTGGGCGGGAAACTGAGGGACCAGGTGCCGGTGTACGCGAACGGATGGTACGGAAAATGTAAAACTCCAGATGAATTCTATTCCAGCGCCAGGCGCGCTTTGCTGTCGTACAAGGCGTTGAAGTTCGACCCCTTCGGCAACCACTTCGACGGGATAGATGAAGAGGGATTGCGGGAGGCCGAAGAGAGGGTGAAGGCGGTGGTGGAGGCGGGGGCCTTGCCTTTGATAGAGCACCACGGTAGGTTTAACTCGGCTTCTGCGTTGGCCGTCGCGGAGAGGCTTCAAAAGTACGGTCCGGCCTTCATGGAGGAGCCCGTTCACCCAGACGACTTGGAGGGCTTGAGGGCATACAGGAGGTCGGCGCGGGTCAAGATAGCCTTGGGGGAGAGGATAATAGGGTTGAAGCAGGCCTTGTACTACTTGAGGGAGGGGCTGGTAGACGTTTTGCAACCCGATGTCACGAACATCGGAGGGGTCACGGCCATGAAGAAGGTGATGGCCCTATCGGAGGCTTTCGGCGTGGAGCTGGCGTTCCACAACGCGTTTGGCCCGGTGCAGCACGCTTTTTCGCTACAGCTGGCGGCGGCAGCGCCGAACCTCTTCATGCTCGAGTCTTTTTACGACTGGTTCCCCTCCTGGAAGAGGTCCATCGTCAGGGGGATACCCGAGACGAGGGAAGGCCTCGCGCCCGTCCCGAAAGGGCCAGGCTCGGGAATCCAGGTAGATGAGAGCGCCGTGGAGCGGCTTAGGGTCGAGGCCCCCGCGCTGCCCGTGAGCGAGGAGCCGGTTTGGGTGGTCGGCGGTACTTGGGGGCGAGCGCGGTGAACGAAGTGGTGGTACCCGTCCTCACGCCGTTCAAGGGTGGCGCGTTGGACGTTGATGGGCTGAAGGCCCACGTGACGTCGCTGATGGAAGCCGGCGTTGACGCGATTTTCCTGGNGGGTACTACGGGGTTGGGCCCTTCTCTGACGCCTGATGAGAGGAGGGCGCTGATGAACGCGGCCTCAGGGGTCACTGGCAAGGTGATAGTTCAGGTCGGTGGTCTCGACATGGAAGCGGTACTGGGTCTAGTGCGGGCGGCCAACGACCTGGACTTGTTGGGGGTGGCCTCTTTCCCGCCCCCCTACTATCAGAGGATAACCGCTGCCCAACTGATGAGGTACTTCGACGCCCTACACGAGGCTTCAGAACACCCCGTTTACCTTTACAATTACCCGGCTGGAACGGGCAAGGACTTGGATGCCAAGGCCGCGTCCGCCATGCCGTGGCTGAAAGGCGTGAAGGACACGTCTGAGAGCCTTGGTCATACCATGGATTACAAGCGCTTGATCCCGCAACTTAAGGTTTACAACGGTTCTGACGGTCTCATAGCCCCCTCTTTGGCTTTTCTAGATGGTACGGTGCCGTCCGCAGCGAATTATGCCACCGAGGCAGTGCTCATGATCAGGGATTTGATAAAGAGCGGTAGGATCCAAGAGGCCATGAGGCTGCAGTTCGTGATAAACGATTTGGTGGAGGCAGGGAGGTCATTCGGTTACCTTTCATCCGTTTACTCCCTCACTAAGTTGATGCGCGGTTACGACGTGGGAGGGCCCAGGCCTCCCGTATTCCCGTTGAGTGAGGGCGAGGAAGATGCCCTTAAAAAAGCGATCAGGGGAGCGCTGAAGAGCTTAGAGGAGCTCGGCGTCCCCGGACCGATAGGGGCGAGGCGACTTGGCCGGAGGTTTCGCGGCGCTGGGAGAGCCGCTTATTCAGCTGAACGCCTTAACTAGGGGGCCCCTCAGGTACGTCAGGTACTTCGAGAGCCACGTGGCGGGATCCGAGCTCAATTTTTGCGTAGCGGCCGTTAGAAACGGGATGCCCTGTTCGATGGTGGCCAGGGTAGGAAACGATGAGTTTGGCCGTGAGGTGCTCGAATACGCTAGGGGAATAGGGATCGACGTGTCCCGGGTGCGGGGCTGCGAACTGCCCACGGGCGTGTACTTCGTCCAGAGGGGGTATCCCTTGCCCGATTCCAGCGAGTTGGTCTATTACAGGAAGGGGAGCGCCGGTAGCTCGCTTTCGCCTGAGGACGTTGACGAGGATCTGATAAAGTCATGCGCGTTGGCGCACAGCAGCGGGATCACCTTGGCGCTGGGTCGGGGTCCTAGGGAAGCGGTCACCAAGGCCTTTGAGTTGGCGCCCAAGAGGGGCTTCGACACGAACATAAGGCTCCGCCTTTGGGGTGCCGATGAAGCCCGCGGCGCGATAGGATCGCTTCTAGACCGTTACGATTTCGACCTACTTGTGACGGACCAGGAAGACACGGAGATTTTGCTGGGCGTAACCGATCCCGAGGAGGCCTATTCGGCTTACAGCAAGCGGGGGGTTAAGTGCTTGCTCTATAAATTGGGAGCTCAGGGCGCGATCGCTTTCTGCGAGGAGGGAGAGTTCAGGGAGCCGGGTTATTCCGTCAGCGTCGAGGATCCGACGGGGGCTGGAGATGCGCTCGCTGGTACGTTTGCTTCCCTTTACTTCTCGGGGAAAGGGGTAGATTACGCCCTGCGTCACGCTGTGGCNGCCTCAGCCCTGGTGGTGACCGTTCGCGGGGACAACGAAATAACGCCTGGAGAGAAAGACGCGGAAAAAATGATATCGCACCTCAGAGGAGGGCGTATGCCTTCCAGCCCAACGGGCCGTAACCCTCCAGGAGCTGATCCTCCCAAGAGTGATTTATGATCAGTTCCCCTTTCCCCACCTTGACGGCCTGCACCCACTTGCTCCACTTCTCGTGGGGGTCGCGGAGCCCGACGTCGTCCAACACGTATCTGTAGAGGAGGTGCGGATCAGAGGTCTCGAAAGGTCTCGCTTGTGAAGATAGCCAGCGCTCGAATGGGAAGGTTATGAAGTAGACTCTTCCCGCGCCTACCCTAACCTTCACCAACAAGGGCAGCCCTCTCTTCTGGTCCTTGACTAGGGCCTCGCCGGATGATACGGGGGCGACGCTCGCGTCGAAGTCTAGCTGGGCGGGCCTGACGCTCACTTTGGTATCGTCCTCTCTCAAATACGGCCTCTTCGAATTCGACGGGATGATTATAGTGCACGTCGGCTTCGATGCCCAAGGCCCTTATATCGTACCAGGCGCCAAACCCGTAGCTAAGGACGATCGACCCGCCTTCCTTTAAGAAACGCTTGACGGCCCGCTGTGTCTTGGCGGTATACCTGATGGCGTAGGGCATGAACATCAGCTTTGGCCATCCGGTCACGTCGACTTCTCCCGAGTTGTCGATTACCTCTTTGGGCAAGGCGGGCTCGTGTACAATCTTTGGGTTAACTCTATTCTGAAGCAGCATCGAGAAAGATGACTGAAGGGAAAGCGATATGTTACGGGCTTCCCAGCCACTCGTGAAGGGATAGTTCTCGTGGACGTACGAGGGGACGAGTATACCGACTTCGTCTTCGCTGGGTTTTGCTTCGCGCAACCCGTTACGGTCCAGAAAAGCGGCGAATTTCCTTATCTCCTCGCCTTGTGGTTTTACCTGCCAGTCAACGGTGGTAACCCCGAACCCCAGTTCGTGGGGGTGATGTGAGTAGGGCCTCTGGTTTGCTAGGTCGAAATCGGAGTAGCACCAGCCCCAGGCGCCGGAAGCGCCGGCCGCTAGAGCCCCCGATAGCACCACTCTGTAGTAACCGGCAATCCTCTCGTCCGCGCCCAGTACCGAGGAAGCGCCGAATTCTTCCAATATCACCGGTTTCTGATCTACCTTTGCAACCTTTATGAAGAACTGGGGGAAGACGGACTGCCTGTATCCGTCGGAATCTGGGGTGTAAGAGTGAGGACCGTGGTAGTCCACCGCATCCGCGTAGTCAAAGGGGTTGAAGGGGGAAGGTCCCAAGACGCCCCAATACCCGTCTCCCGTCCCCAGTGGGTGAGATGGGTCGATCGACTTCACAAGAGAGCTCATGCGCTTTATCCAGGACGCTACCGTTTCTTCGCTCGAGCTGGCGTATATCGGTAGCTCGTTGCTGAGTATCCAGCCCGCCAGCGCCGGGTGGTCCTTCAAGGAGCTAACCAGGGTTGAAACGTAAAGCTCTTCCTCCTTTTGTAACTGGAAGAAGTCGCGGTCCTTCCAGACCGGGTCCCAGTTTTCTCCCGACATGTGACCTACTATGAACGTGAAATACACCTTGACGCCGTGAGCGTAGGCTGCGTCCAGAAACTCCCTCGCGTGGGCGAGCGCGGCCGGATCTATGGTCTCAGGTGACTTCTGGAAGTCGGGCCAGAAGGCGAAGGCCCTTATGACGTCGACGCCTAAGGACTTGATTTGTTCCATCTCCCGTTCAATCGCTGCGCGGTCGAACTCCCTCCACATCAGCGGGCCTCCTTTTTTGCTCCAATAATTCAAGCCTATTAGGAACATAGGNTCACGCTTCAGCGCCTTTTANGCCTTGCGCGTCGGGGGGTGCTACTGGCCGCAGTGGCCAAGCTACACAAGGTCTAGGCTTGAAGGGGTTTTCGGCTTTCTTCGAATGCCGATTCAACTTCGTTTCAACGGTCTTAAATGTAAACGCGGTTATGGGCGCTGGTAGTACGCACGGCGGAACTCGGCCTCCGTTGCGGCCTGACCACTTGTAGGATGCGATGAAGCGATCCCGGTCAGTTCAAGGAGCTAATGCCCACGCGTGGCAAAAAAGCCCGTTTTACCACCCATGGCTGTTCGCCTTTTTTCATTTCAATTCATTCCTTTTCAATTTGCGTTTACTGGCGATCGGGTGACCACGATCTTCCAGGAATACAGCGTATATCCCAGGTAAGCGGACC
>JGI20128J18817_1000332_pt1 | contig 14648 bp, 9 predicted proteins | sample JossMetagenome_FD_18817 | JGI IMG/M metagenome (IMG submission 18817)
GCTGGGATCATCCATGGAGTTCACGCCCAAGTCGTGAGGGACATAGCCGTCTTCCCTCATGTAGCCGGCCAACATCTCGATGAACGAGCGTTCTAGTTCGGGGTAATAAGCAAGGACGGGCAGCGACCCCCCTTCGTGACACAGGGCGGCTATGGTCCCCATGCACGGGCAGCTCTGGGGAGCTTCGTACATGCAGAACCTGCCCGCGTCGTCCAGCCAAGTGATGGAAGACAGCGTGTAAGCCGAGTTCACTATCAGATCTCCAAACCAGTCTGGGAATCCTTTTTTAGCTGTCAGAGACAACAGACCGTCGTGCCAAGCTTTCGTGCTGGATAGAAGCCGCTCAAACTCGTCCATGAAGTGCTCGGCAACGGCGGGGGCCCCGTCAAAAAGGCGCTGATAACGGTGTCCGTAGGGGTACATCGCGGACCTCCCTTCAAAGTACCACGAAAAGACGTACTTGAGCTCTTGCTCACCTTCGTACTCGTTCACAAGGATGCCCATTGGCATGTCCCAAAGGCCAGTTACCTCATGCTGTTCGGCCCGAGGAAGATCGCCCGCCATCAAGGTAAGCCAAGGGCTTGGATCTTCATAAGGGTCGTTGCCAAGCCTCTTGCCAACCGCCAACTTGGAGGGAAGGAAAGTGTTCAGCTGAACCACAGCTCTTGACCCCTTTCCCAAGAGACAGGTCTGCCCCTTCGCCGGATCGATTGGCTTTGCCCTCGGGTTTGTAAACAGCACTCCAGAGTTCAGCTCAACGTTCTTCCGACCAACGGGACTCATACCCGAGATGTTCGAGGCCGAAACTGCGACCACTCCCCGTTTGCTCCCGCTAACTCTCACCGACATCCCGAAGGCTGGAAGCGAGCTCGATCCCACCCATGGACCAGGGCTGCACTGTGTGCGTCCCCCCGTCCACGAACAGCGTCGCTCCAGTTATGTAGGATGCCCCCTCCCACGCCAAGAACAATATGGCGTTAGCGACCTCTTCCGGGGCTCCGAACCTCTTCATGGGTATCCCCCTGCTCATGCGCTCATAGCCCACCGAGTAGTCTCCGCCGCTCATCTCTCCCATCTTCTTCCTGTTGTGGGGCGTGTCGATGGGACCAGGCGCCACGGCGTTGACCCTGATGCCGTACTTGGCGAGCGCCATGGCGAGCTCCCGCGTGAGCGTCAGCTCAGCACCCTTTGTGGTCGGGTAGTAGGAGGTGAAGCTCTCCGGGTTCAGCCCCTGCACCGAGGAGACGTTCACGACGCAGCCCCTGCTCCTCTTGAGCTCCTCAAAGAAGGCCTTCACGGTGGCGTAGTAGGCAAGCACGTTCACCTCGTGCATCCTTCTGGCTTCCTCCAGCGTCAGCTCCTCGAAGGGCTTGCCGACCTCCACTGAGGCGTTGTTCACCAGCACGTCCAGACCTCCGGCCTCCCTGACCGCCTCCCTCAGCCCCTCGATCGTCTCCGGAGACGAGATGTCTCCCACGACGGCCCTTGACCAGAATCCCCTCGAGGCAAGCTCGCGGTTGAAGCTCGGCAGGTACGCGTCCGTCAGGGCGTTCAGCACGACCTTGGCCCCGGCCTCTGCGAACCTTTGGGCAGTCGCGCGCCCTATGCCCTCTCCCGATCCCGTGACGAGCACCACCTTTCCCTTGAAGCTGATCTCCATGCGGCTCATCCCGGCCCGCCAAAAAAGTCTACCCGCGAGGCAGGGTCGGCAATCTGAGGGAGAATAGAAGCCTCCTCCCCAGCAGGAGGTCTGGCTGCGGGTCCTCAGATCTGGGGGAACGAGGGTAAGGCACCTTGGGTTTGAAACCCCGGCCCTCGAGCTCCCGGCTCAAACGCGGGCGGCAAGCGGTCAAGAGCCGCACCAAGCGCCCAGGGAAGACCCAGGTACCCCAACGGCAGCTGAATGGTCACCGAGATTCCCTCGACGAGGCCTCATCCGCAGGCGATGCTCAGAGCCAGACTGGCTCCGCGAGAGCGACGGACCTTGTTCCCATTCGTGGTAGGGAGATAAAAATTTAAATACTGGTGGCAGACATCCGTGCCATGTCGCAGTACCTAAAGGTCAGGCTGCTCATGCTTGGCCTCATGATAGCCTTCAGCGTGACTCTCGCCGTCATAGGTCCTTCTCCAGCAGGAGGATACCTGGGCGGTGCCTCATCGACCTGATTTTTTAAGGTGCCCTCAGGTACTTCCTGAGGGCCATGAGGGCCTCTTCCTGGCTGAAGGTCCACATCCCGCCCTTGAACTGTTCCAGAGGGATGGCGAAGGCGTTCACGCCGTCGGCGGAAAGCACCTCGAGCTCGTAGACCTCTGGCTGGACCTCACTCACCTTCTTGTCCACGACTGCCCCCACGAAGGGGATCGACCTCCACGGGGCGTAGAGGTGAGCCTCCACGTGCGAGCTCCCAGCATTGAGGTACTGCAAGTTTGGGTTCCTAAGCAGCCACCTCTTCAGCTCCCTGAAGCCCTCCTCGCTGCCCCCAGAGCAGATGCAGACGAGCACGCCGGTTTCGCCGCCGATCACTTCCTTGTCAAGCACGTCGACGATCACCTTCAGGACCAACCCCTCTCCGTACACGTGGTTCTGAAGGTGCCTTTCGACCTCTTCTTGGGGAACGCCGAACTCGCGCGCCATGGTATCCGAAGCCCGCAGGGCAGAGTACTGGAGCTGCTCAACTATCTTGAGGTCCAGCTCGTCGAGTCCCGAGAAGGGTACGCTGTTGTGCTCCCTCAGCACCCTGTCCACCTCGACGTTCTCGGGTTTGGCTTTCCACTGCCTGCCCCAGTAGTCGAAGACGGACGGGTCGTAGCTGAAGGCCTCTGGCTGCGATCTCGGCTGGTAGTAGGAGTAGCCCGTCAGCAGTCCCTCTTCCTTCATCACATCAAACAGCCTGCGGTAGTCCTCCAGGTAACTGGGGGGGACAGCGTGGTACGTGACGTACCGGTAACCTCCCAGGGGCTTTATCCATGTCACCAGGTAGCCCCAGTGGGCCATGCCGTTGAGGATGGAATCGGCCTGACCAGCAAAACGGCGATCGACGTCCAACACGGCCGTGACGCGGCTCAGGCCAAGCCTGGCGTAATTTGGGAATGCCCTGAGGTCGAAGCCCTTCTCCAAGAAAACCTTCCTGATCGCGGGACCCACCTCGCCGGGTTCCAGCCCTGCAGCGCTGGCAACCACGTCGGGATCGACGCTGTGAGAGGACTCGATCGCGGAGATGATCTTCCTGATGTAGTCGTCATCTGTCATGACAATCTGGATTGACCCAGTCGGCAGATTTAACTTTTTCCAGTGGGAGACAGAGCAGGATCTCATGTGGCGCCCGCGAGCGCGACGCTTCTCCAAAACGACCCCGATGGCCAGACGGACCCAAAGGGGAGGCCTTCGCTGCGCTCTGACGGGCTTCAGCTGCCCCAGGGGGCAGTCCAGAGGGGGTAGCCTCGTGGTCTCTCGATCAGACGCCTGTAGGTCAAGATCTGAGCGTTATGTTCCAAAACTTCGATCTGGGAGTAGGCCTCCAGAAGGCTCTTCCCCACCGCGAACGCCCCGTGATCCTCCACTAGGACAGCCGCTCCGGGGGCCATCGCCTTGACCACCGCCTCGGCAAGCTCTGGGCTGCCTGGCTTGACCTTCCCCAGCACCCTGACCCCGCCGGGCAACAGAGAGAGCGCTTCCTCGGTGACCAGCGAGGCCCTTGCGCCTCCGCTGCCCAATATCGAAAGCGCGAAGGTCGGGTGAGCGTGCACGACGGACTGCACGTCGGGGAGGCTGGAGTAAAGACCTGCATGCACCCTCCACTCTGAGGACGGACGGGGACCTTGCTCAAGCTGCCTTCCCTGCAGGTCGACGAGCACCACCTGATCAGGAGTTGTCCAGCCCTTCATCACTCCAGAGGCAGTGATGAGCATGGCCCTCTCCCCCGCCCTGACGCTCACGTTTCCTCCCGTCGGCGTCACCAAACGCCTCTCGTAAAGGAGTCGCATGAACCTTGCCACCTGTTCCCTGAGCTCATCCAGTTGAGCACCCATGGGAGCATGAACCGGAGGTTCATAAGTCTGTCTTGGCTCCATGGGGCAAGGGCGGAACCGCAATGGGTGGAGAGAGACCAGAGGGGCAGAAACCTCGGCTCGGATGGGGAAGAGATCCCCATACCAGCCTCAAGGCGAGGAGAGCCGAGAAGGCAGGCTGCCCGGCTAGCGAGGAGACGGCGCCCAGGGGGTCAGGGGACGGAAGAAGACCGTGAGCTAGCAAACAGGACTCGGGGCACCATGACCACCTTGACGGCCCCGTGCCTCCCCTTGTTGAGGGCAACGTCAAAGGCCTGTCTGTACTGATCCAGCGCAAAGACGTGGGTTATGAATGGCTTGGCCCTGACCTTCCCCTCACCCATGAGCTTCACGGCTATTGGGTAATCCTCTGGCTGATTGTTGGCAGTGGACGTCAGCTCTCTCTCGCCTCCCAGCAGCATCAGGTCGAACTCCTTGAGCGTGTCAAGCAGCCCAGCAAAAAGGAGCTGCTTCCCTCCTCTCCTGAGCATCCTCATGCCCTCCGTCACGGTCTCCCCGCCCACGGTGTTGAGCACCAGGTCCACGCCTGAGTCATGGGGTCCGCCTGGGCTGAAACTGAGGGCGGCGGCCACTGGATCCTCGGCTTCAGCGTTCACCGCGACTTCTGCGCCGAGCTCCGACGCCAGGCGCAGGGGGGCCTCCTCGACGTCCACTGCCATGACCCTTGACGCCCCGTAGGCCTTGGCCACCTGCAGCGCCAGCAAGCCTATGGGCCCTGCCCCGATCACAGCCACCGAGTCCCCCGGGAAGATGTCAGCCCTCCTGAGCGCGTGCACGGCAACGGCCGTGCCGTCAAGCTGTGTCGCGTCCTCGTAGGAAACTGAGTCCGGTATGGGGACGGCCTGGAAGTCCTTCACGGTCACGTAGTCGGCGTATCCTCCTGGGTTGTGCGGCACTCCAGTCCCCTCCCAGTTCCCGTCGTGCCCCATGTGCAGGACGTTGGAGCACAGGTTGTACCTTCCCCTCCTGCACTGCTCGCACTGGTTGCACGGCAGCATGGCCATGATGCCGACCCTTTCCCCGATCCTCCTCTTGGCCCCAATGCCCACCTCCACCACCTCCCCGGCCACCTCGTGCCCAAGTATGGAGGGAGGAAGAGGGGGATTCTCACCTATCGTGTGGAGAGCCCACGAGTTCACCCCCGTTGAAGTAGTTCACGTCCGAGCCGCATATGCCCACGGCCCTCACGCGCACCTTCACCTCACCCCTGCCTGGTTCTATCTCTTGGGTCTCGCGCATCTCGAGTTTTCCTGGCCCCATCAGCCAAACTGCTCTCATATGGGAATCCAGCTGCACCGTTTAAGGGATGCGGGCCACGGCAGTAATCCAAAGCCGCGATCCACAGGTTTGGCCAAAAAGGATCCATTGCAAGCCCACGGTAGGCAGAGGATGCTTCTGGTTGACGGTACTGATTTGCGTCTCCAGTTGCAAGTCCAGGATACGTCAGGAATGACAGCACCAGCGGAACAAACCGCACCACTGTGGGTTGTAAACCTAAGGTACGCCTAGGGGGATCTCGGCTATCTTCCTACCCCTGCCCCTCTCCGCGACAACCCCGTCCTCCACGCGTATGCCAAAGGAAGGACCGTAGACACCGGGCTCCACGGTGAAGGTGGATCCCTCGACGAGGATGTGCGGGGATGCAGGGTGGAGGGCGGGCATCTCGTGGTGCCTGAAGCCAACTCCGTGCCCCAATCTGTGGTTGAACTCCCCCCCGTATCCGGCTTCCGCGACGATCCTTCTGGCGACGGCGTCCACGTCCGCGGCCCTCGTCCTGGCAGAGGCGGCTTCGGCTGCGGCGGAGTTGGCACGTGCGACCGCTTCTAGCCTCTTCAAGAGCTCCTCGGGGGGGTCCATGAACCAAGTCCGGGTCAGGTCTGCCCAGTAGCCGTCCACCTGGACGTCCAACTCGACCAGCACCGAGTCTTTCCTGCCCATCTTCCTGTCAGAAGAGATGTCAAAGGGAAGGTAAGCCCTAGACCCGTTGGGACCTGACATCACGAAGGCAAACGCCCTCACCCTCCTCGAGCCCATGTGCCCCAGCCTGGATCCGATCTCTGCCTCTATGCAACTGGCCAGCTCGGCCTCGCTCATGCCTTCCCTCAGTTCCTCCCTTCCCCTCTTGAGGCCAAATGAAGCAAACTCATGGGCGAGCTCTATCTTCTTCAGGTCCTCCAGATCCTTGGTCTGCCTGAGGTCCTCCATCAGGGGCGTCGCGTCCCAGACGGCTGCTCCCGCCTGTCTCACGAGATCGAACGTCGGAAAGCAGGCAAAGGAGACCTCGGAGCCCACGTGGATCGAGGAGACCGTCTCGGAGGATAGCTCGACGCCTACCAGACCAGACAGACTGGCCAAGAAGCGCTTGAATGCGGGGACTGGCGTGAAGAGCGAATCCAGGCCCTCATCGCCGTATGTCTGTACGTCATCTGCCGCCCCGGAAGGCACGAAGTCAAGCTCCGACTCCGGCACAAGCAGCCTGGACGAACCGTCTGAGCTGATGAGGTAGAGGGACCTCCCGAGCGCTGGCCAGTAGCCGGCGGCGAAAAGCAGGTTCTCGGGATTCCTGAGCAGAAGATGGTTCAGACCTATCTCCTGCATCCGCTCCATCATAGCCTTGGCGTGGGACCGCATGCTTGCGAGGCGGGACAACTTAAAAGAGGCTCGCTCCCAGAGAAGAAGGTTGATCTAGGAAGCGCCGCTTCAGAAGAGGGGCCGCGTTGCCGTTTTCCTGACCATTGCCCGCCTCTTACCCAAGAGACAACGCGTAAATGTCTCAGCACCAGCAGCCGCATGAAGGAAGTCAGGCTTGACAGGCTGAGAGGCGAGTGGGTGATCATATCCTCCGAAAGGGCAGCGCGGCCCTTGACCCTAGCTGGACAGGCAGGCTGCCCTTTCTGCCCGGGGAACCCAGAGACTTCCGGCAAAGAGGCCCCCTACTGGCTGCCAAACGCGTATCCCATGCTTGCCCCAGAGGCCGAGGGACCAGCAAGTGAAGACAGGATGCCCGGGAAGGGGTACTGCGAGGTGATCGTCGAGTCCTTCGACCACAGGGCCGACCTGAACGACTTGAACGCCGAGCAGCTCTACAGGGCTTTCCAGCTTTACGCTCAGCGGTATGAGGAGTTGAGCTCGAGGCCTTCCGTCAAGGCAGTGGCCGTGTTCAGAAACTTGGGAAGACTCATAGGGGTGACTATCGAACACCCGCACTCTCAGGTCTACGCCGTCCCATTTGTACCCCCAGTGCTGCAGGAAGAGGAAAGCAGCTTCGCTGGGCACTGCCCTCTTTGCTCACGCAGCGGGAAGCCGATATTCGAGGGCGATTCGGTCATCGCGGAAATGCCTTTTGCCCCCCGTTGGCCCTATGAGGCGCGCGTGTACCCCAAAAGACACGCGCCGTCGTTGGTAGCCCTTGAAGAGAAAGAGATGAAGGAGTTGGCGACAGGAGTTGGAAGGCTGATAGGGTGCTACCACCGCCTTTTCGGGGTGAGGATGCCCTACGTCATGGCGTTGCACCAAGCGCCTTTGGCAAACGCCCCGAGCTCGATTCACGTGCACGTGGACCTCTACCCGGCGCTGAGGGCTCCTGACAAGCTGAAGCATTGGAGTGGGGCAGAGGTGGGCTTCGGGATATACACGTATGACTTCGACCCAGATGCGAAGCTGGAGGAACTCAAGCAGATCTGCGACGGCCTTCCCTCGCTTCCAATACCTTCCGAGGGTCTGCCAGAGCCCTCCGCGATCTGACGTGCGCTCCTTTCGCCCCGCAAGCCAGGCTCAGGGGGGTCAAGCGCTGGACATGGTGTACCCCAATGCCCTTCCGAACTCAGACCCGCTTGGATGAGGTCGCACTTGCAAGTCGCCCGAGATCTCGTGACAGCGTACTTGGTGAACTGCTCCTAGCGGAACTCCCCCGTCTCCCCGTTGAAACTCGCTCCAAGTTGAGAGCGAGGCGCATGCCCCGGTCAGGCTTATAGCCGCTCCTTGAGCTGGCTTATGGCAGTTCTCTCCTTGGGGGAGGCCTTCGCGGAGTTCGTGAAAGAACAGAGCGGGAAGCTGGAGGAAGTAGGCACATTCCACGGCCCTTATCCCAGCGGTGCACCTGCCATCACGGCCTCGGCCATCGCAAAGATGGGCGGTAGGTCCAAGTTCATTGCCACCGTTGGCGACGACGCCTTCGGTCACGCGTTCATTGACAGGCTGAAGCGCGACGGAGTCGACACGTCGGCCATAAGGTTGGTCAAGAACAGGACAACTGGCATGGCCTTCGTCTCGAGGTTGGATGGCGGTAGGACCTTCCTGTTCCATGCCAGGGACTCGGCGACCGCCCTTCTTGGACCCGAAGACGTCTCTCTGGATGGCGCCACCGTCCTGCACGTGTCTGGCTCGTCCCTCAGCATGGGATGGAAGCTCGCAAGGGCTGTCAGAAGGGCCGTTGCGGAAGCCAAGGAANGCGGCNTCACGTTTTCCTTTGACCCAAACGTCAGGACAGAGGTGATGAGCGAGGCCGATGCACAGGAGCTCCGGCGCATGACGTTCAAGGCCGACTTGCTTCTCATGGGGGAGGAAGATGTCAAGAGCCTCTTCGCGGGCGACCCCAGGCAGCTGGCCAGGAAGCTCTCCTTCGGAAAGACCGTGGTGCTCAAGAGAGGCGTGAACGGCTCGCTGCTCTACAGAGAGGGCCAGGAGAGACCCATAAGGGTCTTCAGGATGCAGGAGGTGGACGCGACGGGTGCCGGAGACTGGTTCAACGGCGCCTTCCTGACGATGCTTGAGAGAGGAGAAGACGCCGAGTTCGCAGCAGAGTTCGCGTCTGCTGCGGCAGCCATATCTGTGACCAAGATGGCACCCATCGACGGACCCGATGACAAAGCGCAGGTCCTTGAGCTCATGAGCAAGAAGGTACGAGTCTCATCGGAGGACTTTTATTTGCACGCACCATGCACGCGTGGGGACCCAGAGGAGGTCGGTGCTTTTTCTGCTGGGCATGAGCACGCTGTACCTCGGGATCAACTACCTCTGGGCCTCTTACGGCTCGCTCGTGCTTCCTTGGCAGGTTCAGCAGATCCTTCCGGCCCCCTACAGGGGTCTGACCGTGGGCTTGACCGTGGCTATCGGCCAGGCCCTCGGCATTTTCTTTGACATATTCTCAGGAACGGCAGGCGACATGCTCCACCTACGTTGGGGGAAGAGGAGACCGCTCATGGCTGCTGGCACGCTGGGTGCCGCGGCAGTGGTCCTCGTCGAGGCCCGCATGCCCCTGCTGCTTGCCTCTGTTGCCACTGGCTATGTGGCCATGATGATATTCTCGGGGTTGGCTCAGGGCTCCTTGAAGCCACTGCTTCCAGACCTCGTCCCCCAAGAGCAGAGAGGAAAGGCAGGAGGGATACTCACCCTCTTCATAATGATGGGGTTTATGCTGGGAACCGTGCTGACCGGATACCTCGTGGGTAGCGGACAGATCGAGTTCGCTCTCCTCGTGACTGCTGCAGCGCTGCTCCTCTCGCTCCTGCCGACAGCTTACACCATAAGGCGCGACGACCTTCCCAATCGCCCGCAGGTCGAGAAGGGACTCGCGTCCAGCCTGGCCGACTGCTTCAGGGCGATGTTCAGGGCGAGGGAAACGCCTTCTGGCTTCGTGAGTCTGCTCGTTGGTATCTTCCTGACCTACAACGGCACGTGGGGCCTGACGTACTTCGAGCTGTACTACCTGCAGGACGTCATACGGATGAAGGACGCTGCCTACGGCGTCGCCACCGCAGGGGCCGCGCTTCTCTTGGCGAGCGTGGTCTTCGGGCTCCTTCTGGGCGCGCTCTCAGACAGGGTAAGCAGGAAGCCATTCTTGGTTGGAGGCGCGCTGGCTAGCGGGCTGATCATGATCTCGCTGATCTTCATCAGGAGCTTTGAGGTATTCCTGGTTGCCGCCTCCGCCCTAGGCGCCGTGATCGGCATATTCGTTGCGGTGAGAAACGCGGCGGTCAGTGACATGGTGCCCCCCTCTTCTTCGGGAAGGTACATGGGCTATGCGGACATAGTCGTGGACGGCCCTTCGGTCGTGGCTCCAGCGCTGGATGGGGCGCTTCTCTTCGCCTTCAGCGCGTACATGGGTGGATTCTTGGCGGTCTTCTTGGTCTCCGCGGCCTTGGACGTGGCCGGGGCAGCCGTGCTGGCGAGGACGCGTTTCCAGTAACGGATTGAGAAGACCCATCGCCCCGCTCAGAACTCGCTCGAGAAACCTTCACCGATTCCAGCGACCCTCGACTGGGCGTCCTCGTGAAACAGAGCCGCCATCCCGGGGCCCATGAAGACCGGAGACGACCGCGAGATGATCCGAACTTTCCTTGCCGTTGAGAAATCCGAAAAGTCTAAGGACCCGATCATGTTTTTGGCCTGAAGGCGCTCTTGCGAGGTCTGTTTTCGGCTTCAGAAGCTGCCTCAGAAGACCAGCCGCAGCAAAACCATTGAAAGTCGTTGGGCGGCGCGTGCGCCATAAGCTTAAAAGCGTTCGCGGCTGAGGGAGTCATGGTCAGGAAGAGCAGGGAGGCTCAGGCCAGGCTTTTTGGGCTGTTCGCTTCTTCTCTAAGACTTATCAGACCGTTGAGGTGGCAAGATGCCGGTGATGACGCGTACGATCTAGACGTGCCTGAAGAGGTAACCGACTCCTCGGAAATGCTAGTGCTCTTCGTGGAAGGGTACAGGGGATCCGCGTTGGTCAGGTTGAACGGGAGCCCGTACTACGCGCTTGATGGGTACCACGCCTACGTGCCGCTTCCGGCAGGCAAGCTAAGGATTCGGGCTGAGTTCTCCCCTTTGGCAGCCTTCGGTGAGGCGGTTGGAGTGAGCCCAGGTCAGCCGATCCTACTTGGCCTGTCGCGGGACGCCTATCTTCTCTACCTGTATCTGGACGCTCTCCTGGAGTTGGCAGGGCAAGTGGAAGACCCAGAGATGAAGAAAGACCTCATGGCTCTGGTCTCTTCCTGCCTTGACAAGGCCTACTTCAAGGGTTTTTCCCCGCAGCAGGTCCAGGTCTCCACCTCTTTCGCGAAGGAGGCGCTTGGGGTGAGCCTTGGCCAGATGCTGGGCATGAATGAAGGTGAGGAGGTCAGCACCGAGGAGGCTGCAAAGGAGCTAGTTGACCTAGCGCAAAGCGCTGGTTTCAAAGAGGACGAGGACCTGAGCAGGTATTCCGATGCCTTGAGGGAGCTGAGGAAGGGACTGACAACCCTCAGGCAAAAGTACGGCAAAAGGGCGGAAGTCTATGCCGTTGGGAATGCTCACATAGACACGGCTTGGCTCTGGCCCTTGTCTGAGACGAGGAAGAAGGTCCTCCGCACCTTCTCTGTTGCCGCGTCGCTGGCGGAGCAATACGAGATGATCTTCGTGCAGAGCGCGGCCCTCTATTACAGCTGGATCGAGCAGGACAGTCCGGAGCTGTTCCAAAGGATCTCCGAGCTGATCAAGAAGGGAAAGTGGGTGCTCGCAGCAGGCTGGGTGGAGCCCGACACGAACATGGTTTCGGGCGAGTCGTTGGCAAGGCAAATGCTCTACTCACAAAGGTTCTACGAACGCGAGTTTGGCAGACGGGCCGACGTCCTGTGGCTCCCCGACTCGTTCGGTTTTTCCGGGAACCTGCCTCAGGTGGCCGTCCTCGGCGGGTGCAAGCTCTTCGCCACGCATAAGGTCTTCTGGAATGACACGAATCCGTTCCCTCACGCGGCCTTCACCTGGATTGGAATCGACGGCACCCCGATCCCATCTTTGGCTTTCGGGCACGGGAGGACCGGCTACGCGGGCACGTTCCAGCTGGCGGACTTCGTGGAGCAATGGAAGAACGCGGCGAGTGCGGGCGGCCCGTTGCTCTATGCCTTTGGGCACGGAGACGGAGGCGGGGGACCAACCCCGGAGATGCTCGTCAGGAAGGAGGTAATCGACGAGTTGCCGGCCCTGCCCTCGATCAGGATGGGACTTCCTGACGTCGACTCCGTACCAGCGGAACCAAGAAAGTGGAGGGGCGAGATCTACCTGGAGACGCACAGAGGAGTCTACACGTCCCACTCGCTCATGAAGCTGCTCAACGCGAGGGCTCAAGAAGCCCTGAGGGAGGCGGAGCTCTGGTCCGCGCTGGCCGGAGGCGAGCAGAGCTTCGAGGAATGGTGGAAGGTACTCTTGAGAAACCAGTTTCACGACGTACTTCCGGGATCGGCAACGAGGCAGGTGTACGAGCAGGCGTACGCCGAGCTCTCTTCCCTCGTGGAGCAGGCCTCCTCGAGCGCGCAAGGCTGGCTGAGACGCGTCGTGGGCCCCGGAAAGGCCCTCCTGGTGGTCAACTCGCTCCCGTGGGAAAGAGAGGGCTACGTGGAAATCGACGAAGAACTCGGGCTCTCTCAACTCGGCAAGCAAGAGCAAGGGCTGGTCGCGCAAAAGGAGAGCGGAAGCAAGTTGCTGGTGAGGGTAGCCGCTCCGGCGCTCGGCTTTGCCCCTCTCAGACCTCTGTCACCTGCGGTCCCCGCCGTGGCCCAGGAGAGAGACGACGCGCTCGTGCTGGAGAACGGGGCGCTCTCAGTAGAGGTCAACAGGGTTGATGGGCGCGTGACGATCACCGACAAAAAGACCGGCAGGCGTTTCTCTGGCAACAAGCTGGTGCTCTACGAAAACATACCGAACTGGTCCACCGACGCCTGGGACATCGAGGAGTCCTACCAAGAGGTCTCATTTTTGCCCAAGCTGACGGAGGCCAAGCTGGTGGACGGTGGCCCCCTGAGGGCTTCTATCGGTTTGACTTACAGCTTCAGGGACTCGACCATCCGCGAACAGGTCGCGCTTATGGCTGACGAGAGAAAAGTCGAGTTGAGCATAACCCCATCCATGAGGGACAGGGAGTTACTCCTAAAGGTTTGGTTCGACGCGGGGCTGAACGCGGAGAAGGCCACGTTCGAGATACCCTTTGGAAACGTCGAGAGGCCCACCGTCCAGAACACGTCTTGGGATGCTGCCAAGTTCGAGGTGCCGATGCTCAGATGGGCCGACGTCAGTGAGGGAAACTTCGGAGTGGCGATCATCTCAGAGGCAAAGCACGGGATATCGTTCGATGGTTCCTCCTTCGGCCTCTCTGTCAGCAGGACTCCCGTCTGGCCTGACCCGTTGGCCGAGGTAGAAGAAGTCGAGGCCAAATTGGAAATCTTACCCCATGACGGTGATTGGAGGGCCGCAAACGTCCAGAGAAAGGCCTACGAGTTCGCGTTCCCGCTGGGGGTGAACACGGGAAATGCGTGCGAGAAGTCGTTCATGCGCGTCGAGGACGACTCTCTTTTGCTGGAATCGCTCAAGCGTTCAGAGGACGGAAGCTGCATCGTGGCAAGGCTCTACGAGGCAAAGAACAACAGGGGAAACGCCAAGGTCGTCTTCCCGCTTGCCGAGCCCGACCTCGTCTTCAGAACGGCCAATCTGCTTGAAGATGAGGGGAGCGAACTGAGGGCGCACGGAAAGGAGCTGACCCTCCCCTACAAGAACTACGAGATAATCACCCTCAAGATTCCCCCAGAGGCTTTCGGTTTGAAGGCGCAAACGACGACCAAAACGTAGCGGGATAAGACGCAAAATCAGCAACCCCGCGTGAGGAAACCCGTGCGTGCCAAGAAAGCGGCGAGNGTTCTGATAAGCCCCGGGGCGCGTTACTCGCGGGTGCGGGCCAAAAATGGCCAAGTTCCTGAGCGCGGCTCGGACCTGCTCGAATGCAGGGCGGTCGAGCTCTTCCCCACGTCACGGTGATGCCGAGGCTACTGACCCATGAGTTAAGCGTGAGGTGGTAAAAGCGGGACTGCGTTGCGTCAAAGCTCTTGCCTTAGCGGGCTCTGAGGCTGGAAAAGGCAGAGACCGAAATCCACGGGGGCCCCGGGGAAGTGGTCATCAGGATCTGGGGCATCTACATCTCGGCGAAGTTGCAGTCGCCGCCGAGATAGCGACCTGCAACTCCTCGTGGGCAGGCACCCAAACGTCATGCTGCCCGTTGCGTCCGGTCAGGGCTCTCAGGCGACGCGGCGGGGCAGGGACGGGGGCTTCTCGCGATGTCGAGGACGGGTTCTTGCTCAGCCATTGGATCCACGGGACCTGCGTGTACCGCGGGGCAGGCCGAGGGAACAGAGGAAGAAGGACGCGTGTCAATGGCCGGCCGCAGCGACGGCCGAAAAAGGGTCCCGCCATCCTCATCACGCGGGAGTGGAACAAGGAGAACGAAGGGGAATCGCCATGCGATGATCGATGAAAGTGAGCCTAACGGGCATCCCAGTTGGCGCGGTCGTCCTTTCCCAGGAGAGGGATCTATGACTCATTCAGCATGACCAGAGCGAAGATGAACGCTGAGCGAAAAAGAAAAGAGGAGAGCGGAGATAAGGAAATGGAGCAAAGCGACGCGGAACCCAAGAGACTGGTTCTTTCCACTCCCCTTCGTCCAACTTCGCGCGCAGCTTCGGTAAACCCTTTTATCCTCCCGCGTTACGCGATTATGCACAGAGTAAACATGGCGTGGTTGTACGCCATAACCAAGTACGGGTATCCTCCGCCCTTGCCCGACGTCTTCAGGACTA
>JGI20128J18817_1000339_pt1 | contig 14576 bp, 15 predicted proteins | sample JossMetagenome_FD_18817 | JGI IMG/M metagenome (IMG submission 18817)
GGCCACCCTGTCAGCCCTGAACTCGGCCCCGTTGTAGGAGAACCTCAGCTCCTCAAGCCTCACCCTGACGCCCGAGCAGAGGGCCTCCCTTGAGGTTAGCCTCGGCTCGCTCACCTGCCCTCACCAAGGTGGGACCTGAACCAGTCAAGCATCAGCTTCAGGTACTCCACCCTAACCTTGGGCCTGCCGCTCCTGGTCAGGTCATGGTTCTCGCCAGGGAAGAGGGCCAGCTTGACCTCAACGCCGAGGTACTTGAGGGCCGTGAACAGCTGGAGCGCCTGGCTCACGGGGCACCTGTAGTCCTCCAGGGCGTGCATTATCAGCGTCGGGGTCGTGGCCCCCTCTATGTATGTCAGGGGGCTCGCCTTCAGGTACTGGTCGGCTGACTTCCACGGCGGCTGGGCCATGAGCTGGTCCTCGTCGAAGTACCAGCCTATGTCGCTCGTGCCCCAGTCGCTGTAGAACTCGACGCAGCTCCTCTCCGTCATCGCTGCCTTGAACCTTGAGGTGTGAGTTATCACCCAGTTGGTCATGAAGCCCCCGTAGCTCCCCCCTGCCACCCCGGCCCTGCCAGGGTCGAGCTGCGGGAACTGCCTGGCGGCCTCGTCAGCTATCGTCATTAGGTCCTCGTAGTCAACTGCGCCCCACCTCCCCCTTATGTCAGCGAAGTCCTCGCTGTAGCCGTCGCTCCCCCTCGGGTTGCCGTAGACCACCGCTATGCCAGATGAGGCCAGCACGTGGAAGGCCACCATGAAGCCGTAGCCGTAGCTCGTCTTAGGGCCGCCGTGTATGTAGAGGACCCACGGCGCCCTTCCCTTGACCTCCTTAGGCATTAGGACCCAGAAGTCGAGCTCCGCGCCGTCCTTGGCCTTCGCCTTCGACTTAACCGCCCTGGTCAGGGAGAGCTGCCTCAGCAGCCCTGAGTTGAAGTCCGTAATCTTCCTGCCCGACTGGCCCCTCAGGACGTAGAGCTCGCTGGGCTCCGACTCGTTCATCTGAGTGAAGTAGACGGAGTCGCCAGCGACGCTGAACTCGTCGACAACTGCGTCCTCAGGCCTGAGCATGGGCTCAACCTTGCCATCAGCGCTGGCCCTGTAGAGCCACGCCCTGCCGGCGTCGCTGACCTGGAAGTAGGCCCAGCTGCCTGAGAGCTGGAGGGGCTTTGAGCACGAGGGCCCGCGGGCCTCGCTGTTCACGCCGTTAAGCAGGTTCCTGTCAAGGCCCGTCTCGACCTTTGTCAACTCCCCGGTTTTCACGTCGTAGAGGTAGAGCCTGTAGTGGCTTGAGAGCCCCCTCTCGAACCTGTGCATGAGGAGCGCCACCCTCCTGCCGTCGGGGGACCAGGCCACTGAGGCTATGGAGACCTTCGAGAGCAGCTGCACGTCCTCCCCGGTCTCAACGTTAACGAGCCTGAGCTCGTCGTACTGAGCCTTGAGCTCGTCCATCTGTTTGACGTAAGCTATGCCCCTGCCGTCTGGCGACCAGGAGAAGTCGCTCACGTCAAGGGCGTGCGACGTCAGCCTCCTGGGGGCGCCTCCCCTTGAGTCCACTAAGTATATGTTGCGTGGCCTGTCGAATATGTAGCCCTCGCCGTTGAAGAACGGGGGCAACCTCTCAACTACGAGCGCCTCCCTCTTTGAGTAGTCCTTCCACTCGCCCTCGGCCAGCGGCCTCCTAGCAAGGAAGGCTATGGATCCCCCCGTTGGGGACCAGGACACTGCTGAGGCCCCAAAGGGCCAGGTGAAGAGGGCGTAGGGCTCGTAGCCGGGCCTCATCACCATTATTGACGTCTGGGGCGGCTGCCCCTCCTGCCTCACCGCCCTTACGAAGGCCATCGTAGAGCCGTCGGGCGACCACACCGGGCAGGTGTCCCCGGGCCCTGAGGTGAGCGGGTAGTACGACCTGCCATCGTAGAGCCATATGGAGCTGTCGTACCTGTTCTGATCAAGGTTCGGCCTGCTCACCACGAAGAGGGCCCTTGAGCCGTCAGGCGAGGCTGAGGGGTTCGAGACGAGGACGAGTCGTGCCAGGTCCTCAGGCGACGTGCCTGACAACTTTCAAACACCAGTGGGGAACGTCGCGCCAAAGAATAAAAGGGCGACTTTAAGGGCGCTTAAGGCGATTATTGTCTCAGCCTTGAGTAGGCCCTCAGCAGCTCCAGGCCGCTCCTGACGCCCGGGCTCCTCCCTATTGGCCTTGCCGTGAAGAACTCCTCCACCTCCCTCTCCCTGCCTATGCCGAGGAATGGCAGGTAGTTGCCGAGCCACCTCTCAGCTATAGCAGTGCCGCTGAACGCCCTCTCTAGCAGGTCAAGGCCTCCTCCCCTGAGCCACTCCCAGAGCACGTCCCGGCCGTCAGGGTTGAGGGCAGCGGTGAGCACGTAGAGCACGTTCTGCTTCCTCTCGCTTGAGGCCACCCAGTCAATAGCCTGCCTCAGCACGGACCTGTCCCTTATCTTGGTCACCGCGTTGAGCACCTTGATCTTCTCAGAGTCCAGCTCCTGCCTCTCGTGCTCCCTCCTGAGGCCCTCAAGGTCCCCAGTTGCCACGGCGTAAGCTATGTAGACCGCCTGCCTAAGGTTAGGGTCAACCTCCCTGCCGAAGTGCGACGCGAGGTCGCCCGCGAAGGCGCGGTCCATGTTTGCTAGCCTCCCAGCTATGACGCCAGCCAGCTCCCTGTACTGCTCCTCAGACCTCCTGGACTGGAGGGCGTACTGCGACCTGTGGAACTCCACCGCCCTGCCCATGAATGTCGTCGGGTTCACCATGTAGAGGTTGTAGAGCTCCGTGCTGAGCTCAAGGCTCGGCAGGTAGTCTGTGACGTTGAAGTTCATGTCCACGACCTTCAGGTAGTCCTGTCTGCCCACTAGGCCGGAGAGCATGAAGTAGTAGTAGTCGTTCAGCAGCCCGTAAGTCTCAAGCTGGTTCAGCCCTGCAAGCCTTGAGAGGTCGGAGTAGAGCACCCTGTAGAAGCCGGCCCTGTCGAGGTTCACCTTGAGCTGCTTTACCTCCTCGCCCGCGTCCACCACGTGCTCCCTGTCGCGCATCACGAGGTCGACCCTGCGCCCGTTGACCTCGAGCGTCACTGGCACCATGTAAGATAGGTCCTCCGCCCCTCCGCTTATTGTGAACCTGTGCTGCTCAAGCCTTACCCTGCCGCCCTCTACGCCGACCTTGATGTACGGGTAACCAGGCTTCATTATCCAGTCATTCATGAGGTCTACCACGGGCACGGAGGTGAAGGGCTGTATTGCAGTCCAGAGGTCGTTCGCTGAGGCGTTGGAGTAGCTGTGGTGCTCCAGGTAGGAGGAGAGGCCCTTCCTGAATGACTCCCCCAGGAAGTACTCTATCATCCTGAGTATGCTTGCCCCCTTGCCGTAGCTTATCTCGTCAAATATGGCCTCTATCTCATCAGGTGTTGAGACCTCCACGTGTATCGGGTGGGTGGTGCTAAGGGAGTCCCTCACCATGGCCCCGTCGGTCTCGCCGTAGAGGAACGCCTCCCACGGCATCAGATCCGGGGCGAAGGAGCTCATGGCCTTGTAGCTCATGAACGTGGCGAAGCTCTCGTTGAGCCAGAGGTCATCCCACCACCTCATCGTAACCAGGTCGCCGAACCACTGGTGAGCTATCTCGTGGGCCACCACCTCCACGACCCTCCTGCGCTGGGCCAGGTCAGGGCTCTCAGGGGCCAGGAGGGTGCTCTCCCTGAACGATATGGCGCCCCAGTTCTCCATTGCCCTGAAGGCGAACTCAGGGACCGCTATCAGGTGCATCTTGGGCATCGGGTAGGGTATGCCGAAGTACCTCTCATAGAAGCCCACGCTGTTCTTGGCAGCCCAGAGGGCCAGGGAGCCGTACTTCGTCTTCCCCGGCACGGTGGCTACTATGTAGCGGCCGTCCCTGTCGACGACCTCCTCCCACTTACCTATGCCGAGGTAGAGCAGGTATGTCGACATGGGAGGCGTCTCCATGAACTCAACTACCTTCTTGTTCCCCTCGAGCGTGACCCTCTCTATGGGCGTGTTTGAGATGGCGTGCAGGTCCCTGTCTATGCGGACTGAGAGCTTGAACCTGGCCTTGTACGACGGGTTGTCGACGCACGGGAACATCTCCCTCGCGTGGACCGACTCGAACTGAGTTGATATGACGTAGCCGCCCTCGTAGGGGGCCCTGTAGATGCCAACAAGGCTGTCCCTGGCCTCGCCCTCAAAGTCGACCTCAACGGCGCCTGAGAACCTCCCAGTCCTTATAGTGACCCCCTCGTCGTCCTGAGCGAACTGGAGCTCCCTCCCGCTGGCACTCACGGACGTTACCTTGAGGCCCTTGGCGTCAAGCCTTAGGTCCTCCTCGGTTTCAAGCTCTATGACCTCGTGGCCCCTGTACCTGAAGCCGTCGAAGTCAAGGAATATCGCGTACCTCCTTATCGAGGCCCTGGGCGACACCAAACCTATTCCCAACAACATATGCCGTGGGGAAAAATAAGCTTTGGCCCTGCCGCACCCCTGTGGAGCGCTATGGAGGCCCCGCATTAATGGTGTTAGTCCATTCTTAATACCTACTCCTAAAGCAACGCCTTGCCTGGACGTTGCAGGCAAAATGATGCTCGATAATTAACTTAAAAAGAAGACTTAGAGGTCAGTGCCTTCTGATGAGGAAGAACGCCACCACTATCAGCGCTGCTACTACAGCGGAGCCGCCTATGACAGTCTCAGCGGGCGTCGCCCCGCTAGGCACGGTCACTGTGACGGAGCTCAGGTTGCCGAATGTCGTCTGGGCCGGCGACACCTTGACGCCGCCCACGCCCACCAGGGTCACGTCCTCGTTCTCTATAGATGCTATGGCCTTGGCTGCGTCGTCAAGCCCGTTCTGCTCGTAGAAGGCCGAGGCGTTGCTTATGAGGTACTGTATCGCTGCCAGCGTCTGCTTCGGGCTCGTGGCACCGGCCTTTATTATCATCGGGCTCCTGAAGCTGAAGGTCACTTTGTAGCCCTGCGCCGTCACGTTGAGCTGCTCGCTAGAAGGCACCACAATCCTGAAGTTCTGCCTTATGTATCTCGCAAGATACTCCGTGGCGTTTATGAAGGCCTCAGAGCTATTTACAAGGCCCTGCAGGCTGCTCAGCTGGTCACCCAAGTCGTTGTCCTCTCCGAGGCCGCTGAAGAGGCCTCCGAAGGCGCCCTGGCCGTTCTCGTCACCCTGACTGCTGAATATGCTTCTAAACATGTTGCCCTGGCCCTGCTGCGCAGCCTTGGACAGGGCCTGGAGCAGCGCGCTCGCCTCGTTGAGCAGGTTATCTGAAGCATTGACGCTCAGCGACTCCCTTGTAGTATTGCCACTAACGTTGAGGTAGTAGCTGTAGCTGCCGTTAACGAAGCCAGGCGTCAGGGCGGCCTCTACCGCCCTCTGGGCGAGGCCCAGAGTCGTGTTGGGCGACGTCGGGGTCGCGTTAACTGATGCTGTGATCAACACGCTGACGAACGTCGCGTTCTCAAACACCTTTACCGTGGCGTTTATGCCCGTCACATTAATGACCTCGTGCTTGGTGACCTGGAATGTTGGCGAGGGCGGGTAGTGAGAGGCGTTGAGGCTCAGAGTGACCAGGTAGAGCGGCTCAGGCGATGTCATGGCCTCAACGAGCCCGTAAAGGCTCACGTTGGCCTGGGACTCCTGCGTGCCGCTGGGGCTCTTGAACACAGCAAGTGTCGTGGACCTGTAAGTCAGCACTGAGGTCCTCCCGCTGGAGGTCCTGTTGAAGGACCCAGAGGACTGAAGGGCCTCGAGCGAGGCATTAAAGCCGTGAATGGCGTGGTGCCTGAAGTGATGCGGCAGCTGGCCGCTGTGGCTGTAGCTGAAGTATGTTGACCCACTGTAGTACGTCACATCAATGGAGGTCGTCCCCTGCGGCACCTCATGCTTGAGGGTCGCGGTCCCATTAACAAGGACTACCACAGCGCTGTTGGGGTACACGTATATGTAGTTGGCCTTGCTTACGTGCGCGCCCTCGGCTAGCGCTGCGACCGGCGAGAGCAGCAGGAGCGCCGCAAGAATCATTGAAGCCGCTAGGCTTCCCTTAAACTTCAATACCTACACCCTACATTGAAAGTGTTAAGGATGGTTATATAGGTTTCTCACATAGCCGAACGGACGACGCCGCAAGCGCTCACCCACAGGAGCTGAGGCCACCAAGCTACCGAGGAGGTCTTAAAGTCCTCGGCGCCGCGACTCCTGGCGGTGGTCACTTGCTACCCAGGTGGGCTGTGGCGGTCCTCGTCTATGCTATCCTCATAGTTGGAGCGGTCTCACTGGCGGCCCACCCCTACGCCAGAGGCTCAACAGACTGGGGCGTCCTAGTTAATGGGGACTACAGGCTGCTCTACTTCAGCCCCAGGGACCTCACAATGGCGCTGACATCTGATAACGGCACCCTGCTCTACGCTAATGGGGAGTGGCTTGAGGTCAACATGAGCTCAACGGCGGCGTGCTCATACAGCGGGGAGGTCGCGCTGGCCGGCTCCCTGGGCGGCAGGCCAGCCCTTGCAATAGTAAGCGGCGGCCGCGCGCTCTACTACGTCATTAACGTCAGCGGGGAGCTCACCGCCCTCTCCTGCTCAGGCCGCGCCATAGCGGCTGGGGGGATAGTCAACTCAACGCCTGTGCCCCCATATAATGTCATCGCTGTCACACTCTCCGACGGGCGCCTGGCCGCCTACGAGGCTAACTTCACCACCTACTTCTACCCGCAGAGCGCCTCAGCCCTAGGTGACGGGGACGTCGCCATGACCTTTGGCAACGACTACGCCGTCGTGATCGGCCCCCGCGACCCGAGGGCCCTCGAGTACCCCTTCAACGTGACCCTGGACTACATAACTGGCTACGAGGGGGAGCCGCTGGCGGGCGGCATAATTACCTATCGCAGCGAGGAGTACGCGGCGCTCATACTCAACGGGACGGCCTACCTCTACGACGTCGACGCGAGCGCCGCCACCATAGCTGCAACCCTCAACGGCCTGGCGGTCTACCTGAGGCCTCCGGCAGGCTGGGCCTCAGTCATGTACACCTCAGGCTTTAAGCCAGGGGCCGTCACGACCGCCGTCATGGACTACCCCTTCACGCTGACCGGCATCAGCGCCTACATGCACGGCGTAGAGTTCGTGGGCCGGCTGCTGTCCCCGGCGGAGGGCTACGTGGGGATCTACGTTAACGGGACGGCGGAGGGCTACCTTGAGGCCAATGGAAACGTCATAGGCTGGGTCGCATCATCAAGGCCGGCCGTCACGGTGCCCCAGCTGGTCACGTCAATAGCTGTGAGCCCCTCAGTCTACCCCCTGCAAACCACCGAGGTTGGCCACTACGAGGCCGCCGGCAGGGCCTTGAGCGCCCCTGGGATCAGCTTCAGCGTGGTGAAGCTCGACTACGACATATATTATGATGCCGTCGGCTACTCTGTAGTTGCGATAATAATTGGAACCCTGATACTGGCCTTCGCCTCAGACCGCCATTAGTTAAAGCGTCACTGGGAGGACGTTATGAATATCCTGTCCTTCATGCTTATCAGCGCGTCGGCAACCTCGGGCCTCATCATATAGTCCGGCGGCCTCTGGCCCTGGGACAGGAGCCTCCTTATCTCTGTGCCGCTTATCCTCCTCCTGTACTCCTCGCCGTGGGGGCATATCTTGTCGTTGACTATTGTGCCGCACTTGGTGCAGTAGAAGGCCTCCCTGAGGAAGAGCGGCGTTACGCCCAGGTCAGGGAAGTCCCCAAATATCTTCCAGGCGTCGTATGGGCCGTAGAAGGAGCCGACCCCGGCGTGGTCCCTGCCGACTATCATGTGGGTTGCCCCGAAGTTCTTCCTTATTATCGCGTGGTGTATGGTCTCCTTGGGGCCCGCGTAGACTATCTTCATCCTGAGGACGCTGAAGACGTAGCTCGACCTCGGGAAGTAGTCCCTCAGCAGGACCTCGTAGGACGACACTATGGCCTCGTCAGTGAAGTCGCCGAGCTTCTTCCAGCCCACCAGGGGGTTCACGAAGAGGCCGTCGACGAAGCTGAGGGCTGCCTTCATGACATACTCGTGCCCCATGTGGGGGGCGTTCCTGGTCTGGAAGGCCGCGACGCTCCTCCAGCCCAGCTGCTCGAACAGCACCCTGGTCTCCTTGGGCCAGAGCCTGTACTTCTCAAACGGCTCGGGCAGCTCGGCGAACTGCTCCACCTTGCCGCCCACTAGGACCTGCCCCTCCCTCTTCGCCAGGAGCGCCACGCCAGGGTGGGCCGGGTCAGAGGTCCCAAAGACCCTCTCGGCGAAAGCCTTCTTGTCCCATTGGTACGCGTCCTCCACGGTCATAACCGCGAACCTGGTGCCCTTGTAGCTCAGGGCCACGTCAGAGCCCAGCACCTCCTTCGCAAGCCTCGGCTCGACGTCCAGCACTATGGGTATTGTCCAGGGGAGGTCGTTGGTGAGCCTTGAGGACCTTAGGACGCCCTCGTAATCCTCCTCAGTCATGAACCCCTCGAGGGGGCTGTAGACGCCGTGAGCTATGTTGGCCACGTCATATGCCAGGCTGGCGTGGAGCTCTATCATCGGCAGCTCGGCCGCCTCGCAGGAGAGCTTCTCGGCCCTCGGCCCCCTCGCGACCCTGTCAATTAGCCTGCCGCCGTGAGGCGCTGACACCAAGGCTCTCACCTCATATGTAGCCCAGGCTCCTCAGCCTCTCCAGTATCTCCCTCCTCTCCTCCTCTGAGACCGCGCTCTGGGCCTTCTCCTTCTCCATGTCGCTCACCACCTCCCTCAGGACGTATGTGACGAACTGGGAGACGCTGCTGAACCCTGTGCCAGCTATGAGGGCCCTTATCCTCTCATAGAGCGGCGTCGGTATTGAAACCGTGGTGTACCTGCCCCTCTCGCCCTGGGGCCTCCTGACCAAGCGTATCACCGCGCATCTAAGCGCGCTGGGGCATACTTAAGCTTAATTAAGCTTAATTAAAAGTCCCGCTTAAATGCTGGGCCCCCGGAGAGCTACCGGGTGTCAGCCTTGAGGGGCCTGGTGGTGTGGCTCACGGGCCTGCCCGGGAGCGGCAAGACAACTATAGCTACAGCAGCGGCCGAGAGGCTCAGGTCTATGGGCTACAGGGCCGAGGTGCTCGACGGCGACTGGTTCAGGGCTCACATAGACCCTGAGGCGGGGTACACGAGAGAGGAGAGAATCAAGCACCTGGCCAGGGTGGCCTGGGTAGCAAGGCTGCTCGCGAGGAACGGGGTCGTGGCGCTCTGTAGCTTCGTCTCCCCCTACAGGGAGGCCAGGGAGGAGGCGAGGAAAATAGTCTCTGAGGAGGCTGACTTCCTAGAGGTCTACGTCAGGTGCCCCCTGGAGGAGTGCATAAGGAGGGACCCGAAGGGGCTCTACAGGAGGGCGCTGGCCGGCGAGATAAAGAACTTCACAGGCGTGTCGGACCCCTACGAGGAGCCCCTGAGCCCCGACCTTGTGCTTGACACTGTTAAGAACAGCGCTAGCGAGAACGTTGAGAAGCTGGTTAATCTCATCACTTCAAGGCTCAGAGATAGCCGAGGCGCCTGAGCCTGTCCTTCACGGCCTCCTCATCCTCCTTGCTCATCGACGTGCCCCCCTGCTCCTCCAGCAGCTGTCTCAGCAGGAACTCGACGAGCTCGTCGACTGAGCTGAAGGTGCCCTGCTCCTCAACGTACTTCTTAGCCTTCTCGTAGAGGTCCTTTGGAACTGAGACCTGAGCCCTCTCGCCTGACACCTTAGTTCCCGCCCCTTCGCTGGCCTTAGGAGTTCAAAAGCTCATCGCCTTCAGTAGCACCTGCTGCCTCTCGCCCTCATCCTCTTCCTCCACATGACCCTGAAGAGGACCCTCGCAAGCTCAAGGAGCGGGAGCCAGAAGGTCAGCACTATCATGCGCGGCTCGTCAAGGGCTATGTGCTTTACGACGCTGTCGTTCAGGTTTGCCCTGTCCCTGTGAACCACGTATATGTTCTTGAACTCCAGACGTGAAGGCAGCTGCTGTCGCTGAGCGTGGCCCTCCAGTTCCTCAGCTGCCCCCTGTACTTGCCGATGGAGGGCTCGAGGCATGCCTTCTCAGGGCTTGGCATCGAATCCTTTGGGACAATGTAGTCGACGTGATACGGCGCCTTAACCATCATCCTCTCGAGGGTCTCCCAGTCCATTGGACCGCCAGCAAGGCGTAATTCGCCTGGAAAAATAAATTGTTTGTGTGTGACCCTTGAGCGAGCAGTGCAGGGGGCTCACAAGGGCGGTGGCGGGCCTCATAGCCCTCGGCATGACGAAGGAGATGATAAAAACAACCCTTCACTATGACTTCAAGCTCGACCTGGGCGACAGCGACTTTGACGACCTCTACTCCCAGGCGGCCAGGTGCGTGGAGGAGGGCCTTGTGAGGGTAAGGAGCTGGTCTACGCCATTTAGGCCGGGCGACTGCAATGATGAGGTGGTCAGGGATGTGGGCTCCATGATACTGAGGGGGCTTGACCTTGAGCAGATAGTCGCTGAGACGCTGAGGAAGCACTACATGCTTAGGACGGGCAGCAGGTACAGGGTGCTGACGCAGAGGGACGTAGAGTACGCCTACGACGTGGCCCTGCTCTGCATCAAGGAGAAGCAGAGGAGGGCCGCTGAATGGGCGGAGGGGAGTAAATCCAGCTGAGGAGAATGCCTAAGCCTGCCTTGAAGGTCTTACAGCAGGAGAAGGCTTGAGGAGGCCTAGCACTTTGACGATGCGAAGTATATGTCAAGAACGGCCCTCAGGTCCCTGAGCTCAAGCTCTGTCGGCATGGGGTTGTCCCTCCTCCTGCCGTCGACGTAGTCAGCGAAGGCCCTAACCTCCTCTGCTATCATGTCTTTCCTCGGAACCTCCACCCTCTGCCCGTTCACCACCAGGTCCCCGTGCCTTGCGAAGTACCTAAAGCCCCTGGACTCCATGAAAAGCCTAGAGCCGGGGTCCTCGTAGATTGACCCCCTGTCCCCGTAGACCTCTATTATCGGCACCCCCGGGGAGTCCTTGAAGGCCCAGCCGTACATGTAGACCCCCTTGGCGCCTGACCTGAAGTTAAATATTGCAATGCCGACGTCCTCACCCTCCATGTCAACGGCCCCGCTGCGGTATACCGTTGAGCACACGGAGGAGTAGTCGCCCATTGCGTTAAGCATGACGTGAATCATGTGTATGCCCCCATCTATCACGGCCCCGCCGCCCATCTGCTCCCTGACCTTCCTCCAGCCCCTCGGCTGGTTGAAGTGTATGTCCCTGACTATGGCCGTGTGGACCCTGCCTATTGATGGGAGGCGCCTGTAGAGCTCGTTGAAGGTCTCGTTGAAGTGGTAGTTCTCGGCAACCATGAACTTGAGGCTGTGCTCCTCGGCGGCCTTAACTATGGCCTCCGCCTCCTCCATGCTCCTCGCTATGGGCTTCTCAAGCATCACGTGCTTCCCCGCGCTGAAGGCCTTTAATGCCATGGGCACGTGAGCGTCGTGGCTGACCACCAGGTCAACCGCGTCCACTCCCGAGGAGAGCACGTCGTCGTAGTTTGTGAAGTGGCCCGCCGCCCCAAACCTCTCAGCCAGGGCCCTGGCCTCCTGCTCTGAGGAGCTGAAGGTGTAGTACTCTATGTCAAGGCCCTCATCCCTCAGCCTTGACATGGCCGCCAGGTGAACTGTGCCGAAGCCCCTGCTCCCTACAACCGCTATCCTCAAAAATGCTCGCCGAGTTAAGTAAGAGGGCTGCCGCATAAAAGTTTAGCACTTACCTGCCTCCGAAGGAGGCCCTTTCTATGACGAAGCCCACCACCACGAACGGTATGCTGACGAAGACTATCATCAGGCCCGGGAACAGCAGCCACCACCACCAGCCGTTCAGCGCCGCGTTGTAGTCGTAGGCAGCGTCAAGTATCCCTCCCCACGTCACTATGTTGGCAGGCGCCACACCTATGAAGGCCAAGGTCTGGACGAGAAGTATGGCGCCCGGTATGCCAAGCACTGTGTAGGCCACTATGAAGGGCACCAGCCTTGGAAGGAAGTGCGTGAAGAAGGTCCTGTAGGACGGTATCCCCATCAGCCTGTCTGCCTCAACGAAGGTGTTAGTCCTTATGCTCTGGGCCGAGCTCCTGGCTATTATCGCGTAGCCGGGCCAGCTGAGGAAGGTTATCAACAGGACCTCAGACATTATTGTCAGGCTGGACTTGAGCATGATGCCCAGCGTGACCAGGAACGGGAGCACGGGCAGCGCCAAGATCACGGTGCTGAACCAGTTTAGCCCAGCGTCAGCCTTGCCGCCTAGGAAGCCCGCGAAGCCGCCAATGAAGACCCCTATTAGGACCCCCAGAAGCGACGTGACGACCCCTATCTCAAGGGCGTTGGGGAGCCCAAGCAGTATGCCCTGGAGTATGGGCCTGCCGTAGCTGTCGGTACCCATTAGGCCGTAGGCGTTGCCCAGGACCCTGACCTGGGCCGCATAGAACTTTGCAGGGCCTGAGGTCCCGATGAGAACTGTGACCGTGTAGGTCCCCTTCTCGGCGGGCCCTGCCGACTTCTCCGAGAAGTTGCTGAAGAGGGCTGTTGCCAACACTGACGTTGTCTGCAACGTTGGTACCTGGCCCGTCTTCTGAAGTATATAGGATAACAGGGCGCTGGTGACGTAGCTTAGGTCAAACGAGTATTTTGACACGGACGGGGTCTGCGAAAACATTATCTGCGAGCCTGAGGGCTTCTTCCATAGGACCTGTATTGTCTGCATGGTGGTGTTTGCTGAGAACACGAAGACCACGTCCGTCGGGACCTTCTCAGAGCTCCAGTCAAAGCTGAACGTGAGCTCGTACTCATATATGTTGGAACTGCTGACGCTCCCGTACAACTTAACCTCCTTAGGGTTTAAGTAAAGCGACGGAGAGTACTGGGAGGGCTCCAGCGCGGCCATCCATGAGGGGGCCGCGTCCTCCGGATAGGTGTTCTCGTAGTACTGCGTGTTGTAAAGGTAGTTTGTCGACACGCTCTTGGGCCAGGTGCTCCACGTAGACTGCAAGCCCAACAAAGAACAGTATGACTACGATAGCCGCCAGGGCGCTCTTGCTCCTGAAGAGGTACTTCAGGTAGAACTTGTATGTGGTCTCCTCAGCCATGGTTCATCACTCACCCTTGTCCAGCCCTAATCCTCGGGTCCAGGGCTCCCTTTATTATCTCGTTGAGGAACAGCGCTATTATCAGCACCAAGGTCAGCACGTAGGTTACGGCCATAACGGTCGCCTCGTCCTCCGCCATGACGGCCTCGTATGTTAGTAGGCCAACGCCAGGCCACACGAAGACTATCTCCGTCGTGAGGCCGCCGCCGAATGAGAAGGCCAGCCAGAGCATGGCCTGTGTGGCTATTGACGGCGAGGCGGTCTTAAGTATGTGGCCGAACACTATCCTGTTCTCAGGCAGCCCCCTGGCCTTAGCTGTGAGCACGAAGTCCTCCTTCGTGGTGGCCAGCGCCAGGCTCCTGACTATGTAGGCGAAGCCCCCGAAGTTAACTATGAAGAACGCTAGCAGGGGCAGCACCATGTGGTCCAGCAGGCTGACCACGTACTCCAGCGGCTCCTTGGAGAAGGTAAGCCCCACGCTCACTATGCCGCCCGGCGGGAACCAGTGCATGCCGTAGGCGAGCCCGGCTATGAGGAGGAATCCTATCCACCAGGTCGGCAGGCTCTGGTGAATTACGCCTATCACAGGTATAGCCTTGTCATACGCTGAGCCCTGATACCTTGCTGCAAGCACTCCCAGTATGACGCCAACTATGACTACTATCACTGTGGCTGTTGTGAACAGCAGTATGGTCCTTGGCAGCGCCACAGCTATTATCTGAGCTATGTTATTAGAAGTCGTATAGCCTGAGTAGCTGACGCCTGGTGGGGTCACGCCGAAGTGGAACATCAGCAGGTTCTTCATCTGAAGCGCCAGCTTTACAATGAAGGGCTGGTTAAGCCCGTAGGCCGCCGCAAGCGACTCCTCGTACTTCTCCACCTCCAGGTTTATCTGAGTCATGTTTAGGGTCCCCTGGTGGTGTCTTATAAGCTGAGTCTTGAGCTGCAGGCCGGCGTACTGCACGTAGTCCTTGTAAAGCTTCTGTACCGCAGGGTAGGTGAAGCCGTAAAGTATAAGCATTGCTGCAAAGAGCACAGTAATGTATATAACTGCGCTCTTTGCCAAAAAAGCCTTATATCCCATTAGGCGATGTCACCCCCTGGCCCCTCACTTCCTCCGGGCCAGGAGGGCGACCACAGCTATTATAACTATTACTATCACGACTATACCCACTATCAGTGTAGTTGACACTGTTGGGGCAGGCTTTGTTGATGTTGTTGTGGATGGTGTTGTGGTGACCGGGGTTGTGGTTGTGGACGTTGTAGTGGTTGTGGGTGTTGTGGTTGTGGACGTTGTAGTGGTTGTGAAGGTTGTGGTTGTAGTTGTTGTTGTTGACGTTGTAGTTGTGGTTGTAGTTGGCGTGTAGACAGTTACTGGCACCTTAGTTGGGTTCATTAGCATGTTGTTGGGCGTGTAGGCCCAGAGC
>JGI20128J18817_1000341_pt1 | contig 14544 bp, 19 predicted proteins | sample JossMetagenome_FD_18817 | JGI IMG/M metagenome (IMG submission 18817)
GACCTTGGTGGCCTTAATCATCTCGAGCGCCTCCTCTTGGTCAAGCGGGGAAAGCCTCATGGCGACATCCCCCAGAAGCTCCACCAGCAGTCCTCCTGCGCCGAACGTCACCACTGGGCCGAAGGCTATGTCGTTAAGCCCTCCCACCATGACCTCATGGCCTGACTCAAGCCTCTGGACTAGGACCCCCTCAACCCTGGCCCCAGGCGCCCTAGACTTGACGTTATTAATTATGGCCCTGTACGAGGAGACAGCGGTCTCAGGGGTCACGCCCACTAGGACGCCTCCTACGTCAGACTTATGGGATATGTCAGGCGATATAACCTTCATGGCCAAGCGGGGGCCCACCTTCTCGGCGCAGGCTGAAGCCTCCTCCTCGCTCCTGGCCACGCAGAAGTCGGCCACCTTGACCCCATAGGCCCTGAGAAGCTCCAGCGCCTCGTCCTCAAGGAGCTTGCTCCTGCCCTGTGAGAGGGCCCGCTGAATTATCTCCTTGGCTCTCGCGAAGGCCTCCTTAGACACGGTTGGCGCGGGTCCCCTGGGCTTTATGATGTCCTTGGCCCGCCTGAAGTGAAGGAGAGAGGCCAAGGCCCTGGCAGCGCGGTCAGGAAGCTCAAAGGTCGGTATGCCTAGCTCCTCCAGCGCCCTGGCCAACTTAGCGCCTGCCTCGGCCCCTATGGTGACCACGACCAGGGGTACTCCCTCGCTGTCATCTCTTATCAGCTCGATAGTCCTGAGGGTCTCATCAACGTCCATCGTGGGAGGCTGGACTAGCGATATCAGCAACAGTGAGTCAACAAGGCCTCCCTTAACCAGTGCTTGAGCTACGAGCTTATACTGCTCAGGCCTCGCATCTCCAGTCAAGTCGATAGGGTTCCTCAGGGAGACCCTGTCTGGGAAAATCTGCCTGAGCGAGCTAGCTATGGCAGCGGGGGTCTCAGGGACCTCAAGGCCTTCGGCGGTCACGGTGTCGGCCGCTATGACGCCATGTCCTCCTGAGTTAGTTATTATTCCGACCCGAGGTCCTCTGGGCAGCGGCTGCGAGACTAGCACCTTGGCCGCGTCAAAGGCAGCCTCGAGGTCCTCGAACAGCAGCGCCCCGGCCTCCCTCATGGCCTCCTTGAACACGTCATAGGAGCCAGCTATTGAGGCGGTGTGACTTAAGGTCGCCCTCGCGGTCGCCTGGGACCTGCCACCCTTCACTACTATTACGGGCTTGCCCTCATTTACGTTAAGCCTTATGGCATCTATTAGCGCCCTCCCCCTCGTGACGCCCTCAAGGTAGACAACTATTGCCTTGACGTCAGGCGCCTTTGCCATGTACTCAAGGCTGTCGACCTCGTCGACGTCGGCCTTGTTGCCGAAGTTTATTGCTTTACTGATTCCTATGTTCCTGGCTGACGCCCAGTCCATGAGAGTGGCCAGCAGGGCTCCGCTCTGGCTAACCAGGGCTATGGGACCGGGCGGCGGCCTCTTCATCTTTGACCTCGGCAGGAAGAACGTGTCAAGACCGTTAGAGTAGTTGTAGACGCCTATGCAGTTGGGTCCCAGCAGCCTGACTCCGTGCCTCTTAGCGACCTCAACAACTTCCTCCTGTAGCCTCCTCCCCTCATCAGTGCCTGTCTCGGCGAAGCCGCCGCTGAAGACCACTACGCCCTTAGCGCCCTTAGCGCCGGCGTCCTCAACTACCCTCGGCGCCAGCCTCGCCGGCGTGGCCACCACTACGAGATCAACTTCATCGGGCACCGCCTGAACTGAAGGGTAGGACTTGAGGCCCAGGACCTCTGTGTAGCCTGGATTGACCACGTAGACCTTTCCCTTGAACCCTGTCAAGAGGTTCTCCAGGATGGCCCTGCCCAGGTTGTCCGGCCTGGGGGACGCGCCTACTACGGCTACTTTCTTAGGCTCAAAGAACACCTCGGCGCCAGCTGTATACATTTCAGGCATTCCATCGCTAAGAGGCCCTGGCCCTATTTAGGCCCTACCTTATGTCAGGACCTGGCCTGACAAGCGGATTTTAAGCCTAGAAGTTAGTGCGTTCTAGGAGAGCGACCTTGTCTAAGCAGTCAGTGACGCTCACGGTCGACGAGGCCTACAGGAGCGACAGGCAGGGCGTTAAGATAGTTAGGATAGACCCCTCAAAGATGGAGAGATAGGGGTCGGCACTGGCGACTTCGTGAGGATCAAGGGCCAGAGGGCTGAGACCGTCGCAGTTGTTTGGCCCCTCAGGAGTAATGACATGGGTTCAGACAAGATAAGGATGGACGGCTACATGAGGAAGTTCCTAGGAGTAGGCATCGGCGACAAGGTCGAGGTGTCAAGGGCTGACAACGTTAAGCCTGCCTCAAGAGTTGTGGTCGCGCCGCTGGACCAGGCGACGGTGCCGACGTTCTTTGGGGCGGTGCCGATAAGTGCGGTCATATCAGGTGACGAGATAAGGGACGAGTTCGTAAGGAAGCCCGTCATGAGAGGTGACGTCTTGCTGGCCCAGGGCGAGATACCGTTCGTCGTAGTTCAGACATCACCTACGGACCCTGTTTACATAACTGACGACACGGAGGTCGAGGTAAGGCAGGAGCCCGTCAAGAGCTCTGAGTACCCCCTCCTGGCCAGGTCGACAAGGGTCACATGGGAGGACATAGGGGACCTCGAGGAGGCCAAGGAGAGGATAAGGGAAATCGTGGAGCTCCCACTTAAGCACCCAGAGATATTCCAGAGGCTTGGCATCGAGCCGCCAAAGGGGATACTCCTCTACGGCCCCCCTGGCACAGGCAAGACGCTGCTGGCCAAGGCGCTAGCTAATGAAATAGGGGCGTACTTCATAGCCGTCAACGGCCCTGAGATAATGAGCAAGTTCTACGGCGAGAGCGAGGAGAGGCTGAGGGAGGTGTTCAAGGAGGCCCAGGAGAACGCGCCGGCAATAATATTCATCGACGAGATAGACTCCATAGCGCCAAAGAGGAGCGAGGTTGTAGGTGAGGTTGAGAAGAGGGTGGTCGCTCAGCTCCTCACGCTTATGGACGGAATCCAGGAGAGGGGAAAGGTTATTGTCATAGGGGCCACCAACAGGCCCGACGACATAGACCCGGCCCTCAGGAGGCCTGGGAGGTTCGACAGGGAGATAGAGATAAGGCCGCCTGACGAGAAGGGCAGGTTCGAGATACTGCAGGTCCACACGAGGAACATGCCCTTAGCTGAGGATGTTGACCTCAGGGAGATAGCCAAGATGACTAAGGGCTACACGGGCGCCGACCTGGCGGCCCTCGCCAAGGAGGCGGCTATGGCCTCGCTAAGGGAGTTCATGAAGAGCGGCAAGGTGGACCTGAACAAGCCAGGCGAGATCAGGCGCGAAATACTTGAGACCCTGAAGGTAGGCCGGAGGCACTTCCTTGAGGCCATGAAGTTCGTAAGGCCGACGCTCATGAGGGAGGTCTACGTCGAGGTCCCTGAGGTCCACTGGGACGACATAGGCGGCCTTGAGAACGTGAAGCAGGAGCTCAGGGAGGTCGTCGAGTGGCCCCTGAAGTACCCAGAGGTGTTCCAGAAGATGGGCATCGAGCCGCCAAAGGGGATACTCCTCTACGGCCCCCCTGGCACAGGCAAGACGCTGCTGGCCAAGGCCGTGGCGACGGAGAGCGGGGCCAACTTCATAGCGATAAGGGGGCCTGAGGTCCTCAGCAAGTGGGTCGGCGAGAGCGAGAAGGCCGTGAGGGAGGTCTTCAGGAGGGCCAGGGAGGTGGCCCCTGCCGTCGTGTTCTTCGATGAGATAGACTCCATAGCTCCTGTCCGCGGCCAGAGCTTTGACAGCGGCGTCACGGACAGGATAGTGAACCAGCTCCTGACCGAGATGGACGGCATAGTGCCGCTGTCTAACGTAGTGGTTCTGGCGGCCACCAACAGGCCTGACATACTTGACCCAGCGCTCCTGAGGCCTGGCAGGTTTGACAGAATGATCTACGTGCCACCGCCTGACAAGGAGGCCAGGAAGCAGATACTGAAGATACACACCAAGAAGGTGCCACTGGCTAACGATGTTGACCTCGACAGGCTGGCAGAGCTCACGGAGGGCTACACGGGCGCCGACCTGGCGGCCCTAGTCAGGGAGGCCGCGCTGCTGAAGCTGAGGGAGAAGCTTGAGCCAGGCCCAGTTGAGTGGAGGCACTTCGAGCAGGCCCTTAAGAAGGTCAGGCCCAGCCTCACAAGGGATGACATAGTTAGGTACGAGCAGATGGCTGACAGGCTCAAGAAGCTCATGTACATGTGAGCAATGGGCGATCTCATTGTCGCGCGTCGAGGTTGAGGTCAAGCTTAGGGTCGGGTGCGAGGAGGCCAAGGCCCTACTTCAGAGACTGTCATTGGCAGGCTTCATGAGGGGACCCCTCAGGGAGAGGGACGTCTACTACAGCCATCCTTGCCGCGACTTCTCGACCTCTGATGAGGCCGTGAGGGTCAGGTACGTTAACGATTTGCCTTGCTGTCTGACTTACAAAGGGCCCCGGCTCGAGTCCCAGTTCAAGGCTAGGACCGAGATAAACGTTAACGTCTCAGAGGACCCTGCCAGGCTACTTGAGGCCCTTGGCTTCACAAGGTACGTGGAAGTGGTCAAGACCAGGTACTATATTGACCTTTCTAATGTCCAAGTGACTATCGACTTTGTCAATGACCTGGGCTGCTTCGTCGAGGTCGAGTCCAAGGACTCTGAGGAGGCCAGCGTCACGAGGGCGCTAGAGGAGTTCGGCATAAGGGGCGAGATCATTAAGGAGACGTACGCTGAGCTGATGTACAGGGCGCGCAGACCAGGTGACCTTAGAAGTACTTAGCCAGCTCAGGGTTCTCCTTAGCCAGCCCGTCGGCTATCTCCTTGGCGACCTGGTCTATGAGGCTTCTGCCCTTCGGGCTCAGCGTCCTACCCTTGGCGGTCATCTTAACGAGGCCTGCCTGCTCAAGCTGCTGTAAAAGCCTCCTTACAATGCTGCCTGAGCCCTTAGCGAAGTGGGCAGGAGATACGCCGTTCCTTTCGCGTCCTCCATAGATCGTCCTCAGGGTCCCCACGCCGAGGGGATCCTCGGCCAAGTAGAGCTTCCTGAGCAGCGAGGCGGCCCTCACGTACCACCAGTCAGGGTCCGCAGGCGGCTTCTCCTTAAAGACGCCAGTCTTAGCGTAAGTGGCCCACTCCGGCGGCTTAACCTGCTCGAAGTTCTTGAGCCTCATAGCCAGCCTCTTTATGAGCTCGTCCGCTGGCACGTCCCTGGCTGTCACCATGGCTGTCCTGTGCCAGGTGCTATGGGTTAGGCTATAAAGGTTTCTTCAGCTACACGCTAAAGCCGTGATAGAGGGCATCTACTACGAGTTCATAGGGCTGCCCTGTGGGGCCAGGGTCTCGATGCCGCTAGGCGTCGTGGCCGGCGACCAACCCACGTTCTTCGTTTACAAAGGCTCAAGGCTTTACGGCTCCCTCTCCATGTCAGGGACGCTGAGGCTCCTCTCGCCCAGGGACCCGCTGCTCTTTGCGAAGAGCCTTAGACACGAGCTTGAGCAGGAGCTTCAGTGGTCCGAGGGGTGTCCGGCCGTCGATGAGAGCCTTGGGGCCTGGTACGACTGCAGGTACAGGTTGCTAAGCTTACAGGAGGAGGGCTCTTCCTACGTCTGCGACGGCATAAGGTACCTGGGAGGGCTCACGGGGCCCTTCACCAGGACCTATGGCTGCCTCGTTGAGCTCCTGGTGCTGCTGACCAAGGCGAGGGCAGGGGTATGGGAGGAGTGGTTCCTCCCCTATGCGAGGGGCCTTACATGGTGCGTGGAGAGGTCCTCAAGGGGGTCGGAGAAGTATGTCAATGCCGCTCTTGAGGTACTGCGGGAGCTTGAGGGAATACGAGGCAAGGCTGAGGGTAGGCCTTGAGGCCTACCTGAAGCTAGTCGAGGGCAGCATGGGATATCCAAGGGAGCGGGAGCTAGAGAGCGCCTCAGAGGCCTCAGGGCTCTTGGACTGCGACGCTGCCTGTAGGGCGCTTCAAGAAGTCTTAGGAAGGCTGGAGGACGCCGAGGTCTGCGTCATCACGCCCGCGCCCGGCGGCCTTGAGCTTCTGACGAAAGGCGGCTGCGAGAGGGTGGTGGCCACCGACTCCTCTATTGAGACCTTGGCAGAGGCAGGCCGCAGACCTGACGTCCTTGTTGGTGACGCAGATCCCTCCCTTAGGCTCCTCGGCCTAGCCCTTCAGCTGGAGGTGCCTTACCTGCTCCACTCTCATGGAGATAACCTGTACAGGCTGAAGCCCTTGACGGGCCTTCTGAGGCGCTCAGCCGTCATACTGACGACCCAGGTGGAGACCCCCTACTGCACCCTGCCCGTAGGGGCCTTCACAGACGGCGATAGGGGGGCCACAATAGCCATGTACTTCAGGGCCTCCAGAGTCATCATTAACTGGCTTTCGTCACAGGGGCCCTCCTGTGAGCACAAGGACCTCTGCGACGAGGGCTTGAAGGCTTTGAAGCTCAGGCTGGCGCAGAGGGTTCTGACATACATAGCGTCAAGGCTTGGCTATAGGGTTGAGGCCGCTGGTGATCAGATAATCCTTGAGAGAGCGTGAAAATTACACAGGATTATAACCCATAGGGTCCCGACCCTTAGTGGTGATAACTAACGTCCCTCAGCGAGAAGAGGTTAATGGAGGGCTTCAAGTCACTGGCCAGAGTCGATGACGCCCTGAGGCTATTGTTGGCCCACACGACTCACAGGCCAAGGCCGATAGAGGTCGACATAGAGGACTCCCTGAACCTTATATCTGCAGAGGACGTTATAGCCCAGTCAGACTTCCCGCCATTTGACAGGAGCGCTGTGGACGGCTACGCAGTCAGGTCCTCTGATACTCTGGGGGCAAGCCTGTTGAGCCCTGTCGAGCTAAGGATAGTGGGCGAGGTCGAGGCAGGGACGGACCCTTCATCACTGAAGCCCCTTGGCGAGGGCGAGGCCTACACGATATACACGGGCGCGCCCTTACCGCCAGGCGCTGACGCCGTTGTGATGGCCGAGGACGCTGTTCGGGAGGGCGACGTTGTGAAGGTCCAGAGGCAGGTCACAAGATACCAGAACGTGTCAAGGAAAGGCGAGGACTTCCAGGCGGGCAAACCGGTCATAAGGAGGGGCGAGAGGGTGAAGCCGTGGCACATAGCGGCCCTGGCGTCGCTTAACGTCAGGAAAGTAAATGTGTACAGGTTAAGGGTAGCGGTCCTCAGCACGGGGTCCGAAATAGTTGAGCTGAGCGACCCCAGGGCTGGGTCGCCAGGCACTATCATTAACAGCACGAAGCCTCTCCTCAAGTCCCTGCTCAGGGCTGACGGCTATGAACCGCTTGACCTGGGGACAGTACCCGACGACGTGGAGCTCATAGCCAATAAGCTCTCGACAGGTCTCAGGGAGGCTGACGCCGTCATAACCACCGGGGGCACTAGCATAGGGGCCTATGACGTAGTTCCCGAGGCCGTCAGGAGGCTTGGCAAGGTGCTCTTCAACGGGGTCAGGATGAGGCCAGGGAAGCCCACGGGGGCTGGGGTCGTTGACGGCAAGCCTGTCTTCATGCTCTCAGGCTTCCCGGTCGCCGGCCTCGCTGGCTACATGGCCTTCGTCAGGCCGACCCTGCTTCACATGACTTCAAGTCGCGAGGAGCCCCTGCCGAGGGTTAAGGGAGTCATTACGAGGAGGGTGGCTAACATAGCTGGGGTCAGGACCTACCTCAGGGTCAAGGTCAGGGCCACGGGCAAAGGCTATGAAGTGGAGCCCTTGGCCATAACTGCCTCTGGCGTGCTGTCAACGCTGACAGAAGCCAATGGCCTGCTCATAATACCTGAGGACGTAGAGGGCTACGACGAGGGTGACGAGGTAGAGGTCGTCCTGATCTCCCCGCCAGAGGGCCTTTAACTCTGTTCGTAATACTGTCCTATCTGAGGCGCGGTGGTAACAACAATAGAGATAAGCGGCTACATAGAAGACCTTCTCGAGGCGCTCGTGAGGGCAGGGCTTTACAGCAGCAAGACCGAGGCCATCAGGGAGGCCGTCAGAAGGCTGGTTGAAAGCTATGACCTGAAGGATCTGTCCCTCAGGGCGTTCAAGAACGGGGGCATAAGCTTCCAGCTGGCCGTTGACATAGGCGGGATAAGCATGGATGAGCTAATATGGTTCTTCCTATCGCATGACACTCCGCCGCAGCTGGGCGCAGACTCCGATGAAGAGGTCAACGAGGGGGTCAAGGCGCTCAGGGATAAGGGCCTGGTGGTCCTAGACCTGTCCTCACTATATGTTATGCTTGAGCTCAACTTGTTCAATTACCTGCCTAAGCTGAACAAGAGGTTCGTGGTCCCGGACAAGGTTCAGGAGAGGGCGCAGGCGCTCCTGCTCAGGTTCTCAAAGATGAGGGGCCTCATAGTGGTCATGGACGGCGTTGAGGTCATGAGGGTGAACAAGAGCCTGGCTGAGTTCTCCCGGAAGAACGGGATATCGCTCCAGGAGTCCCACGCCATATACCTTGCTAAGAAGATGAACGGCGTCCTGCTAAGCGATGATAAGAGGACCAGGCAGGTTGCTAAGGTTCACGGAGTTCCTGCGGCCCCTAGCGTATCCCTTCTGGTCCTGGGCAGGGACATAGGGGTACTTGGATGAGCAGACCTTCAAGTCCCTGCTTGGAAGGCTTGGCTCGATACCGCTCCAGATACCAAGGACTCTCTTGGGTTAACGGGTTTGTTGACAATAAGTATTTAAATTTAACATCAAGAAGTAACCCGGGGGAAAGGTATAGCCAAGAGGTTCTTAGGCAGGGCTGTAGTGATAGCGATCGACGCCAGTATCAGCATGAGCCTGAGGGATGTAAGGCCGAACAGAATGGAGATCGCGAAGAGGAGCGCCTCCGTGATAGCAAGGTCAGCCCTAGGTAGCGGCGTCCCGACCCTGATAGGGCTCATAGCGTTTTATGGACGCTCATGCCGCTAGTGGACCTCACGAACAACGTGGACCTGGTGGAGAGGGCCACTTCATCTATATCTGTAATGGGGAAGGCCACCAACGTGTCAGAGGCGCTCAAGGACGCCTACTTCATGCTCAAGTGGGCCCCCGCAGGGTATCATAAGAGGGTCATCCTGATAACTGACGGTGACTACAACGAGGGCTTTGACCCCGAGTCCCTCGTCCCTCTCCTGACCCTTGACGGCGTAAGGGTGGACGCCCTCTTGATATCAGGCTCCACGCCTTCAAAGGCGACCAGGCTGGAGTCGTTAGCCGCCCAGACCGGGGGTAAGGTCTATGTGGCGAGGAACGTTGATGAAGCCCTCAAAGCGTCAGCGGTCCTAGCTGCCATGGACTGAGAGAGCTTAAGCCCTTAAACCCTCCGAGAAGTCCTGCTCTGGGCGACCTAGATGGGGGATAAGAGGGAAAAGATAGCCTTCATATACATGGGTAAGGACAAGGGCTACCTCAAGGTGAGGATCTTCCGCAAGAGGAAGGAAGAGGACCCAGACAGAGTAGTTGTCCTGGGGAGGGCTAAGGAGCCTCTGCCAGGGTACCCCGTGATCAGGCTTAGCGAGCTGGAGGCTNCCGTGAGGGAGAAGCTTGAGAGGGTTTAGAATGCTTAAAAGAGGGCCTGGCTTAGAGGCCTAGGAAGCGCAAGGCAAAGGTGACGGGTTTGCCAAGGGCGCTGCTGGTCGAGAGAAGGGTTGAGATACCCCAAGGGGTCACAGTGACAGTGGACGGCATGAAGGTCACGGTTAAGGGGCCTAAGGGCGAGATAAGGAAGGACTTCAGCCACGCCAAGGGGGTCACAATAACAGTTGACGGCAACCACGTGGTCGTGAGCGCAAGCCTCGCCGACTCGAGGCAGAGGGCGCTCGTAGGGACCATAGCGGCTCACATAAAGAACATGATAGTTGGGGTTACGAAGGGGTTCAGGTACAAGCTGAAGGTCATATCAACGCACTTCCCCATGACAATTAAGGTTGAGAAGAACAGGGTAGTCATAAGTAACTTCCTGGGGGAGAAGGCGCCTAGGTACGCGACCGTAATGCCTGGGGTTACGGTCAAGGTTCAGGGCCAGGACGTAATAGTTGAGGGCATAGACATAGAGGCCGTGGGGCAGACCGCCGCTAATATAGAGAGGGCCACTCACATATCCGAGTTCGATAGGAGGAAGTTCATGGACGGCATCTTCATCTATGCGAGGGAGGTGATAGAGTGATGTCATCAGAGGCCGTTGCGAGGGCCCGTCCAGCAGAGCTCAGGCAGAGGAGACTGCTCCAGTTCAAGATAAGCAGGAAGCTGAGGGTAAGGTTTGTGAGGTACCTTTCGTGGCGCATAGGCCGCCTGGACGAGTCGTGGAGGAAGCCGAAGGGCATCGATAACAAGGTCAGGCTTCAGTACAAGGGCTACCCTCCACTCGTTAAGGTTGGGTACAGGACAGACTCCTCCGTCAGGGGCAGGCACCCCTCAGGCCTCATACCGGTTGTGGTCTCAAACGTCAAGGAGCTTGAGGGCCTCAGCCCATCAACTCACATTGTTTATATATCTGGCAAGGTAGGCCTGAGGAAGAGACTGCAGATACTTGATGAGGCTAAGAGGAGGGGGTTCAGGGTAGCTAACGGTGGTGAGTGATGGACTACAGCCTTCAGAGGAGGCTCGCGGCTGAGATACTGGGCGTCGGCGAGAGCAGGGTATGGATAGACCCAAGCCCTGACCACAGGGAGGAGATAGAGGCGGCGGTCACAAAGGACGACGTGAGGGGCCTGATAAGCAGGGGCCTGATAAGGGTCATCCCTGCCAAGGGGAACGCCCACAGGTGGCTTGAGAGGAAGGAAAAGAGGCTCAAGGGCCATAGGAGGGGGCCAGGCAAGAGGGAGGGGACAGCCGAGGCGAGGAGGGACCCTGAGGACCAGTGGGTCCACAGGGTTAGGAAGATGAGGAGGTACATAAGGTGGCTGAGGGATCACGGGATGATAAGCAGGAAGGATTACAGGTCGCTGTACAGGCTAATAAAGGGCAACAGGTTCTCAAGCCTTGCTGACCTGAGGAGGTACGTGGAGTCGAGCGGCATGCTTAAGCAGGCGGCGGGTGGCCAGAAGTGAAGGGAGGGCCTAACTACAAGGTTCCGCTTAGGAGGAGGCGTGAGGGCAAGACGGACTATTACAAGAGGTTCCGTCTCCTCCTAGGCGGGAAGACCAGGATGGTTGTGAGGGTCAGCAACAAGTACGTTACTGTTCAGTTCATAGACTTCGACTTTAAGGGGGACAAGGTCGTTGCAGCCGCCCACTCAAGGGAGCTCATGGAGAAGTTCGGGTGGAAGGGGAGCGGCAAGGCCACGTGCGCGGCCTACCTGACCGGCTTCCTCGCGGCGCTGAGGTTCCTTGAGAAGGGGGGTCGCGAGGCTATCCTCGACATAGGCCTCCACAAGCCCTCAAGGGGGTCAAGGGTCTTCGCAGCGCTTAAGGGCGCCCTGGACGCTGGCGTCAACATACCTCACGGTGAGGACGTCCTGCCCAGTGATGAAAGGGTTAGGTGCGAGCACGTGGCTAATTACGCTGCTCAGCTGAGGCAGGAGAATCAGGAAAAGTTCAAGAGGGTCTTCTCGCAGCTCTCCTCGCGCATAGACCCGGCAGAGCTGCCTAAGCACGTTGAGGAGGTTCTTGAAAGGATAAAGGCCGCTTATAAGGCTGTTATTGAGGCCTCGACAAGGCAACAGGTAACGGAGGTGACAGGCAGTGAGTGAGGGCGCCGAAAGGCCAACTGTAGCGCCTCAGCCTCAGCTTGAGGAGTGGGTTCCAAAGACAAAGGTAGGCAGGCTCGTTAAGGAGGGTAAGATAGCGAACATAGAGGAGATCTTCAGGAGGAACCTGCCGATACTGGAGCCCGAGATAGTTGACGTGCTTCTTCCAGGCCTCCAGGCGGAGGTCATCGACATATCCCATGTCCAGAAGATGACCGACGCCGGAAGGGTGACCAGGTACAGGGCAACTGTAGTGGTAGGTAACAGGGACGGCTACGTGGGCCTCGGCAAGGGCAAGGCCAGGCAGCTAAGGGACGCCATAGACAAGGCCATAAGGGATGCCAAGCTAAGCATAACGCCTGTGAGGAGGGGCTGCGGCAGCTGGGAGTGCACATGCGGCGAGCCCCACAGCGTCCCATTCGCTGTTGAGGGCAAGAGCGGCAGCGTAAGGGTGGTCCTGAAGCCCGCGCCAAAGGGGACAGGCCTCGTGGCCGGTAACATAGCCAAGGTGGTCCTGTCGTTAGCTGGAATCAAGGACGTGTGGTCACAGACCTTCGGCGAGACGAGGACAACCTACAACTTCGCCAGGGCCACGTTCCTCGCGCTCAGGAACACCTACAGGTTCGTGACCTATCAGGACTGGACGAGGTGAGCGGGTTTGGCTTACCTAATAATAAGGATCAGGGGCGAGGCTGACCAGCACCCTGATGTCAGGAAGACGCTTGAGTTGCTGAGGCTCAGGCGAATATACATAGCGGCCGTATACCCCGACAGCCTGCCAGGAATCCAGGATATGCTGAAGAGGGCCCAGACAGCTATAACCTGGGGCGAGGTAGAGCCGAAGGTCCTCGAGGAGCTCATAAGGAAGAGGGGGAGGCTGCTCGGCGAGGTGCCGATAACCGATGAGTGGGTTAAAGAGAAGCTCAAGCTGGGCGGCATAGCTGAGCTCGCTGAGAAGGTGGCGAACAACGAGATTCAGTACCATAAGCTGACGAACTACGGCGTGAAGCCCTTCTTCAGGCTTCACCCGCCGAGCGGGGGCTTCAAGAGGTCCGTTAAGAAGCTCTACCCAGAGGGAGAGCTCGGGTACAGGGGGAAGGAAATAAATGAGCTGGTCCAGAGGATGTTTTGAATTTAAACCCCCTAGGGCCCACGTGGGACTGAGACCATGACCTGGACGATACCGAGGGCCAGGAAGAAGTCAAGGAAGCTGAGGGGAAGGACTAGGACGATGGGCTGGGGCAGGATAGGCCAGCACAGGAAGTCAGGCAGCAGGGGAGGAAGGGGGGCGGCGGGGCTTGGCAAGCACAAGAAGTCGTGGACGCTGAGGTATGCCCCTAACTGGTTTGGCAAGAGGGGCTTCAGGAACCCAACCTCGAGGGGCGAGCAGCCAGCCATAGACCTTGAGCGCCTGGAGGCGATAGTGAAGGACCTGGCCGCGAGGGGCCAGGCGAAGGTCGAGGACGGAAAGTACGTTGTGGACCTGGAGGAGCTTGGCTACGCCAAGCTGCTGGGCCGCGGCAAGATAACGATAAGCGTTAAGGTCATAGCGCCCTCAGCCTCAGGCAAGGCCGTGGAGAAGGTCAAGGCGGCTGGCGGCGAGGTAGTGATTAAGGGGGCTGAGGGAGCAGGGTCCTAAGTGAGCTCCGCCTGCAGCCCAGCCACGCGGCTTCCTCCTGACCTGAGGGAGGTCGTTGACAGGAGGCTTTACTTTGTAATCTACGGCCCTCCCGCTACTGGGAAGACCAGAGTAGCCTTTGAGCTCGCTAAGTACGCTATCGCTTCAGGGAAGGAGGCTGCTAGTCCTCGCTACGGAGCCCGGCACCCTTACGTATGCAGGAATGTAGCTACGTGCGTCCCGACCAAGGCGGTCCTCAGCTTTTACGATATGACGAACCTCGTTGTAGAGGCTTTAAGCGGTGGTGTCCTGCTGGTCGTAGACTCAATAAACTGGCCCTTCAGGGGCTACCTGGGGCCTACTCGCTCGCCAGGCTCTCAATGATCTCAGCGATGCTGAGGAGGTCAGGTGGAGTGGCGGTAGGGCAGGTCATGGAGGTAGGGCAGGAGGAAGAGATGGCCCTGGGCAGGTGGGTCATACCGTGGGCGCACGTAGTAGGCAAGGCCGAGAGGGTTAGGTGTAGGGGAGGTCCTTGTTCAAGGCTGACCCTGCTCAAGCCGCCAGGCCCCTCCTTCACCTATGAGCTCATAAGTGATGGGGTGAGGTGGCTTGAACAGCCTGCTGAGTCAGCTCATTGAGCTGATAATATATGTCCTGCCGGCCATGGTCGCTAACGGGGCGCCGGTGATAATGAATGGCCCTCCTCCTGTCGACTTCGGCAGGAGGTTCATAGATGGCAGGAGGATATTCGGCGACGGTAAGACGTGGGGAGGCCTCCTTGGGGGAATGACTGCTGGCACCCTCTTTGGCGCTATAGAGGCTGTGGCCGTTGGGGCTGACCTAATCCCCTACGCGGCTCTAGCGTCTTTAGGCGCACTAATAGGTGACCTCTTTGGTTCCTTCATTAAGAGAAGGCTAGGTCTCGAGAGAGGGCAGCAGGCCCCCGTCCTTGACCAGCTGGGGTTCTACGTGTTCGCCCTGCTCTTCCTTTACATAGTAGGCAAGACCTTTCCGCTTGTGGATGAGGTCCTTTGGGCGCTCGCAATATATGGACTACATAGGGCCACTAACTGGGGGGCCTATAAGCTGGGCCTCAAGAAGGTGCCCTGGTGATCTGGGCGTCCTCTCTGCGGGTCGCTGCTTACGTTATGGGCCGTAGAGTTCGACTATATAAAGTCGTTATAGTAT
>JGI20128J18817_1000348_pt1 | contig 14467 bp, 10 predicted proteins | sample JossMetagenome_FD_18817 | JGI IMG/M metagenome (IMG submission 18817)
AACAACAGCGCCGTTGCCGAAAGTGATACAAGAGATCAAGGCACCAGAAATAAGGGTAGAGAAAGAGAAGGATGAAGAGTTTGACGAATGGGTATACCAACAGCCAACGATGATGGAGCTAGAGGGAGAAATAGCAGTGGTTAGTTCAACAAGGGAAGGGATAGAGGGCGAAGAGATCAATGAAGATGCCTATGCAAAAATGATGGTATCATGGGAAAAAGTAGAAGAGGAACCAAGCGTGTATGAACAGCCTGGTGAAAGCAGCGGATATATAGAATCGAAGCCCATATGGGCAAGCGAGAGTGGAATGGGGATATCAATAGAGGCACAAATAGAGGAGCCCAAAGAGAATGCGATAGAATTGCCTGAAAAGGAAATGGGCATAGAAGTTAGAAAAGAAGAGCCCAAAGAAATAGCAACGATTGAAAGCGGATTGAAAGCGGAGAAGGGAAAGCGATAAAAGAAGTTGAGAAACCAGAAGCATTAAAGGGAGTTAAAGAAGAAACAAAGGAACCAAAAGCAGAGAAAACAGAGGGAGAAGAGAAGCCCAAAGAGAGAAAGGGCAAAGGCACTTCACAAAGCAAACAAAAAACCTCTAAGAATAACCGCAGAAAAAATAGAGGAAACAAAAAATCAAACCAAAATACATAACTTTTTCAATATTTTTAAGTAAAAATAATATACTTTTATCAAATGGTTCACTTTAAAATGTATTTGCTAACGTATGTAATAGGTACACTTGCTATATCCTTGATAGTTTATTACATACTAAGCATATTACCTATTGGAAGCTTGATAATTTCAACTTTTTCTTTGAGCACAGGGGTAGAACTGTTAGAGGATCTTATGCCAGCAGGCATTGCACTTGCTTTGCTTGCTGTTATGGAAATGCTTCCTGAAACAGGGGTAGAAGCATCATTGACAATGTCTTCATTGTCTAATGTAATGTATTTAAAATACATTTCCTCCAATTTTACAGGTGCGAACAGAATGATTGTCGGAGCAGGGCTCCCAATAATATTCTTCTTATTCTATATTGGAAAACAAAAAAATAGTGAATTAAAATTTAAAGATTCTTTGCTTGTCCCTATCTTTTTTTTATTTGTTTCTACAATTGTTTTTGGGGTTAGCGTTATTACCTCCTCCTTTTCTGTTTACCTTGCTATAGCAATGGTTGCAATATTTATAATATACATATATGCCTCTTATTATAACAAAAACATGAAAAGGAAAGAGGAAGAATACACCTCAGTAACTGGAAAAATAAAGTCCAATTTAACCAAAAAACATACAATTTTATTAGCATCTCTCTTTTTAATTGTTATTGGAACAGCATTGCTCTATTATTCAATTGACCCTTTCATAAAACAATTGCTAGAGTTTTCTATAGCCCTTGGAATACCTTCATATTTTTTTATTCAGTGGGTAGCTCCATTTGCAACAGAATTCCCTGAACTATCTACCTTTTTTTTATGGAGCAGAAACAAGGCATATGATTCTTCCATTTCTGCACTAGCTAGTTCATTAATAATGGAATGGACTGTAATGATGAGTGTTGTACCCATTTTGTATTTATTGTTCAGCCCTGAACATTACACCTATATTCCACTAGATTACCTCCAGAAAATGGAAATAATAATAACAATGGAGCAATCACTTTTGTTTTCCCTTATAACGTTCAAGCTCAAAGTAAAAAAATGGGAAGCAATCACAATATTTTTACTCTGGATCATGCAAATTCCACTAATATTTATAGGGACAACACAATCTTTCATTGTATCTATTTTATTATATAGCATGATAATTTTTATAGAATTATTTTACAATTACAAAATACTTAAAGTAAATTGCATAAAAACAATCAGATGGATAAAAAAATCAATTTTTGATGATCTCTTTGCAAATTTTGCCATCTAGATTGCTAAACGGTATATTGTTCATTTTTAGTATGGTAGGTGTTATGTCAACCATAGAGATGTCTACATTTTTAATGCCTTTGTTGATATCAACACCTTTAGAAAAAAATATTCCCTCCATTCTATGGGAACCAGTTACTGTTTTGTACCTGGGATATTCCAATATATAATTTCCAAAAGTAAAAGGCATGATTATTTCCGTACTGAAGTTATCCCCCACAACAAATATGTCTGGGCAGGTATCAATATTTTTACCTTTGTAAACTTCTTGGGGAGTATATGTCTTAAGGCTTACCCCTTTCACAGATTCTAATTTTTTACGCAATTCCTTTATTATATTATCTTTCTGTTTATCATTGCTATAAAACTTGGCTAATCTATTTAGGTATATCCCCCCTTTTATAGGAAAATCATATGCAATTGTTTCTTTCCAATCAATATTTTCCTGTACATCTGCAAAATTGGTTTCAAAGTTGGTTTTCTGTGCCAAAGATTCAAGGGATCTAAATAACCTTCCCCCTTTAGCTTGCGTAAATATTTTGTTGATCAAGTTGCTGTTTCTTGCCACTTTATGAATATATTGTTTAATTTTAGAGGATTTGTTTTCCTTTATTTTCAATTTAATATACCCATTTTGCAATAGCCATTCATTTATATAAAAAGTTTTGTATATGGGTCCAGACCCATGGTCTGATACAATAAAAGTATTCCCATAATCATTGCCAAAAAACGATTTTTCAATTTCTTTCATAGATTCATCCAATATCTTCCAAAAAGGGTAAATATCTTCTGGATTTCCTATATCCTCTTTTTTAGGATATGACTTATCCATATACTGCCATAATCGATGTTGCAATCGATCTGTTTCAGTAAAGATAACAAACAAAAAAGAAGGATGGTCTTTGTCTATAATATATTTGGCTAATTTCACTTTTTGCTGTACACTTAGGATCGCTTTATCAACATGTTCTTTTATCCCCAACTTATCCAAATCCAAATCTAGCATATAATTGCCTATATTTCTGCTGATATCTTCCCTAAAATTATTTGGATAGGTATACCTATCTTTACTAACAAGCATGCCACCAACAAAAACACCTTTCAGCTTAAATGGCAAGTAATAAGGAAAATTAATGACTGCAGACTTGTACCCCCACCTAGAGAAATAATCCCATATCATTTTATTGTTTATGTTTTTAATGCTAGGCTTTCCCAAAGCGGGAGGAGGTGCATAATCATAAAAATCAAAAATTCCTATAGATCCAGGATCCATGCCTGATGAAATGCATAGCCAACCAGGAACTGTAATAGGTGGGAAAGTAGCCTTAAGGACAGAGGTAACACCATCGTTTTCATATGACTTCAAATAAGGCATAATATTTAAATCCATTAAAGGTTTAAGCAATGTAAAAGTAGCGCCATCCAAACCAAAAACCAATGTTTTTTTCATTTAACCATCCTCTAAAAAATATATTTTTAATATCAATAAAACATCCAATACATATCTATTATTAAAATTTTTCAAATAAAATTTTATACGGTTTCTAATTCTAAGCAAAAAAAGGTATATACCACCCAAACTATAAATATATTGTTGCACCCTATTTTAAATTGATATCAATTGAGGTGAATATTAAATGAAAGGATATATTATTATGTTGGTTGTGGTTGCATTTCTAACAATGGTACTAACTCCATTTGGCGCTGCAATGTATAAAACCAATACAATGCCTACTCCACTTAATATCCAGCCATTCAGCTGGGTTCATTATAACGGCGAGAGCGGTGTAAGCCCAGGTGTAAGTTCCTCTTGGATGAGTTGGGAATTTACAGGTTCCCAGTTTTTGTTGAATGACCCAGTACATAATTTTAACGGTGAACCTGTATCATCATCACAAGGGTCTTTAAGTTCTTATGAGCAAGATGCACAATATGCCATAAACACCTATGGCACTTACATAAATGGGGCATCTGCTGAGTACAATGTACCCTCTCTTATTATTGTAGCAGAAATGTGTGTAGAATCTAGTGGTGGGCAAGGTGGCGGCAACGTAATGCAGGAAGGCAGTTATACGGGAGTTTTTACAGATTCAAATGGCGTTACTTACTATGGTGCAGCGGCATCAATATATCAAGCTACAGCAGGGTGGCTTTCCCCAGATTATTCCAAATATAATGGAGACCCATTTTTGATTGGTGCAGCTTACAATGCAGGCCATGTATATTATGCTAACCACTATTCAGGAGGGGTAGGTAACAACGTGTGGCATATGATGATGTATGCTTCATATGATTCTTCTACTGGTGGATATACAGAAGGATCCTACGATTGGAAATTGGCGGTTGCTTTGAATGCAGCACTTGTAGTTATGGGTAATATCCAGGGTGGAGGCAATGGCAGTGGAAGTAGTAGTGGCAGTGGAAGTAGTAGTGGCAGTGGAAGCAGTGGATCTCCAATAGCAGTAGGCGATGGTGTAAAAGTAATTGCAAAACCCTCTTTAAACGTAAGGAGTGGTCCAGGATTAAAATATGCAATAATTGGAAGTGAAGATTACGGTGCTACAGGTGTAGTAGAAAGTGGTCCCGTATATTCTGGGGGATATCAATGGTGGAATATAAATTACAATGGGCCTGGTTGGGGAGCAACAAGCGGGTGGTCTGCTGCTAGTGGCCCAACTGGTACATTCTTAGTAGTTACATCATCCTCCCAACCAATTGCCCAGCCACCGAGTGGTGGTTATAACGGAGGAAATGCCGTAAGTTATGCAAACTATATTATCAACACAGAACACGAATACGGTAGTGGCGCTCCCCCTGGCAATCAACCCTATACGTCTGGTTATGGTTATGTAAACAACGAAATGAGCTTAACGCAAAATGATTTATATAGTGTTGGAGGAGATTGTGCACATTTCGTATCGCAGGCATTGATTGCAGGCGGAATATCCAGCCTAAATAGTGTAGATTCATATGCACCTGGATACGGTGAAGTAAACGTTGCTGGTTTAGAACAATATTTATTGTCAAATGGAATTGGGCAAAAAGTTTCATCAGTAAATGATCTACAGCCAGGAGATGTAATTCTATACTACTGGAACGGTGTAGAATATTCAGGCGACTCTCATGCTACTCTTTACATAGGGAACGGTGAAGTTGCACAACATAGCTATGGTGGAGGTGGTGGTGAATACGCCTCACAATCTACTTCATGGGGTGTCAACTGGGAAAATGAGGCAGAAACGTCAAGTTCTACATTGGTTGTGTTTATACATATTACTGCAAATTCGCAACCACCCTCCAATGGAGGTTCGAGTGGAGGATCTTCAAGATCTCTCCAAAGCGCCTATGGAATTACTGTAGGGTCCAATGTAGAAGTAATTGCAGGGGCATTGAATGTAAGGAGTTCTCCAGCAGGCGATGTTATAACTACAGAACAGTATGGCTCATTGGGTTCAGTCGTTAATGGCCCCATACAGGCATCCTTAAATGGTGTATCATACATATGGTGGGAAATCCAGTACAATAACGGTGTAACTGGGTGGTCTGCAGAAGGCAATGGCAATACCCAATACCTACAAGTAGTGAATGGGTATACTGATGCTTACGGAATTACAGTAGGTTCTCAGGTGCAAGTAATTGCTAGTGGGTTGAACGTTCGTACTTATCCTGCTGGCAATATAATTACCACAGAGCAAAACGGTGCTGTAGGCATAGTAGTGGCAGGTCCAGAAGAAGCATCCTTAAATGGTGTATCATACATATGGTGGGAAATCCAATACAACAACGGTGTAACTGGATGGTCTGCAGAAGGCAATGGAAGTACAGCATACTTACAGGTTATGGGATGAATAATGCACAAGCCATACTATTTTACATTTTCAATATTTTTTGTAATATTTTTAATTGCAGTTGAATATCCATTATATAGCAATCCACAGCTACCAAGCTATAACAATCAATACAAAAACTATTCTTTAAGCAATGTAACAACCAACTTTACTAACCTCTATTTTAACAATACCACTACAAGAATAACAAATGCAACCCTTAACGCTAACTCTACCACCTTTGACCAAATATACATATACAATTCTACTTTAATAATATCAAATTCAATAATTACAGGAAGCATAAATAAAAACGGCAATGGATTGTATATACAAGCAATAAACTCAACAATCCAAGTAAAAAATTCTAAATTTATCAATGTAACACAAGTTTTTACGTATCACTCAAGCTTTTTGTGTGCATATGGTTATCTATACAATACATTTATTTGGGCTAAAGATGGAAACATCTCTTTAAATTATAACATTTTAAATAAAACCATCGTGTATCTTACTAATGCTACTCCTAGTATTGAAAACAACTTTTTTGGAAACAGTTCTAATTTTATATCAATGTTTTACATAAGTTCTGGAAATATATCCCATAATGTTTTTTACAATTCAACTAACTCAATGCGTATATCCGAAAGTGCTTATATATCAATATCCTACAACCTCTTTACAAGCAGTGACCAAGCAGTATCCATATTTAATTCCATGATAAACATCTCTTATTCCGGATTTTGCAACGATATTCAAGCTGTTTATGCTGTAAATTCGCAATTTTCTTCTCCTTATTCCTCTTTTGTAGCAGTTCTTAACATTTTCAATGGCAGTGTAAATAGCTATTATGTTCCCTCTTATGTATATTTAGGAGGATTGCCATGGAATTATGCCAAAACAATGCTTCCTTATCCATTTAAAAACATGTTGTTGAACACTGATTATTCTGGTTTTTTCCAGGGGATAATCAAATATAACAACCAAACAGTATTAAACAATGGTGCAATCATTACAAGCAAAATCAGCAATGAAACCATTACAATGTCCTCCCCTATAGGGCAAAATTTTTTGATTACAACTTCCTCTTTATATAATATAACAATAAAGGCATATTCTGCTGCCTCTATCGTATCCCTGTCTAGCAATGTTACAATATTCAACCTCAATTCCAAAAATTTATACTCTATCATCTTGAAGAATTCCAATGCAATGATATCAAACAGTGACATACAAACATATAAAGGCATATACGCCACAAATTCACATCTGGCAATTTACGGAGACAAATTTTCATCTTGCCAAAATGGCATATCATTATTTGAAAGTGACTTGTATGCAAATAATACATCTATTTATGCCGATATGTCTTCAATCTCTGCCACAAATTCTACTGTTTATGGAAATAAAACTCTTCTAAAAGGGGCATCTGGAAATGTATATCTTGCATACTCAACAATGCATATGTCCAATACAACCTTTTATGATACAAATTATAATTCCACATTGAAGTATTCTAAAATGTTTATATTAAATTCAACTATAAATCCTCAAAATTTGACATTATATAATTCATCTGTCTATGTAGAGTATTTCTTGAATGTATACGTTTACAAAAATAAATCCCTGTTTGGCAATGCAACCTTCACAATAATGAACGCAATTTATGTTGCCAATATCTCCACTAAAACGGGAATATTAAAGTGGATCCCAGTTACTTCTGAAATTATATTGCCAGCTAAAATTATAAATACAACTGTAAACGTAACCATCCATCCTATAAAAGGATATACAATAACAAACTCTACATATGTAGGATACATTAAAAATGATACTACCATAATATTCTACGCAACTCAAAATACTTCTGCAAAACCTAGTTCCAGTTTACAATCAAAAAGTATAAATTATATTTATTTATTAATAATTATAATAGTAATAATAGTAGCTGCTCTAGCCTTAACAATAGTGTACAAATACAAAAATAATAAACGTAGGTGAAAATATTTATAGTTTAATAATAATATTAAAAGGCAAAGGTAAAAATGAGAGTGAAAAAACCTAAAAATGGTTTAGAAGGGCTTCCCCTTTTACTAATGGTCTCAGTGATAATTATAATGATATCTTTAGTTATATGGATGGGCATTCTAAAATCCGTTAATGGCAACCAACTGTATTACATCAATGTTAGCCCAAGCCAAATCTCTTCTTCTACAAGCACAATAACTGTCACAGCTTACAATAAAAATTCAATGCCTTTACCCAATGTGAAAGTAACGCTAAATGGCACTGGAGTACATGAAATTGGAATGACAAATTCTAATGGAATCTCTACCTTTACAGTTACCCCCATTCTAGTAAACCATCAAACAAATGGAATTATATATGTAGTTGCAACTTATTATTCATCAGGAATATTTTATTCAGGTGGGGTAGAATATGCCTATAACGAGGTGGTAGTAGTTGCATAAAAAAATAAAATTGTATAAAAAACATGGCGTTGAATCTATCCCATTTGAATTGCTGGTTATAGTTATTATATTAGCTATTGTTTTGCCCTTATTGTACAATCTTTTTATATTCTACGAACAGCAACAGCAAATCCAGCAATTATCTGGCCAAATAAATGCCATCGGTGCAACCGTAATAGAAGTATTCAATGGAGGTTTAAACACAAGCATAGTGTTGTCTGTTACATTGCCTAAAGATGCCCAAAAAGTTATAATAGGTTCCAATGACCCTTCTAATATTGATTCTGATCTTATCGTTTACCAAATATACAACCATGTTTATTATTACAAGGTTAACAATGGTGCAACTGATATCCCCATGACAAATACTACAAGCAATGGATATAGCCCTTTTACCTTCGGTTCATCGATTGTTTTAATATTGACTAAAATGGTATCAAAAAATGGAATTGTTTATGTTAATATAGGTACGTACAAAACATAGGTGTGAAAAATGATGCTAGATTGGTTTTATTCAAAATTCATGGTTACCATTACGGTTTTTATAATAATTTTTTCAGTGTTCGGTATAACGTACATATACCAATCTAACACCCTTTCAACATATGCACTAAATACCTTATCCAATACAATCGCCCAAAAAATCAATTCAATTGAATCTATACAGGGCAACGTGACATTGAACTTTTATTTTAATGGAAGTGGAACAGGAATAACTCTCCCTTCTACTATAAACGGAGCATCATACACTATACTCTTCACACAAAATTTTGTGGTATTAAGCATAGACAATTATTTTGTAAAAGTGTCTTCCTCATCCCTTTTTTCAAATGAAATTCACCTGTACCCTCAATCGGAGTTGTCCCAACTTAGTGCAAACAATTATGCAATAACATTAAAAGAATTGCATGCGTTAGATTCAAAATACAATATATTGATTTTTAAGTCTGGTACAAATTTTCAAGTTTCCCAGATTCCTTTTATTATTGATGGAAAATTGATATATGAAACCAACCTATGTTTGTCATGAAGCTTTTTTAATAAGAGAAACAAAGGTAAGCCCCCAATAAAAGGATTTGTAAAAAATTTGCTTGTATTGATAGTTTTCGAATAAATGTATTGTGTCCCTTTCAAAATGGGTATTGCCTGCTAAAATAGCTACACCATTTAGCAAATAAAAAAATGTTTTCATAAATTTATTGTCTGGTTTTTTACCATCAATAATCCCAATAATCCCCCCATTTTTCAAAACACGATCTGATTCTTTTGCCAATAAACCTGCTTTGGGAACTGTAGTTAATGTAAAGGCAAAGATAATGGAATCTATTGATTTATCCTTAAATGGCAATCTATATCCTGATGCTTGTATATAATCTGCATTGGCTTTTCTTTTTGCAATGTTCAACATTTTCATTGAAACGTCTATCCCTATAAACTTTACGTCTTTGTTTATATTTGTTCCAATACTGATCATCATTCCTGGACCAGTACCAATTTCTAATATATTTTTAGGGTTGTACATCAAAATTTTTTTTATAATCTCTCTTCTCCAAAAATATTCTTTATTGCTAAGCAATGGAAAGGTATCTAAAGAAGAATAAAACGTGCTTAAAACATCATACCTTTTTTGCATATTGTCCTTTGGCATTGTAAACTTTCATAAAGTTTGATATATAATATAATTTTTCATTGAAAAATTACTTTTTTTTGAAAAATTGTTGGCAATTAAAGAAAGTGGTAGAAACTCTAAATAAATTTAGTGGTTGGTCTATACTTTTCAAAATATACAAAAATTTGACTTTGATGCTAATTAACATAAAATAAATAAAAAATAAGTAATACATAGTTTATTACATTATAAGTAGGATTTATTATGATTTTAACTAACTTTGAGGTGTATAAATGTTAAATTTATTGCCTACCAAGTATGATCCAATTAAAACAGAATCTGAGTATAATGAGTTTTGGGTCAATAATTATTTCAAAATATTTACAGAACGTTATTACACTGGAAAAAAGAAAGTTAAGATATTCAATGTGCCATACGCAACAAACCAGAGAGACATAGAAATACTCACAAATAAATTCTTTTTAGACGCTATTGCCAAGTACCATTTACTTAATGGAGATAGTGTATCTATCGCATATCAACCTAGTTTTAGCACATCGTTTTTAATCAAAAGCATATTACTTTTAAGCCAAAATAAAAACATAAATTACAATAATATAGAAGAGAGGATAAATTTTTACAAAAAAGGGCAAGAACTTTTAGTAGAGTCCCAAAAAGATATGATATCATTTTTGAATAAATCTGCTATATGGATGGAATGGGATAAGCAAGTGGACATCTTATCATTAAATATAATAAATAAAATATGGGAAATTATAAAAATTTTATATGGCAGGGGTAAAATCTCTTATGATTCACATGTTGTCCCATGGTGTTTTGAATGTAAAACCGCTGTTCCAAACAACGATTATTATATTGAAAACACCAAAGAAAAATATTATATTATAAGGGTAAACCTTAAATCTAGCCAAACAGAATATTTGGCATTATACATTGATAAAATCTGGCAACTCCCAAACATGGTAAATATTGCAGTAAATCCAGATAAAACGTATGTAAAGCTAAGTTATCCAGTGGGGCTCAACAACAAAACAGAATCCATCATCGTACAAAAAGATTATGTCCAGCAATTAGTTGGCGACCTAGATTTACAGGTACATAAAATCGAAAAAGAATTTAAAGGCAGTGAATTAAATGGGCTAGAATACATACATCCGTTGCATTCAGAAATACCCTATTATGAAAACAGCCCAAATAGCGTTAATAAAATAATTACTTCATATAACGTATTTGATGCATATACTGGGATAGTCCCAGTAATACCTAATATGGGTATTATAGATGAACAAATTAAAAATGAAAATAAATTGGATGATGTAGATTTTATAAAAGAAGATGGGACGTATATAACTGATATAGTAAACAAATATGCTGGTTATTCTATATACGATGCAGAATCAATGATATTAAAAGATCTTATGGACAAAAACATTGTATTGTATCAAAACGAACGTATGAAAAATATAATGAAATGTAAAAAATGCGGCAAACCCATAATTTTCAAAAAAAGCAAAGGATTTTACGTTATAAAAAATGATATTGAAAAACGCATGGAGTCAGTTTATCCTTATATATCTTTCCATACAGAGGACCGTTCTAAAATAGAAGAAACGTTGTACAAAAACATCTATTGGGGAATAACAACAAACCAGGTTTTTGGAATACCATTCCCTGCTTGGGAATGCACTTCATGCAAAGAAATAAAGTTATTAAGCAATACAAATGAATCCCAAGAGGCTATAAACTATAACAAGTTCCCAGTTAATTTAGAATCTATACCAATGCAAATTTACAAATGCCCTAAATGCGGTTCTGAAATGCATCACATGGGCTATATGATTAGCATGGATTTTGTAAACGCAATCCATCATTATTTATTAGAAAATGAATCCATAATGAAAGTACACGATTCATGGAAACAAAACGATATTCGAATAATTGCTGAACCTGTTTTTAGAAAATGGCATTCTGACATGATTTCTATATCCCTTATGCTTAGCGATGAATGCCCTATTAATGTGTTTATAGGATACGATAAAATTAATATAAAAAACAAAAACGAAAATGTGCATTATATGGATGTAATAAGTAAGTATGGTTACGATAATTTTAGATACACCCTACTTAAAAATATAAAGTTCAATGCAAATACTTCAATCCAAGAATCTCAATTTGAAAATACGAAAAAGATTATTAATACACTGTGGAATATCATCAGATTTTATGGAATTTTGCTTGAAAAAAGGGAATATGTACCAGGTAAAAAACCTATCAATGCCATTAAAGACAATCTAAGGAAGGAAGACCTATGGATTTTAAGCGAATTTGAACAATTTAAAATGGAAACACTTAAAAGTTATTCAAAATATGAATTTTATAGAGTAATATCATTGCTAGAAAAATTCACAAAAGATACCTTAAGCAAAAAATATATAAAAATCCTCAAAGGAAGTATTGCCTCGGTTAATGACGATGTATATTCAGGGGTATGTGAAATTTTGCACAAAATTATTGTTACGTTATCTCAAATATTGTTGCCCATTGCGCCTTCATTGGCAGAAAAAATATATTCACTAACTTCCAATGAAAAAGAAAGTGCAAGTGCAAGTACTTTTCCCTCTGTAGATGAATCAATGGTCAACAAAAAGGTAGAAGCCAATATCAATATGGTATTCAGGATTGTTTCTTATATAAATAAAAATAAGAAACTCTTAAACAGGCCTTATAAATGGCCTGTAAAAAGAATGGTTATAAGGATGAAAGAACAAAGTTATGTTAACGATATACAAGAACTATCTCATATTATTGCATATTTAACCAATACAAAAAAATTGGATATATTGTATAAAGAAGATGAATGGGACGAATTGGAAACAGAAGTTATTCCTAATCCAAATGCGATAAACAAGGTTTATAGGCAATGGGCACCCAAAATAGGAATGATGCTGAAGTATCAATCCCCTAAAAAAATATTGGAAGGAATCAAAAAAGGGGTTTATATGCTAGGCATTGAAGGGAATCTTGTACGCATTACTCCCGACATGATCTCTTTCAGATATAAGGTGCCCCCTAATTGGATTTCCCTTGATTTCTGGGGGAATGAAATTTTTATAGATTCTACAACAGATGAAAACGATAAAACAGAATATTTGAAAGAGGAAGTAAAAAGAAAGATACAATCAATGAGGAAAGACCTTAACCTAACCCACAACGATTTAATTGATATATCCATAAAAACAGAAAGCAATATTCAAGAAAGCATTGAACCAAAAATAGAGGAAATAAAAGAGATTATTAATGCCAGGAACATTAACTTTGTTACTGCACAAGTTTCAGGTGATTATGTAGTAGAATGGGAAATAAACAATGCAAAAGTGGTTTTAGGCATATTCCCAATATATATGGAAAAGGCAATATCTGAATTTTTGCAAATACCAGGAGTAACTCCTGAAAAAGCCAAATTGCTTATAAATTATGGGTTTACCTCCATTGAAAAATTGAGGAATGCCTCTATAGAGGAATTGATTAATATCCCTGGTATTTCTAGGTCATTTGCAAGCAAAATTATAGAATATGCAGTAAATGCCAACAAAAATATAACCAAATGCCCCAAATGTGGCAATGCAATACCCATAGGCACAATAAATTGCCCGTATTGCAAAACCAATATAGAAACCTATAACTCCCAATTATTTTCGTTTAAAAAAGAGGTGTTGAGCCAATACCCTTCATTGACAGAGGATGAAATAATCAAATTATTCAACAATGGCATAGTATCAACTGACCTTCTAGTACATACAACAAAAGAAGTATTGGCAAAAATAGGGTTATCTGATTCAAACATAAGCAAAATATTAAAGATAGAATTCAAAGAAGATACATCCATTCTTAAACAAGGCAGCACATATTTAATAAAAGAAGACAAACCAAGAAAGGCCTATGAACTTTTCGTACGTTACAATAATGCTGGAACAAGAGGGTTATGCATAACTAGAGATATGCCAGACAAGGTTATAAAAAATTATGGAATAAAAAAAGCTGAAATTATATGGCTAACAAATGTTGGAAAAGACAATTCTATACGGCCCAAAGACCTAGAAAAGTTGAACCTAGTAATGGACAAATTTTTGGAAAAGGGTCCAGGGATTATATTGCTAGATGGAATTGAATATCTAATTACAAACAATAATTTTCTTACAATATTAAAATTGATACAATCAATCAAAGACCAAGTGGCCATAAGCAATTCTATTCTTATTATTCCAATATATGCATCTACATTTGATAATTCTCAACTTACATTATTGGAAAGGGAAGTTGATGAAATCCTATAAAAGGTGAGGTTATGAAAAGAGATAAAAATAAAGAAGTTTTGTTTGTGCTAGTAGAAACGGAAAAAGGGTTTTTGAGTTCAGTTATGTCTGCATTGAAAGAATTACCAAATATAAAAGATGTCAATGCTGTAACTGGCCCATTTGACATAATCGTTAAAATAGAGGTAGACACAATAAACGAAGGGTTAGATATAGTATTGAAACAAATTAGAGAAATAGATGGAATAAAAAATACCCAAACACTCGTAAGTGTAAAAGTATAAAAAAATTACAAACTAGAATAATATAT
>JGI20128J18817_1000374_pt1 | contig 13812 bp, 10 predicted proteins | sample JossMetagenome_FD_18817 | JGI IMG/M metagenome (IMG submission 18817)
CTCATTATAAGCATTGGGTTTTTTTTATTTAGATAAAAAAAGATTGCATAAACGATGGCGTAGGCTTCTTCTGGACTTGTTCCGCCTCCTGGCTCATCTAACAGTATTAGCGAATTTTCATCAAATTTGTCAATTATTTCTTTTATTCTCACCATATTAGAAGAAAATGTACTTAAGCTTTCGGTTTGTTGCTCATCGCCTATAATGGCAAAAACATTTGATACTTTACCTATGCAAAAGTATTGTGCGCAAACAGGTATATTTGCAAAAGCACACAATACAGCAAGACCTACTTGCTTAATAAACACCGTTTTGCCGCCCGTGTTTGGTCCTGTTATAATTAAAGACCCATTTAATTCTAAATCGTTTCCTACGACATTTTGATGAGTTTTTAGAAGTAAGGGGTGTTTTAAGTCTTGCGCAATGAGGCGTTTTGTTTCATCAAAATATGTAAGATGCGCATTAAACTTATTTGCAAATAGAATTTTTGCACAAAAACTATCGAATTTTGCCAATTCTTTTGCATTATGTAGTAATTCTTTGGCGTGTTTTCTTATAAGGTTTGTAAATGCCGTTAAGATTTTTTGAGTTTCTTTTGTTTCTTCCAATATCAAATCTTCAAGGTTATTGTTTTTTTCAAATACTTCGTAGGGTTCTACAAAAAAGCCTGCTTTTGATATATCTACCTTTCTTGCTTTAATGTACTCTTTGTAGTTTGGTTTAACCAGTATTGTAAAGCGCGAGTTTTTTAAAAATACATTCGTGTCGAGCAAGATGTTTTGCAGTCCTTTTTTCCTAACAAAAAAATGTAAAAATGTAGCTATATCGTCTTTTGTGGATTTAATTTTAGAACGCAAAAAAGCGAGTTTTTTTGTGCTTGAATCTTTAACATAGCCTGTTTCATCTATTGTTTGTGCTATTAAAAATTTTAATTTATCAAGGTTCGCAAATGTAATATAATTTTTTAGCTTATCGTCGAGGTTTTTATCCAAGTTGCTAATAAAATCAATAAAAGTGTATATGTAGTAGATTTCTTTTGCGTTTAATATAGTATATGAAGCTTGATTTAAAAGTGTATCAATGTATATATCATCTAGTGTCGGAACGGATTTATTAAGTGTTTCAAAAAAAATTTCGAGATTTTTTGTATTTTGTTTTACTGTTTCAAAGTCAAATATAGGTTCAATTTGGTCGATGTATTCTTTCCCGTAGGTAGTTTGAGCAAACTCTTTTAGTATATCTTTTAGCTTATCAAACTCTAAAACTTCAACAAGACTTTTCATACACTTGCATATTATATACACTATTTTAAATTTTTGAAAAATTTTTTTGGGGTTGAAATTTTATAGTATATGTATATTACATAGTGAGAAATACACTGAGATGCTCAAAAAAGCAGGCATAAATCAAGACAAACCAATCATTTCCTATTGTAACACAGGCTATTTTGCAAGTGGTTTATGGTTTATCGAAAGGGCTTTATTTGATAACGAGTTAGTTTTTACATACAATGGCTCAATGGTAAGCGCTTCAAGAAACCCAAATATACCAATTGTAACTGGAGCATCCCCCTCTAACAATATTTTTAGCAAAGGGCAAATATGAGCCCTTTGCTACCTCTACAATTAATAAATTTTTGATATAATAAAGGCTATGAGTTATGTGGAAATTTTTACAGATAAGTCCCTTTTGCACGACATACCTAAACTTCCTGGTGTTTACAAGATTTTTTCTCAACAGAATGAGCTTTTATATGTTGGTAAAGCTAAAAATTTAAGAAACAGGCTTGCTTCTTATCTTAGAAAAAATATTGACCCATACAAGCAAAGAATGGTTCAAGAAGCCTACGGTGTGGAATTTATAGTCACAAATACACAAGAAGAAGCCTTACTTTTGGAATCCAATTTAATAAAAGACCAAAGACCGCCGTATAATATAGTTTTTAGAGACGATAAAAGCTACCCGTATTTGCGTATAACTTACAGCGAAAGATTTCCGCGCATAACCTACTCAAGGCGCATAAAGAACAAAAATGATTTTTATTTTGGACCATTTCCATCTGCGGATAGTTTGCATTTGTTAATTAAAGTTTTAAAGAGTTATTTTAAAATTATTCAAAAAGACGACAAAAATTGTCAAAAAACAAACCAAAAACCATGCATTTACTACCAAATGAATAAGTGCCTAGCGCCCTGCGCACAACTGATTAGCCAAGAAGAATACTTAAATATAATAGATGAGATAAAGCTACTTTTGTCTAAAAATCACAATATACTAAAGCATAAAATTGTTGAGCAAATAAATCAATACGCCCAAAATGAGCAATTTGAAAAAGCGATTGAACTAAGAGATGCGCTTAGCGCAATAAACATACTAAAAGAAAAACCCATCGTTACAGACACAAAAGCCGAAATATTGGATTGTTTTGCTTTTTTTGAAAAAGAAGGCGTAACATGCGCTTATATTTTGAATATAAGGTTGGGTAAAGTTATAGCAGGCAAGAGCTTTTTCTTTGATAAGTATTTTGATTTAGACTCAAAGCAAGAGTTTATCATCCAGTATTACTTACAAGGCGAACTATTGCCACAGACAATTTTAACGGACGAAGAGATAAGCATGCCAGAGCTTTTATTTGATAAAAAGCTAGAAGTGCAACACCCAAAGCGCGGTGAAAATTTAAAAATTCTCCAATTAGCCCAAAATAACGCAAAGCAACAATTAGAACTACACCTTTCAAAAATCAATGCAAACTTGGAGATCTTTAAACAGATTAAATCATTGCTAAATTTGGATAAGATACCCTACTATTTTGATGTGTTTGATATTGCGCATATCAGTTTTGAAAATGTAGTGGCTGGAGTTGTGCGTTTTGATATTGGCGGTTTTAATAAAGCTTATTATAGAAAATATAAACTAGAGTCAAAGTTTGAGTACGATTCTATGAAAGAAGCTATTTGCAGACACATAAATTTGCTTAGAAATTCAAAAAGTATACTGCCAGATGTTGTAGTTATTGATGGTGGTCTAATACAGCTTAAAGCGGCTTTGGAGTGTCAGTTAAAAGCTATCGGTATAGCTAAAGAAAAGATTGACCACAAGGCGCTAAGGAGCCTTTATGATGTAAAAGATAGTGTATATTTGCCAGAAGGTAGGGTTGATGTCAATAGAGGTTTGCTAAATTTTTTGCAAAAATTACGCGACGAAGCGCACAGATTTGCAAATGCCTACCACAGAAACCTAAGAAGCCGCACTACAATTGCAAGTGCACTAGATAGAATTGAGTTTATCGGGCCACAGCGTAAAAAAAAGCTATTTGAAAAGTTTGGAAGCATTGAAAATATTAAAAAAGCTTCAATTGATGAGCTTTGCTCAATAAAAGGCATCACGATAAATATAGCCCAAACAATAAAAGAAAAGCTTAAAGAATACTAAAAAATTGTTTAAAATACATAGATCTTTACTTGACTTTTTCATTTTTACAAGTTATAGATATTAAAAGTTTAGTATCTAAAATAATGAGACTGTAGAGGCAAACACAGTTTATTTACCTGCAGTATCTAAAAAAGGAGATTATTGTTATGCGATTGTGGTCAATTCATCCGCATTATCTAGATACAAAAGGTTTAGTAGCGCTGTGGCGGGAAGGTTTATTAGCTAAAAAAGTCCTTGAAGGAAAAACCGTAGGCTACAAAAAACACCCGCAGTTAGAAAGATTTAAGAAATATTCTAACCCTATAAAAGCTATAAATTCTTTTTTATATTTTGTTTTACAAGAAGCTAAAAACAGAGGTTATAGTTTTGATTCCAATAAAATATCAACTGTAGATATATTAACATCTCAAATATCAATTACGAAAGGTCAGCTTGAGTTTGAGTTTAATCATTTATGCACCAAACTTATTAACAGGGATAAAGAAAAGTACGAATTTTTAGCAAAATGCGAGCTATCAAAAATCACACCGCACCCTTTATTTTTTGTTGTAGTTGGTGATATCGAAGAATGGGAAAAGACAAAGTAAATCTACTTTATTGGTCGGGGCGAGAGGATTTGAACCTCCGACACCCAGTACCCGAAACTGGTGCGCTACCAGACTGCGCTACGCCCCGCTTTTGCTAATTAAATTATGAAATTTCTTGCAATGTGTCAAGGCAAATATTTACCAAAAAAAACACTTGCCAAAAGCATCAAAAGCTCATTAACTTCAATTAAAAACCCATACATATCACCATTTAAGCCACCAAACTTTTTTGTAAGTAAAAAACCAAAAAACAAACTAAAAAAAACGCTTCCTACCAAAAATATTAAAGCAAATTTATAAACAAATGTACAAAGCACGATCATTATTAGGCTTGCAACGGCTAAATGGTAGTTTTTTAGCTCATATTTTGTGCTTTTAGCCATACCTTGCGAAATATAAGGAAAGAATTTAATAGAAAAAATTACACTATAGCGTGAAGATGCGGCAATCAAAACAAAAAAAAGCAAATGATTTAGGTAAACAAAAGCATCAAGCTTTGTAATTAAAAACAATGTGCCAAAAATTACAGAAAATGCTCCCAAATGTGGATCTTTCAAAACGCTTAAAACTTTTTCTCTTGGTGCTTTTAAAAAAATTGCATCAAGACTATCAAATAGACCATCTAAATGAAGTGCTCCATAAGATAGTGTATAAAACCCAAATAGTAAAATTTTTATTAACACTTGTGGGTTTTGGTTTTGAAATATTAAGTTCATGCAATAAATTATTGCTCCTAATATAAAACCTACGATACCATAACTGACACACGAAAAACCCATATAACTTTCTTTGAAAGTGTGTAATCTAAAAATGGGTATAGCAGTCAGCATATTCCATGCAATAGCAAAACCAACAAAAAATTTTTTCATTTTACTTTTAAACTTAGACCGGCTATGCAAAAATACACTTCATTGCAGTTTTTTGCAATGATTTGCGATACAAGGCCATTGTAGTGGGCAAATTTTCTTGCAAGTTCGTTTGCCGGTATTACACCTGCGCCTACTTCATTTATAACAAAAATTGAGTTTTCTATTTGAGATATTTTTTCTGCTTCAGTTAATATTTCATCCTCTTTATTGTTTAAAAGCATATTGCTAACCCAAAAACTCAAACAGTCAATAAGCTTGTATGTTTCTATGGGCTTTATTACTTTATAGAGCTCTATAGGTTCTTCTATTGTAATAAATCTGTCTTGGCGGTCTTTTTTGTGAATCTCAATTTTATTTTTCATTTCTTCATCTGTTGGGATGCCTGTTGCTATAAAATAGGGTTTTTTTGAAGCAAATTTAAGCGTATACTCTAAAGCAATGCGCGATTTGCCACTTTTATTTGCCCCGATAAACAATGCTTTCATCTAATTAACAACCTCCAGTTTTCAAAAATAAAATAAAGTAAGAGCACTAAAAATATAGCCATGTCGATTTTTGTTTTTTGGTTTAGCGCGCAGAATACATCGTTTTTATCCAATGTGCATTTATTATAGCCAAGCGTAGGCTTAAATACTGTTTTGCCAAAATAAACGCTTGGTCCACCAAGACATATCCCAAGTGAATAAGCAAAAGCCCCAATAGGGTATACCGCATTAAAGCTTGGGTAATATCGTGAAAGCGAATTTATATGTTTTAGGTATTTTAATTTGTTATTCAAAAGCAAAACTAATATAGCTGTTAGCCTTGCGGGTATAAAATTTAACACATCGTCAAGGCGCGCGCTAATTTTGCCAAACTTTTCGTAGCGAGCATTTCTGTAGCCTACCATAGAATCAAGCGTATTGACAGCCTTATAAACCACAATACCCCAAACACCAAAGAATAATAAATAAAACAAAGGCGCAATGACCGCATCATTCAAATTTTCTGCATAAGTTTCGATTGCAGCTTTGTATACATCAGAACCGCTCAAATGTTCCACATCTCTACTTACTAGGTACTTTAACTCTTGCTTTGGGTTGTCCGATAAAACAACTTTTTTTACTTCAGTGTACAAAAGCTTGTTTGCTAGCAAAGTACTTGCGATAATTACTTCACATAAAAGCCAGTAAAAGTTAGGTAGCGATAATTTTATTAAAGCTACAACAACTATAGATAAAATGATTGTGGAAATACACAGTATAAATCCTGTAAAAATACTATCTTTATAAAAATGATTTTCAAAGAACCTAATGTACTTTCCTAATAAGTAGATAGGGTGAAATTTAAATTTAATAGAGCCAAATATATTTTCTAAAACAAAAGCGCATAGAGCTAAGGCGCTATAGGAGTTTAAAAAATTTATCCACACAAAAGTTCATTTTAGCGTTTTCTATAAATTGCGCAAGGTGCTTTTTGTAGGCTTTTGTATAGTTGTAACCACAGTAGTTTGGGTTGATTTTTTTTAGCAGGTATGTTCTTAAGCGGTCATTGTATAAAGCCTCATGCACAAATGTGCCAAAAATATTTTCATCTTCAAAATAAAGCTTATCTGCTTTGCCATAGTGCATCTCAAAACCATCTATATCAAAATTGCCAATTTTATATTTAGATCGCTTTAGTGTTTTGTTTGCCTCAAACCTAACATCGCCTTTTATTAAACCTAAACCTTTTGTGTGCTTTATGTCTGATTCTATGCAATCATAAATATTTTCAAACAGCATTTGATATCCGCCGCATAAGGCAATAATTTTTGTTTTCTTCAAAATTTTGTAGGCTTGCTTTTTAATCAGCAATAAATCCAAAACTGTCTGCCTTGAACCAGGAAGCACTACAACATCAAATAAATCTGCTTGGTTTAAATTGCTAAAAAAAGTAACCTCTACATTTTTATCTAAAATCAACGGTTCAATATCGTAGTAATTGCTTATATATTTAAAATTGTACACACCGGCTTTTATAATGGGTTTTTTGCGCTGTATATAGTTAGTTGTATTTAAACTATCTTCAAAGCCTACATTAAGCTCTAAATAAGGCAACACGCCCAAAACAGGTATATTAAACTTTTTTTCTATTATTTTTATGCCGTTGCTAAACAGTCTTGTATCGCCTCTAAATTTATTAACAATTACACCAGAAATCTCTAAACCAATTTTTTTTAATAATTCTTTAGTGCCAAAGATGCTTGCAAAAATACCCCCACGCTCAATATCTGCAACAAATACAATTTTAGGTTTAAAATTAAGTGCAATAAAGGCATTTGCTAAATCTCTATCCAAAAAATTCAACTCAGTTGGGCTTCCTGCGCCTTCTGACACTACTGTACCTTCTTGTTTTAATTTTATGTAGCCTTGCTCCACTGTTTTTTTAAATCTATCAATTGTATTGTAATACTCAATGGGTGATAATTCGCCGAAAAATCTGCCGTTTTCTACAATATGCAAGTGAGAATTTTTGCCAGATTTTATTAACAATGGGTTTAAATAGCGTGTTGTTTTAAGATTTACAGATTTAGCTTGAAAATACTGAGCAAAGGCAATTTCTGTATTGTCGTCAGCTACTGTTGAGTTGTTTGAAAAGTTTTGTGCTTTAAAGGGCAGGGCATTTATATTGTGCTGTTTTAAAATATTTAGTAAAAACATTGTTATAGTAGATTTTCCTGCGCTAGATGATGAGCCAAATACTGCAATATCGTTCATTTTAGTGCTTTTTTAAGTATTTTTAAGTCTTTTTTTGATTTTACCGCAAAACGCACAAAATATTCGTTTAAGAAGTCAAAGTTAGAGCAATTTCTAATTAAAATTCTATATTCGGATAGTTTTCTTTGTAAGGTTAAAGCTGATAAGTTTTTTAGCTTTGCAAGGTAAAAATTTGCACAACTATCAAATATCGTTTCAAATAGGTTGCTTTCTTTTAAAATTTCATATAGTATACTTTTGTTTTTTTCATTGCCTTTAATTGATTTTGATTTGAATTTTGAGTCATTTAGCGCTTGAAAAATGTAATTTTCATCAAATAACGATATATTCCAAATAGATGTATCAAATTTTATCTTACTAATTGTGCAGCCTACTCTTACGCCTGCGCACGCATAAAACTTACTAAAAGACTTTAAAACAATCAATTTGTCGTATTGCTCAAGGTAGTCTATAGCACTTTTTTTATTGCAAAAATCTAAAAAAGACTCATCAATTAAGACTGTATTGTTTTGCTTGTGCCAAATTTCAAAAAAATTATCTAAATTATAATATGTTCCATCCGGTGTAGATGGGTTAACAAAAACTACAAGTGCATCTTTTTTTGGTATTTCATAAATGTTTTCAAACCTATTTATCATATGGATGTGCTGGGCTTTTTTATATTCTAAGTAAATTGGTGCGTATAAAACTACAGTTTTGTAGTGTTGTAAAATATTAAATATAGCATCACTTGCACCGTTAAATAACTGTATGTAGCTAGTGCTTACATTAAACTTTTTTGCAATGGTTTTTTTTAGCCTTGAGTAGTTTGGGTCTGGGTATAATGAAATATCGACATTTAATTTTACATTTGGTTTTACAAAATTTATGTTTGAGGAAAAATCAATAATTGATCTTAAATGGAGTTTTCTTGCAAAACTATATATATTGCCACCATGTGTGAGTCTATTCATAACAAGGTTCGCACAAAAAATCTAACATAACCAAACAACAGTATATTTTAATATTTGGTTAGCGTCAATATTTGTTGCTTTTTATATTTTTAGATTGATATTTAATTTTAATTGCATATTATTATTTAATTTGTGCATAATTTTCTTTACAAATTAAAAAAATTTTAATATAAGACAATAATAATATTGGTATTGGTTGCTCGAAAATTTATTAAGTAGGTGTAAAAAGATTAATAATTATTTAAACATTTTTGGTAGTTCTGAAATTTTTGGTGTATTTATATATCAAGAAAATGGCAAAATTGTTTATGCAAATAAAACGCTTGAAAAACTTTTAGGGTACGAGCATGGCGAACTTTTAAACAAAAGCTTTTTTGATTTTTTTCAAGTCGATGCAGATAGTCTAAATTCCATCAAAGATATTGTGCTGAAGCGCTTAAGCGGCAAAGCGTTTTCAATAGAGCTAAAAGAGCACTTTTTTTACAATAAGCATAAAGCTAAGATACCTGTTTCAATTTTTGCATATACTGTTGAGTTTGAAGGGAAACCATCAGGATTAGTATTGGTATTTGATAAAACAAAAGAAAAATCTTACGAAAAGTTATTTTTTGCGTTAAGCCAAGTAAATCAGCTAATTATCAGACAAAATAACGAGAGTGATTTACTAAGAGCGGTTTGCAATGTTTTGGTTGATAGAGTTTCTTATAGTGCGTGTGTGCTTGGTGTCGTGAAAAATAAAAAATTTAAAGTTATTTATAAGCGTGCAAAAAATTATATAGACGAAGATAGCCTAAATTTACAGTTAGAAGTTAAGTCACAAAATATTTGCAACTGTTCTGTATCGAAAGCCTATTTTTCAAAAAACATTGGTTTAATACAAGATGTTAGCCAAACACAAAATTGTCAAAAAGACTTTTTTGAAAGGTTCAATATTCACTCAACATGCGCAATTCCTATTCTAAAAGATACCAAAGTTGCATACATTGTTTTAATTTTGGATGTACTACCAGGTACTTTTGATGATAAATTTTTACACTTGCTCAATGAAATTAAAGAAGATCTGACATTTGCGCTAAGTAAGATTGAAAAAGATAGGTTCTCCAACCTAATTTTTTCAGCACTTAATCAAAGCAATGAGCTTATAGTTATCTGCGATAGCAATTTTAAGATAATTTTTGTAAACGAAGGTAAGTATTTTTCAAACGATACTTTTAGGGTTTTAATTGGCAAGAAAATTGCTTTTTTATTTGAAAAAGAGCATTTTAAAGTTATAAAAAATAATTTTTACAATACTTTAAAAAAAGGTGAAGATTTTTTTGGTTTGCTAAAGTATAACTTTAGAGAAAACTCAAAAGAATTCTACACAAGTATTTCTCCTTTTGTAAATAATGGCAAAATTACACACTATATACTAATTGCAAAGGAAATCTCAACAAAGGAAGAACTAAAAGATAAACTTTACAAATTAATGCATTTTGATGAAACAACAGGGCTTATAAACTTTTCTACTTTTTTATATACTTGTGAGCTTTTCTTTCAAAAAGTTAATGATTATAAACAAGTAAGCTCAATTATGTTGATAAACCCCATACAGTTTAAAAACATAAACCACGCTTTTGGTTATGAAATGGGCAATAAGATACTAAAAGAGATTGCCTTGCGCCTAAAGCACAATATTAGAAGCAATGATGTGGTTGCAAAGCTTGAATCCGATAGATTTGGTATTTTGATAAAAGACTTAAAAACGCAAGAAGATGCTTTGGTAATAGCAATAAAGCTTTTAAAAGGACTAGAAAAACCCTATATAATAGAAAACCATAAAATATTTCTGTCGTTTAATTTAGGTCTTAGCTTTTTCCCAAATGACTCCAAAAATGCGAAGGATTTATTAAACAAAGCTCAAGTAGCACTTGTGGATGCAAGACAAAAAGGTGAAAACCAGGTAGGTTTTTTTAGAAAAGATATAGAGACAAAGTCTTCGCAAAAATTAAAACTAAAAGCAGAACTAGAACTTGCGGTATTAAATAAGGAATTTGTGCCGTTTTATCAGCCATATGTTGATAAAGATAAAAACATTGTTGGCGCAGAAGCTCTTTTAAGGTGGAACAAAAATGGTAAAATTTTATTGCCTGGCAAATTTTTATCGATATTAGAAGATACTTCTTTGATAGTTGATGTAGAAAGTATGATTTTAAACGAAGTTTTAAACGATTTTAAAACCATAAAATCTTACTGTAAACATACAGTGCCTATATCGGTTAACCTTTCAATTCAAAGCTTAATGCAAAGACATTTAGCACAAAGTCTTGTTTCTAATTTAAAGTATTTCGGTGTTAATGAGCCGTTTTTAAAAATTGAAATTATTGAGAGGGCGTTTTTCCACGATTTTAACTATATAAGAACACTTATAGACGAATTAAGACAAAGTGGGGTTTCTTTTGCAATAGACGATTTTGGCACAGGGTACTCATCTTTATCTTATCTTACAAAACTAAATGTTGAGTTTTTGAAGATTGATATTTCTTTTGTTAGAGAGCTTTTTAATATGCAAACAAAAAACATAACCAAATCCATTATTTACTTAGCACATAGCTTAAATTTGAAAACTATAGCAGAGGGTATAGAATCGCTTGAGCAATTTGAGGAACTAAAAAATATGGAGTGTGACTATTTTCAAGGTTATTTGTTTTACAAGCCGCTAACAAAAGAAGAATTTTTTGAGATAATAAAATGTAAAGGGGGCGTTTTATGATTAATAGACTTGTTATTTTCACTGTTGTAACATTTTTCTTGTATTTTGCTGGCGGAGCAATTGGGTATTTATTTTTTAGAACATTTGTAAATCAATATTTCATGTACACATTTAGTGCTGCTACAACAATATTTGCCTTAGCTAATTTTTGGTACTACTATAAAATTGTTATCGGTCCNACTATAAAAACAAACAAGGAATATACAGATTTATTAAAAAATGAAAAACATGATTTAACAAGGCACTATGATTTGCCTGGTTTTATTGAGGCAGTTAAGATTTTTTTAAACGATATGATTGGTTTTTCGAGAAATATTTTCAATGAACTTATACTTAATGCAACAAAAACTTCCGTTTTTAACGCTAAATTCAACTTTGAGCTTAAAAATATAACGCACCATATGAACGAAACAAAAGACAACCTAGAAGCGATAAACAAAACGATGAATGATTCTACACAATCAATCTCCGATATCTCTAAAAACATGGAAGGTTTTGCTAGGTTTATGGAAGAAGTAAACACTATCAGCAATAAAACCATATTAATTACAGAAGAGATAAATAAAGGCTCACAAAAAACAATAGAAGTGTTAAACAATAACAGTAACGCTATGGAACAATTACACAATCAAATTGACGGTATAATATCCATTGTAAATATCATAAACGATATATCAAACCAAACAAACCTGCTTGCTTTGAATGCTGCAATTGAGGCAGCCCGTGCAGGTGAGCACGGCAGAGGCTTTGCAGTAGTAGCAGATGAAATCAGAAAACTTGCAGAGCAAACACAAAAGCAATCAAAAGAGATAGAAAAAACTATTAATTTGGTGGCCGATGATTTTAATAGCTTGGCAGAAGGAAACAAAGTGATACACGAGGCAGTTGAGCTTAATATACAATCTGTAAAAGAGATGCTCCAATCATTTGAGACTTTGGCAGGAAAAATTAACCAAGCAAACAATATGATTAACACAATTACAGCTTCTATAGAAGAACAGTCAAGCTCAGTTGAAGAAGTAGCCCAAACAGTAGGCTATTTAGCAAACTCTGTAAAAGAAATATCAACTAGTTTAGATGCTATTAGTGTTAAGAGTTTAGATTTAAGCAAAATGTCATCACAAGCCGCAAATATCCTAAAAAAAGTCAAAGTGGGGAATTATCTTGAGAAAGTTGTTGATTTAGCAAATCAAGGCGCAAAAGAAATGAAAGAGTTTATTGAAGATTCAATAAAAAAAGGTTTAATTTCATCATCTGATATCTGGGATAGAAACTATGTACCAATCCCTAACACAAACCCCCAAAAATACCGCACTAGATTCACGGATTTTTTTAAACAATATATTCAACCTTTAGAAGATAAATATTTAAATATGGACCCAAATTTTAGGTTTTTTTTGCTAACGGATAATAATGGCTATTTAATACACAATTCAATTTACGATAAACCCCTAACTGGAAACTATGAAAAAGACCTTGTAGGGAACCGTTCTATGAGAATATTTAACGACCCAGTAGGTTTAGCTGTTGCAAGAAATACGGATAGTCTAATTATTCAGGTATACCCAAGAGATACAGGAGAGGTAATGGCTGATGTAGGTGTGCCTGTGTTTATTGAAGGCAAACATTGGGGTGGTATAAGGATAGGCTTAGCTGTGGAGAATATTTAGGAGGCTAAAATGAGTGTAAAAAGACTTTTGACATTTTCAAATGGCTTCTACCTTTTAAGTGCTATAGTGCTTTTGGTTATTGTTTCTTATTTAGGTTACAATATAAGCAATTCTATTAAAGAAACGGATATTTCGCAAAAAATTGTTTGTAATTTAAACGAGATTTTAGTTTCTGGCTTGCAAAAGAATGTTTCATTAAACAGCATCTTAATTTACCCCCAAAACGAAAGGGCAAGGAAAAATTTTAATCAAGCGCAAGATAATATGGATAAAGCCATCAAAGAAGCGCTAAGTATAGCAAATGAAAGCCAAAAAAAAGAATTATTAAGGCTTCAAAGCTACTTAAAAATTGATACTAAACTAGAAAATGAAATGATAGATGCAGCATCAAACAATTTAGGAGAAGATAATATAAGTGCCTTAATGCAGGAAAAAATTATTGCATGGAGGGATGCATATTTGCTTCTACAAAAAATTATCAATCAAGAAAATTACATCTACGGCAATGAAAAAAGCACCATGCAAAAATTAATAATTGTTACTGTGATAGTTGTTGTGGTAAGTATGATGCTGACAATAATTATTGTATCTATAGTCTGGGCAATACTTTATAGAAGGATTTTCATCCCACTAAAGCACATTAACTCTACCGTCTCTACACTTGCCAAAGGCGGAGGCGATTTAACTATTGTACTACCTAAGCAATCAAACGATGAGTTTGGTGAGCTAACAGACCACTTAAACAAATTTATCTCTACACTAAAGGCCATAGTGCAAGAGGTAGCATCAAAAGCAAAAGAGGTTCAGTCTT
>JGI20128J18817_1000402_pt1:0-2500 | contig 13431 bp, 9 predicted proteins | sample JossMetagenome_FD_18817 | JGI IMG/M metagenome (IMG submission 18817)
TTTCAAAAAACCTCTCTACCCCCTTGACAAACTGATAGTTTTAGAATATATTACAAAACTGTCGCTTATGACGAGTTCTTTGAAAAATTCCAGATGAAGAGCAAATAAACAACTTTTAGTTTTTTTACTGAGAGTTTGATCCTGGCTCAGAATGAACGCTGGCGGCGTGCCTAACACATGCAAGTCGTACGCGAAAGAAGGGCAACCTTCGAGTAAAGTGGCGCACGGGTGAGTAACACGTGGATAACCTGCCCTAAAGTCTGGGATAACGTGCCGAAAGGTGCGCTAATACCGGATACCTTTATGCCTCACAAGAGGTATAAAGAAAGGAGGCCTCTGCTTGCAAGCTTCTGCTTTGGGATGGGTCCGCGGCCTATCAGGTAGTTGGTAGGGTAATGGCCTACCAAGCCTACGACGGGTAGCTGGTCTGAGAGGACGATCAGCCACATTGGGACTGAGACACGGCCCAGACTCCTACGGGAGGCAGCAGTGGGGAATATTGGGCAATGGGAGAAATCCTGACCCAGCAACGCCGCGTGGAGGACGAAGGCCTTCGGGTTGTAAACTCCTGTCAGCAGGGAAAAAGGCTATAAAAGCTAATACCTTTTATAGCTTGATGGTACCTGCAGAGGAAGCACCGGCTAACTACGTGCCAGCAGCCGCGGTAATACGTAGGGTGCAAGCGTTATTCGGAATCACTGGGCGTAAAGGGCGCGCAGGCGGTTTTGTAAGTCTAAAGTGAAATCCTTGGGCTTAACCCAAGGGCTGCTTTAGATACTGCAAAACTCGAGTTCGGGAAAAGCAAGCGGAATTCCTGGTGAAGGGGTGAAATCCGTAGATATCAGGAAGAACACCAGTGGCGAAAGCGGCTTGCTAGAACGCAACTGACGCTTAGGCGCGAAAGCGTGGGGAGCAAACAGGATTAGATACCCTGGTAGTCCACGCCCTAAACGATGGATGTTAGGCGTTGGGAAGTACACTTCTCAGTGCCGTAAGCTAACGCGTTAAACATCCCGCCTGGGGAGTACGGTCGCAAGATTAAAACTCAAAGGAATTGACGGGGGCCCGCACAAGCGGTGGAGCATGTGGTTTAATTCGAAGGTACACGAAGAACCTTACCTGGGCTTGACATGCTAGTAGTAGGAGCCTGAAAGGGTAACGATTCTTGCCTTCGGGCAAGAAAGCTAGCACAGGTGCTGCATGGCTGTCGTCAGCTCGTGTCGTGAGATGTTGGGTTAAGTCCCGCAACGAGCGCAACCCTCGGCATTAGTTGCTAACAGGTTATGCTGAGCACTCTAATGCGACCGCCGGGGATAACCTGGAGGAAGGTGGGGATGACGTCAAGTCATCATGGCCCTTATGTCCAGGGCTACACACGTGCTACAATGGGATGTACAATGGGTTGCAATACCGCGAGGTGGAGCTAATCCCTAAAGCATCCCACAGTTCGGATTGCACTCTGCAACTCGAGTGCATGAAGCTGGAATCGCTAGTAATCACCGGTCAGCTATACGGTGGTGAATACGTTCCCGGGCCTTGTACACACCGCCCGTCACACCATGGGAGTTGACTTTACTGTAAGACGGTGGGCTAACCCGCAAAGGGAGGCAGCCGTTCATGGTAGGGTCAGCGACCGGGGTGAAGTCGTAACAAGGTAGCCGTAGGAGAACCTGCGGCTGGATCACCTCCTTTCTAATTTTTTAGGTGTAATAAAAACCCATAAGCTCTTCGTCTGGAATTATCGTTTAAGGTGCATAGCAAAGAAGCAGCCGGGCCTGTAGCTCAGCTGGTTAGAGCACTGTGCTGATAACGCAGGGGTCAGTGGTTCAAGTCCACTCAGGCCCACCAGTTAAAAGGGGGCTTAGCTCAGCTGGGAGAGCGTCTGCCTTGCACGCAGAAGGTCAGCGGTTCGATCCCGCTAGCCTCCACCAACAGTTGCTTTTTTGCCCTGCACCTTGCAGATGATCTTTTAAAAGAGAATAGGAAAATAATGCATCTAAGTATTAAAGAGCAAAAAGTTTAAGCTATTTACGGCATACGGTGGATGCCTTGGCAATTGAGAGCGATGAAGGACGTAGCAGGCTGCGATAAGCCTCGGGGAGCTGTCAAGCAAGCTTTGATCCGAGGATTTCCGAATGGGGCAACCCGGTAGAGTAAACCTCTACCATCTTTGTGTTTTACACAAAGAGGCAAACCTGGTGAACTGAAACATCTTAGTAACCAGAGGAAAAGAAATCAAAAGAGATTCCGAAAGTAGCGGCGAGCGAAATCGGAAAAGCCTAAACCTAAAGCTGTGTAAGAGGGTATTCGTTGCAGCTTTAGGGGTTGTAAGAAAAAGGAGTCTCGCTAAATACCCTTAGCGAGGGGGTTAGTTTGTTCTTAGTCGAAAACGCTGGAAAGCGTTGCCATAGAAGGTGATAGCCCTGTAGGCGAAAAGAACGAAACTGCCCTTTCCTTTTCTCTTGAGTAGCTCGAGGCACGTGGAACCTTGAGTGAATCT
>JGI20128J18817_1000402_pt1:7500-13431 | contig 13431 bp, 9 predicted proteins | sample JossMetagenome_FD_18817 | JGI IMG/M metagenome (IMG submission 18817)
ATAGTGTAGGCTTGCATTTTAAAACGCCTTCTTTAAAAGCTATAGAACCTGCCATTTGAAATGAAAAATCACTTGAATCTACAGGGTGATACATACCATCGATGAGTTTAACTTTAATATCTGTCATGGGGTATCCTGCTAAAGGACCTTTTTCCATAGCAGCCTTAACGCCTTTTTCGACAGATGGTATAAATTGGCGTGGTATGGCGCCACCTACAATCATATCAACAAACTCAAAACCAGCCCCTCGTGGAAGTGGCTCGATTTCAATAGTAACATCACCAAATTGTCCATGACCACCCGTTTGTTTTTTGAACCTTGCTTTGTGCGTTGTTTTGTCTTTTATTGTTTCTTTATAAGCTACTTTTGGCAATTTTAGTTTTATATCAAGACCAAATTTTTTTAGACGAGAAACTACAACTTCTAAGTGATTAGTGCCCATACCAGTTAGTATAAATTCATTTGTTTCCGTATTTTTTTTAAACGAAAGTGTTAAGTCTGATTCAAGGATTTTGCTCATGTATGTAGAGATTTTTTCATCATCATTTTTGGATGAGCCGTAAACTGCGTATGAAATGAATGGCAGTGGCATTTTTACAAATTCAATAGGTGTATCTTTTTTGTCATTTGATAAAGTATCGCCTGTTTGAGTATATTTTAACTTGGCCACAGCAATAATATCACCTGCAACAGCGGATGTCATATTAACTGTGTTTTTGCCAATGAGTGTCTGAAGAGCACCGATACGTTCTTCTTGTTCTTTGTTTATATTGTAGTAAATGCTATCAGGTGTGAACTTGCCGCAAAATATTCTAAGTAGGCTTAATTTGCCTGATTGAGGGTCATTGTAGGTTTTAAAAACAAGAGCTTTTGAAGTGCTACCTTCATTTTTTGCTGATGGCAAATAAGTATTGGCAAACTCTATTAATTTTTGCGTATTAAACCCATTTAGTGCGCTGCCAACAAGTACTGGTATAATTTTTTGTGAAGATATAGCATTTTTTAATGTGTCATTAAAAAGTTCATTATTAAGCTCTTCACCTGATAAATAATTCTCCAGCAACTCATCATTTAGAGATGATACTTCTTCTATGATTTGAGAATGGTAATTATTAGCCTCTTCTTTGAGTTCATCTTTCAAATTAATCTCTTTTTGGTTGAAGTCATAAGCTTTTAAATTTAATGTATCGATATAACCAATAACTTTGTCGTTTTCTTTAATAGGTATCTGTAAGGCAACAGCTTTAAATAATTCATTGATAGACTTAAAAGCATTTGAGAAATTGCTATTTTCTTTATCTATTGCATTAACAAAAACAATAAAGGGTTTATGTTCTCTTTCAAGCTCATAATAAAAACGCTCTGTTTGCGCTTTAACACCTTCTTGTATATCAATTACTAAAATAGCACTATCTGCAGCTCTGATACCACATAGAGCATCTCCTATAAAATTGTGATAGCCAGGAGTGTCAATTAGATAGATTGTTGAGTTATTTTGCGATATGTTTGCAATAGAGAGCTGTATTGAAACTTTGCGCTCAATTTCTTCGCTGTCAAAATCCATAGTAAGGTTGCCTTTTTCTGTTGAGCCTTTTCTTGTAATTTTTTTATTTATAAATAATATATCTTCTATTAATGTGCTTTTGCCGCAACCTCCTGCTCCGCATATTACAATGACCTTTTTATCAGCTTCTGCCATAACTGCCTCCCCTTTTTTTTTAAGTTTAAGAAAGTGATTTCTGTCTTAACTGCAAGCAGTATTCTTTATATTGCGAAAATTTGTTTTCTTTTGAAGAAATCGCTTCAAACCATTCTTTTAACCATTGAGCATACTCTGGATGATTTTGACTATTGGAACGCAAAATCTTGTTTTGCAAATTATATGCTATTATCTTATCTGATACATCTACGGCATCATTGATTGGCACAAAATGCGCTTTTTGTGCTGTTATTTGGTATTTGCCTGGGGCTATTTCTTTTAGATCTAAAGTATCTGCTTCGTAAAAACCAATAATTAAGTGCTTAACTTGCTCATTGCTAACAATTGCCCTAAATAGAATAATTATAGGACTGTGTTCATTTTTAGATACTCTTTGTAATTTTTCAAACTCTTTAAAACCAACAATACAATCTAATTTTCCATCTAGATTAAAACCTTCAGGGTAGGGACCATATTCGAAACCATTTGCTTTGGTAATCCTTGCTGCAAATTCGTCGTGTGAGCTTGCAGCAAAGAAAGGGATGCTCAAGATAAGCTTTTCCATGACTACCTCCTTTTTGATTTGTATTTATAAAAAATGTACAAAATCAAAATTCCACCAATAAGCATAATTATGCCGATTATACCAAAGTATTTCTGAACTTCTTGAAACTGTAAACCTAAAAAGTAACCCAAGTATACATAAAAAATACCCCACAAGACAGCACCTATCGCATCGAAAATAACAAATGAAATAAAATTCATTTTTGACATACCTGCAACAAGCGCTGTAAAGCTTCTCAAAAGTGATAAAAATCTACTGAATAAAACAGATATACCACCATATTTTTCAAAAAAGTATTGTGTTGGCTTATAGTATTTATCTTTTAGCAGTTTTTTTCTTATAATAATATCACCAAAATAACTTCCCAAAAGGTAGCTTGTTAAATAGCCTAAAAATGCTGAAATTATCACAACAACAATAAGGTATCCCATATTTATGTACCCTTTTGAAGCCATCATACCTGCTATCACAACTGCGGTTTCGCCTGGCACTATTATGCTTGCAAATGCGACTGTTTCTAAAAAGGTAAAAATAAATACAAAGAGTAAACCATATTTTTGAATGTAGGTTGTTAGCTCAGATATTTCCATAAATTCATCCTTATTTTTAAATATAAACTAAATTTATTCTAATATCAAGAGTTTGTTAAAAATTTGTAAAAAAACTTAGCCTTATATATTTTTTGGAATTTTTTTTCTTGAAATACGAAAAATTTTGTGATATAAGAAAAATATGGAAAAGTTAACTGCGCTTTTGCCAATTATAAATGTGTCTTATTGGTGGTATTACTTTAATAGCTGGCGGGAGTAGTCTATCCTTTTTTTAGGCTTTAATTGGCCGGTTGGGGTGGACTACTCCAACCGGCTTTTTTTTTGCGCAAAATTTATGAGGAGGTTTTATGATAGTAATAATGAAAAAATCTGCAACAGACGAGCAGATTGAGGGTGTTGTTAAAAAGATTAGCGAATTAGGCTTTGTAAGCCATGTGAGTAAAGGCAGTGAACGTACTGTAATTGGCGTTGTTGGAGAATTTTCAAAAGATAAGCTCAAAATAGATCCTCTATCGCTATTATCTATGGAAAGGGGCGTAGAGACTGTATACAGAGTCTCTAAGCCATACAAATTAGCAAGCATAGAAAACAGACCCGAGCCAACAACAGTTTATGTAGATGGTGTAGCTATTGGCGAGGGGAAATTTACCGTTATTGCAGGCCCGTGTTCTGTGGAAAACCATCATCAAATGATAACCACAGCAAAAGGTGTAAAATCAGCGGGTGCAAAATTATTAAGAGGTGGTGCATATAAGCCTCGAACAAACCCCTATACTTTTCAGGGTCTTGGAGAGGAAGGTTTAAAGCTTTTAAAGGAATCTAAAGAAGCAACAGGTTTACCCATTGTAACGGAAGTTATGAACCCAAAAGATTTGGATTTAGTATTAGAGTATGCCGATGTGTTGCAAATTGGAGCAAGAAACATACAAAATTTTGCCCTACTTAAACTTGTAGGACAAACAACAAAGCCCGTTTTGTTGAAAAGGGGTATGTCAACATCCATAGAAGAGCTATTGATGAGTGCTGAGTATGTAATGAGTGAAGGTAATGCTAATGTTATACTGTGCGAAAGGGGCATTAGAACATTTGAAACAGCTACGCGAAATACGCTTGATATATCTGCGGTGCCGGTTTTGAAAAAATTAACTCATCTGCCTGTTATTATTGACCCATCGCATGCAGCAGGTAAAAGAGAGTACGTTCCAGCATTATCAAAAGCGGCTATTGCAGCTGGCGCAGATGGCCTTATTATTGAAGTACATTATAAGCCAGAGATTGCAATTTCAGATGCTTCACAGCAACTAACGATACCTGAGTTTGAAGACTTAATGAAAGATCTTAAAAAATTAGCGCAAGTTTTAGGAAAAGAAATGTAAAAAGGGGCTCTAAAAGCCCCTTTTTATTCAACTTTTGCAGAATTGCTAATGTAGAAATCGTTTGGGAAAGTTCCATCTTCAGGTTTCAACACCCAGTAGTTAGTAGCTTCTTTTAATAGTTTTGATACTATGGAATTTGGATCATTTAAATCGCCAAAATTTCGCGAGCCTCCGACACATGTTTGAACGCAGGCAGGCTCAAGACCGCTTTCAAGCCTTGGCAAGCAGAATGTGCATTTATCTACTGCGCCTAATTCTTCATTGTAGTATCTTGCATCATATGGACATGCTTCCATACAAGTTTTGCATCCAATACACATATTAGGCGTAACTAAAACTATGCCATCACTTTTTCGCTTATAGCTTGCACTAGTTGGACATACTCTTACGCATGGTGGGTTATCGCACTGATTGCACAAAATGGGGATAAATACCATTTTGCGCTCACCATTTTCTACCTTATCAATATCCAAAACTTTTGTACGATAGTTCAGCTTTCCATCAGGTACTTCCCACATTGCTTTGCATGCAACTTCGCAAGCTTTGCAATCGACGCATCTATCTTGAACAATAACCATTGCATAGTTTTTTTCTTTTTTTGGTCTTTCAAATAAAGCCATCTTAACCTCCTATTTATACCTTCTCAATGCTAACAAATGAATTCAGAAAAGCTGCAGCACCACTCATAGGATCAGCATCGTTTGAGCAAAATTCAGCATCTGAAACACCTTTTTTGTAGCATCTTGTTGTATATGGGGAAAATCTCCCCCATCCGTGTGCTACAAATACAGTGCCTTGTATTATTTTATCTGTAACTTTGGCTTTAACGGGGTAGGGTGATTTAAGGTTACCTTTAACCAATACTACCCTATCACCATCTTTTATATTTATTGCTTTTGCATCTTGGGGGTTAATCCATACATTGTTGTCATCATAATGTTCAAGTAGCCATTCGTTATCTTGCGTTCTTGCGTGAGTATGTACAGCAACTCTACCAAAAACAAGCCTAAATTCATTTTGTTTTTTTGGTTTATTTGGTGGTGTGTAGTTTGGTAGCGGATCAAAACCATTTCCAGCAAGAGAATCGCTATAAATATCAATTTTCCCGCTGCCAGTATTAAAGCTTACATTTTCACCTAACGCAATTGGGTATGGGTTAAATGGTGCTTTTTTGTATGCATCGAGCATTTTTTGATAAGCTACTTTTGGATCAATGTTGCCACTTAAATCAACATCTTCTGGTATAGGTCCAAGTGATATTACACCGTCTTTTAACAGTTTATCTCTTTGATCTTTTGGCATTTGATTGAGTGAACTGTATAGCACGCCTTTTGCATCTTTGAATGGGAAAAACTCACCAAGCCCCATATGTTTTGCAATACCGTGTGCTATTGCCCAAATATCTTTTGTGTCATAAATTGGATCTACAGCTGGTTCTCTAAAATGAACATAAGGATATTTCCAACCTATAGATTTTAGAGCATCGTATTTTTCTAAATACGCAGATTCGGGAAATACTATATCAGCATAAAGCGTATGTTCCCACGGTAAAATATCTACAACCATATAGAAATCAAGCTTGCTAATCGCTTCTTTTATTTTGTTAGAGTCACCATTATGGAATAATGGATTTGTACCATAGCTTATCATTGCTTTGATTGGGTATGGTTTTTGAGTTCTAATTGCTTCCCACAAGACATTATCAAGCCCAAGTACACCTACTATTTCTTGCGTAATAGT
>JGI20128J18817_1000411_pt1 | contig 13194 bp, 17 predicted proteins | sample JossMetagenome_FD_18817 | JGI IMG/M metagenome (IMG submission 18817)
GCCTGAGACCTATTGGAACAGGCCAATTGTGTTAGGTAAGGCTTAATCAACGGTGGCGTTGAATTTATGAATCGATACGCTACCAGCTTGGCTACAAGCGGCCTCGGTGGATTACGCCCAAGTGCAATTACCTGCACCGCAAGTGGATTACTCATTGTTATGTTCCTCAGCATTGCCATGTACGTACTGTTAATACTAGCCAGGGTTAAACCATAGGATGAACTTAACGCATTATTGATAGTCGTTACATTTAACCCGTATGTAGGCAGACTACCTATTGAGCCATTTAAAACTGTGATGAAGTAGCCTATCTGTGTCATAAGCCAACTGGGGTAGTCATTATTCGCTAGAACTGTTGACACCGCATCATTAATTACCCTTGATGTTGGGTAATCATAGCCTGATGATGCCGATAGCTTAAGGAAAAACACCCTTAGGAATGATGAATAGAAGCTACTGAATTCACTGATGGTTAATGTATAATTGCTATATGTATTATAATATTCACTACTTATATTGTATAATTCACTACATAGCAGCGACTCATTAATGTATATGTTGTTAACAATAGCTGTGTAATTCCCCACGTAATCCCTTACGGTTTCATTAGTAACATCGTTATAGCGGTTAATAATAACGTCATAAACCTTGTTCAGATCATAGTACGACAAGTTAAGCGACCTTAACACTTGATCAACGCCTTCAAGCACGTATTGGGAATTGTTAACATCACCAACGTAAACCGGTATCACAACTAGGCTTGTCTGGTTACCCAGGTAACTACTGACTATACTACTTACAACACTTGCACTTGTCCACCTTGGAAGAACCTTATTATCACTGTACACTAGTATCATTGAAGACCAAGTTGGCATGAGAAGCCAATAGTAGGATAACAACAATCCACACAGCTATTATAAACACATTGAACATCCTCCCATTAACCATACACCAGCGCTCGGCATCACGCTAAGTAGTATTTATAAATAATTTTCTAAGGCCTGTGGATTCAGCGTAGGCCGGTGTAGTGTATTGGCATGCGCCAATCAAGCCCAATGGTCCTAAGCCCTATCCTAGGTATTATGGGTGTCCTACGCTTATGCTCAGTCGCAACCACCCTTCTCCAAACCTGCTCCACTAAGCTGATCGGCTTCCCAGTGGCCTCCTGTGCCTCCTGCGGGTTCAGCCTAAGGTCAACCAATGCGTGAAGTATTACGTCAATGTCCTCGTACCTAAGGCCCAATTCACCTTCTGCCGTCTGACCCTCCCATAGGCGTGGGCTGGAGGGCTTGTAAGCTATCGAATCCGGTAAGCCCAAGTGCTTGCCTAGTCTCCTCACCTGGCTCTTATACAAGTCGCCTATAGGCAGTATATCCACACCACCATCACCATACTTAGTGAAGTAGCCTATCAGCAATTCACTCTTATCCCCAGTACCGGCAACTATCATTCTGTTTAGGTTCGCGTAGTAGTAAAGTATAGTCATTCTTATCCTGGCCAGCACATTGCCGTTCGCCACAACCTCGCTCTCCTTGAAGGCTGGTATTGTACTGGAGTAGGCGTTCCTGATGGGATTGATGTCAATAACCTCGTACTTGATCCCAAGTGCCTTAGCTAGTTCAACGGCATCCCTTACATCCTCAGGTGGGGTTGTTTTGTAAGGCATTATCAATCCAATTACCCCATCCTTCCCCAATGCCTTAACGAGGAGAGCGGCGGTTACGCTTGAATCAACGCCACCACTAAGCCCCACCACCGCACCCTTGGCGCCAATGCTACTTATGTATGACCTGAGGAAGTCAATTATCCTCCTTTCAACGTAATCATAATCAATGTTGATTAACCTGTCTATGGTTACCCAAGGTGGCATAATTCAGGCACTGCATCCCCGGCTTAATAATGTTTCCCATTAATACATACGGACCTCAAGTTTAACACTTAAGGTTTAGGAGGGTTAAATCTAGGTGTTACTAAGTGTGCTTAAGTTTTTCGATTATTGATTGATTATTAGCAGTTAATATGAGTGTTTTTGGGTAAAGATTTTTTAACCAGTGAATAGTTAGTGAACCCATGTCGATGTACCGTAGGGTTATTAGAATTGGGGAGAAGAGCATAGGGATAACGCTACCTAAGCAGTGGCTTGACTCCCTAAACATTGGGCTTGGTGACTTAATAGAGGTTAAGGCTGTTGAGGACATGCTTATAGTTAAACCAGTCGTGTCTGAACATGGCTCAAGCAATGCCGTGGTTTTATCATCCGGTGAGAGCTCTGATGAAGCCATGAGGATAATAATAGCCGGCTACATTGAGGGCTTTGATGATATAGCAGTGAGGGGCCCTAAGGAGAGCATTAGGCGTGCCTACCAGGTGATTGAATCTAAGCTACCTGGCTCATTAATCCTCGAAAGTGAAGATGGGGTAATGGTTAAGGTAGCTACATCCGAGACTAACATAAACCTTAAAATGGTTGTCAGTAGCACGTCAACAATACTGAACGCAATGTTCGACAAGATCTCGTCATACCTAGAAACCAACGATGCATCACTACTGGATGAAACATTAGCCATGGATGACCAGGTTGATAAACTCTACTTCCTAGCCTTAAGAACAATTAAGAAACTGTCCTTTAGGGACCCTAAGGAAGCTATTGATGATACCATTATAGTGAAGAACATGGAACACGTTGCAGATGCACTTGATAGGATGGCCAGGACGTTTAAGGGTATCCAGAAGATAGACCCAGAGTGTGTTAAGGAGCTCAGCAGTAGGCTAAGGGATGTCTGGTCCTACACCTTAAGGGCCATAAATTCCTACCAATCTGGCTCCAAGGAGCAGGCTCTTAAGGTGATAGTTAGTAGGGAGGAGTTGCTAAACAGGATGTTTAGCCTAATTAAGAAGCCGTGCAGTGAGGAGATGGCTGGCGTCATGCATGAGCTACAGTTGATAATAGCCCTATCAGTCGACATAGCCGAGGCAACGTTCTCAAACTACGTTAGGTCAGTGACCAAGAGACCGGTGAGTAAGGAGAGTAGCGAGGACGTGGTGGGTTAACTATCCTAGTGCACCCTCACAGCCTGAGGATAAAACCCTAGAGGCCTCCCACAGCACCTTGGGCATGGGGGACTTATCACCAAGGTAGTACCTTTCATGGGCTGCGTCTGAGAGGGCCACTGAGGCCAGTATACGCAGGGGTGTATTGACGTAGGCGCGGACGACTTCATTAATCCTGGCCCTTAAATCACCCATGTTCATTATTAACGCCGGCCCAACCATGACCATTGCATTGTTGAACTTGTTCATTAACTCATTAACCCTTGATAACCCACCACCCGTGGCGGAAACCACCATGAAGCCACGTGAATCACTATACCTATTGATTAAACCCATCCTTATCAACGACCTCAATGCCCCCCATACGTCACTGGAGTACCAGGGTGGATACTCTCGTACCTGACCCCAAGGTGATTTCTCAATAGGTACACTATAATCATTAACCTGAGCATCTCCATCCTAGACTCAGCTAGTATGAGCAGTACCACGTCCTCAAGGTTAATTCTACCGAAGCCAAGCCTCCCCTGCACGTTGAACCACACCCACCAGCCCTATTAAGGTTAATGCGGAACCAGGCAATTGAGGTAAGGTTTATTATCCTGGAGTGGTGCTAAGCCTGTTTCGGTTTTTATGATTATTTGTGGCGCTTATTTTCATTTGATGCCTAAGACGTTAGTTTTAACCTAACCCTAGCACCCTTAATCGTGCCCTGGGTTTCCGAGAGCCGTAGTGGCTGGGAACCCCCGGCGACGGGCGGGGAGCCGCTGCGGTGAGCGGGCCTGGGGTGACCGTCGAGAAGGAGACGGTGGGTCACGAAACCACTGGAAGTAAAGGAATATAACCCACCGCCTCCGGAGAGACGGTTCATGGAGTACCTGGTGGTTAGGTGCCCTAGGTGCAGTATGCCATCCGCCGTTAGGCTTGGTTCACTAAGCCACACCTGCCCCTACTGCGGCACTAGGTTCAAGGTGAATGAGGTTAACATAGTGGCCAGGGCTAGGAATGGTAGGGAGGCAAGTGAACTGGTTAGGAGGATGCTGGCCCAGGGTCGCTGAGGATGCTGGCCAGTTCATCAGCCCTCACTATCAGGTTACCGTACTTATACTCGTTAAACCACCCACACCCCTGAATCCTAATGTTAATGCGCCCACCGGCAAGCTCCAGGATGGCCATGGTTTCACTGGACCCATTGAAACCTGTAAAGGAACCTGGGTTAACCACCAATACCCCACCCAGATCCTGGACCATAGGCCTATGCGTATGCCCCATTAGCACTAGCCTAGCATTGAAGTAATTCACCATCCTCCTTAAGTGCAGCCTAGCCTCCTTCTGATGCCCATGAATAACCAGTAGCCTCACCCCCTCAACGTCTATGATCTCCTTATCCGGCAGCGGCATTGGGTCAGTCTCACCGGCAACCACCACCAACTTGCCGATGCCCTCCAACTCCTTAAGGACCTGCTCGTTGGAAAGATCCCCAACGTGTACTAGAAGGTCAAAGCCACCCACCTTAACCATGTTCAGTAAGCAACCATTGGGTAATCCACCGCTGGCTATGTGCGAATCCCCCAACACAGCTATCTTAACCACAATTGGGTACCTATTGCAGGTTAATAAAACCTTACCTGCGCTACCATTGGTGTGGATGATCTAACCATCATTTAGGGTAGGTGTGGGTTAGGCAAACGTTTTGAGGCCTTTTGGACGTTGAAGAGCTTGATGATGGACAGGTCTCACCCATCAGGGTGAGGGAGGGGTTGCGCATGTGCAGTGGCTTACTGGCTAATTAACCTGTGGTTGATGGCTAAGGTTAGGTTGCCATGGTTTTTCCCTGGGGAATTTTTATATTGGTGAACCCGTGGGTTAACCTTATGAGCAGTCAATATGACGAGTTAAGGGAGATTCTGGAGACTTTAAAGAGAATTGAGGATAAGCTCGATAAGGCTGGGTTATCTGTTTTAGCCGACGTTAACCTGTCAACCACATTAACATCGTTAATAAGGCTCCTAACCGAGCCGAAGGTCATTGACCTGATAAACAAGGCCGCGAATATACTTAACGTGCTGAGCATGATTGATCCTGTACTGTTATTATCGTTAATGTACTCCGTGAGCTGCATGAATAAGGCCATGAGCAGTGATGCTTTAAACCCACCCAACGTGACCATTAATGAACTGCTCAGTGAACTATCTAAGCCCGAGTACGGCAAGGCACTTGGAATGATCCTGGTTACGCTCAGGAACGCCTCTAAGTGCCTTGAGGGGGGTGGTGATGTTAAGGGGGGTGGTACTTGACTTGGATGGTACATTAGCCGACACAGCCATTATACATGGTGAAGCCTGGAGGAGGGCGCTAAGCGACCTAGGTGTGCAGGCCAGCGTCGATGTTGAGCAATTACTGGGTAGGAGGGCACCGGAGATAGCCTTTGAGCTAGCTGGAGGTGATAGGGAGCTGGCGGGGAGGCTACTGGAGAGGAAGAACATGCACTTCAAAGGCCTTGTGAACCTGGCTAAACCCAAGCCATGCGCACTGGAGCTCCTTAAGACGCTTAGGGAGCTTGGGGTGAGGTCGAGTGTCGTGACTTCATCAAACAGGGTCTCAGCATACTCAGTGCTTGAGGCTACATCAATGCTTAACCTAATCGACCACGTGGTGACGGGGGATGACGTGAATAGGGGCAAACCCGACCCTGAGCCGGTCCTAAAGGCCCTTAAGCTAATGAACACAGAGCCGAGGGGTACCATGGGTATTGGGGACACGGTGTATGACTATGAAGCCTACTTAAACGCCGGCTTAGGAATAATAGTAATAGTCGAGAACCCCCTCATGGCTAATAGGCTGGCTCAGCTTAAGGAGGCTATTATAGTCAATGACCTGTGTGCAATCACCAAAGCCCTCAATGTGATTTTTAGCGGTGGCTAGGAGAACAGCGGTATCTTACTCCTCTTAGGTGGCTTAGGTACTAAGACCCAAAGCAACCCCGATACGAAGGCTAGGATTACCACCACCAGCATTGCATGCTCAAGCCCTAGGGATTCGCCATAGGTGGCGGAGTAGTATTGAGCCAGCAACCCGGTGATCAGCGAACCAACCACATTACCACCAGTAACCGCCACGTTCCACACTATGCTAGTCGCCCAACCAACCAACTCCCTAGGGACAACGTCACCAACCACAGCCATTATTAATGGGAAATTGCTTAAGAGAAACATGAATGAGAAGAAGGCGTACACAAGGCTTCCGGTAAATATAAATGCGATGAAGAATGCGGCGAAGGCAAATGTTGATAGAGACGCCATCAACCTCCTACCAATCCTGTCACTCAACCAGCCAAGCAGTGGCTGGCCAATTATTGCTGACGAGAGTATCAACGCTAACATGGCGCCGTAATTGACGCTTAAACTTATGTGTAGGTTCTTGTTAAGGTAGATTCCTATGAAGGTCTGGATGCCCTGCCCAACGGCATTCCTTAGGAGCGTGATAACGGTTAGTAGAGCTATGAGGCCTATTGAGACCCCTAGACTTTTGGCGTAGGCTGCCGATGCCCTCCGTTCCCTCACCGGGTCGACGTCAAAGTACCTGAGACTGTAGATGAGGACACCGATGCCTATCAAACAAGCCACCAGCGCAAAGACCCATAGGTTAAACCCGTAAATAACCCCCACACCGAACACGGCTATTGATGCCAGCAGTGGGTATAGTGACCTGCCTAGGCTCCCAAAAGCCCCATTAATACCCAGCGCTAAGCCCGCATTACCACCGTACTTGCTTGAAAGCACTGCACTACCTATGGGGTGGTAGAAGGCTGCCGCCACGCCTGCTAGTAAGACACCTGCGTACACTAGGTAGAGTAGGTGCATCTGGAAGCCGAGGGCAATTACACCTATGGATAACCCCCACATCAGCATCCCAGCCCCCATAGCCCTCATGTGGCCCCCAGTCAACCTCACCGTTAAAGGTACCAGTGGGCTTGCCAGTGCTGAGATTAGGGCGTATAGTGATGATAAGATGCCTATTGTGGCGTAGTTAATGTTCATTTGGCTTAGTATTGGAAACACAATACCTGGTATAATCCACATATTCCCATCGTTTATGAAGTGCCCCAATGCCGTTAAGCTTAATATGGTTCTCCCACCAGTACTAACCTTGCTCATAGCCATGGGTCTATTCGGGTTACACGAACGTTTTATAAAACTTTCCAGCTCTGTAGGTTGCAACTCACTAAGCTAAAACTGAAATGCGGACCCCTAAAGGTTGACTATGGTTAGGTACAGTATGCTGGATGGTACGTAAAGCACGGCTAGGTATATGATGGCTATGTGCTCGAAGAGCACTCCGGTATCTAGGGCGGTTAGGGTCGATAGCATTACCAGTGATAGTACTGGGGCTAGGTAGCTGATTATGTAGATTGGTATTAGGATTTGCTCTGTTAAATGCACCATGAAGTAGTACAGTAGGCTGACTATGCTTAGTGATACGGCTATTGGTATCAGTGAAACCATTATGTTGGAGATTTCCCTCAAGTGAATAACCATGGGCTTTAACCTATACGATATTGCGTAATCCAACACCCCGTAGGTAATTATGGAGATGGGGCTTATGTACCACGGCACAGCCATACCCATGTAGGGGAATATGAGCAGCAGCTTAACGTTGGTTAACCAGGCCATTATGAGGCTTAGCAACACCACGGGTGTGGACATGGAGAGCAGTATTAATGGGTTAATGTAGTATAGGTAAGTCCACACAGGCCTAAGTGAAATTACATTAAGGACCCTGTTGAATGCCGATAAGCCGCGCCACGCATCCTCAAGGCCCTTAGGTATCCTCCCCAGTAGTTCAATTCCCCTATCAGTAATTAAGTACCTGTTACTCCTCTTAGTCACAATTCCCCTAGCCCTCAACTGCTCAAGGTCGTAGACTATTATGGATAGTGGGATGTGCGGCGCCAGTCTGGCAATCTCCTGAATGTCCTTAGGTCCATCTTCAAGCAGCGTGAGTAGTAGGATCCTCCTCGGCATTGAGATTAAGTCGGCTAAGTCCTCAGCCACATTACTGATTAAGCCGCCCATCTTTAAACTATTACCGTTTAAGTAAGTTTTAAAAAGAATTACCGAGCATTAATGGGTGAAGTTAAGGATGGAGCAGTTGGAGAACATTAAGAGGTCTATATTGGCTTACATACAGAGGAGGCAGAGGGTTAAGTTGAGTGAATTAAGGCAGTGGGCAATTGAGAATAACGTTGGTTTACTGACCCTTTACGTAACGCTAGGCAGTATTATCCAGGAGAAGCAGAGGGACCTGGTACTAGGCCCCCCTGAACCACTGGTTAACAGCGATGTTGAGGTCATGGGCAGGTTACTTGACCTTAAGCTGCCAAGCGAAATAGCCATACAGGTTAAGCAAAGAAGGGGGAGCGTCAAGCCTAGTCAACGTAGGCGCATAAAGGGCCAGAGGACACTACTGGACGTCCTCAAGGGCCAGGAGACCCAGCCTAAGGAGGTTAAGCCAACAGCCAGTGAAGCCGCCATTAGGGTTGAGGTTAAGGAGGAGACCGAGGAGACCGTTGGTTCAACTGTTGTTGAGACTACGGCGAGTAGCCAAGAAAAGGTAAACCCCAGCGAAGCCTCAACTCAGGAGGGTGAGGCGGTTGAGGTTAATGAGAATGAACCTGCGCCTGAGACGCAAGGCATTAACCTGGTTAACCCCACCCAGCTAACCCTTAGTCAACTTGCCCAGTTACTCTCCTCAGAACTCAAGATAAACCAGGAGGATGCAGTTAAGGTGTTGTCGTCTATTGGGCAGTACCTTAACAGGTATTGGAGTGTTGGGTTGATTAGGCTAATGGAGGATGCAGCCAAGGGCCTCAACCCAGACCTAGTTCAAAGGGTGCTTAAGGTGCTTGAGAGGCTCGGGTTTATTGAAATAGTTAACCCAGGCATCATTAATAGGAGGAGGGATGTTAAATTCCCCGTCTCTGAGACCAAGATAAGCGACCTTGCCTAGCAGGGCAACTGCCATTAATGGCCACCGGGTTAATGCTTTAAACCCAGTATAACCACTAGACCCGTAATGGTTAGGCTATTCGTAGCCGTGGATCTTTCAGATGAGTTAAGGGGTAGGATAGTGAGGTTCAGGGATGAGGTGGCCAGCAGTGGTGCTGATGTTAAGCCTGTTGAAGATGAGAACCTCCACATAACCCTTCGATTCCTGGGTGAAGTCAGGGATGAACTGCTGGGTGAGGTCATGAACAACCTACGCACCTTAAGCTTCAGTAAATTTAATATTCATGTTAAGGGTGCGGGGGCATTCCCAACTTTAACATCACCGAGGGTTATTTGGGTTGGCGTTGAGGAGGGCGCGGAGGAGCTTAAATCTCTTCACGATGAGGTTGAAAGGCTGGTGGGTAGGTATGGGGTTAGTGATGAAAGGGAGTTCACACCGCACATAACCGTGGCTAGGGTTAGGGGTAGGGCTGGCCCACTGGGTAGGTTGATTAACCAGTGGAGGGAGTACGATTTCGGCTGGCAAGCCGTGGACTCAGTGGTGCTTAAGAAGAGCACATTGACGCCGAGGGGACCTATATACGAGAACCTACTCACCGTTAGCTTAAGGTAACCCCCATTGCCAGAGTTAGGTTTTTAAGCTTTACGTTTCGTTTTAGCTTGAGTAAATATGCCACAGGTTAGGAGGAGGAGGTTAGGTGAGGAAGAGGAGGAGCCCATTGAGGAGGATGCCACAACTGAAGCCGCTGCGGAAATGGAGGTTGCTGAGGGCGCAGAGAAGCCAGCAACAGGCGGCACGGCTCAGGTTCAGGCGCAGGCCTATGATGTGGAGGAGATTGAGGGGGTGGGTAGGGTTACTGCGCAGAAGCTTAGGGAGTCCGGCTACAACACGGCGCTTGACGTAGCCTACGCCGGGGTTAAGGAATTGGCTGATATACTTGGCAGTGAGGATAGGGCTAGGCAGATAATAGCCGCAGCCCAGAGGTTGGTTGGTCTAAACAACTTCGTAACGGCGCTTGAGATCTACGAGAGGAAGAGGAATGTCCAATACATCTCAACGGGAGTTAAGGCACTTGACGAGTTGCTTGGGGGTGGCATTGAGACTAGGGCTATTACTGAACTGGTGGGTGAATTTGGGTCAGGTAAAACCAACTTCTGCCACCAATTATCAGTAATGGTTCAGCTACCTGAGGACAAGGGTGGGTTGAGGGGTAAGGCGTTGTTCATAGACACTGAAAATACCTTCAGGCCTGAGCGCATAGTTCAAATAGCCAAGTACAGAGGGCTTGACCCAAAGGAGGTGTTGAAGAACATATTCTACGCCAGGGCTTACAACAGTGACCACCAGATGCTGATAATAGATGAAGCCAAGAAGATAATACCCAAGGAGAACATTAGGCTAATAGTCATTGACTCACTGGTAGCCCACTTTAGGGCAGAGTACCCGGGTAGGGAGAACCTGGCGGAGAGGCAGCAGAAGCTTAACCACCACATTGCTCAATTGCTTAAACTCGCCGATATATACAACGTAGCCGTGGTCGTGACTAACCAGGTTATTGCCCAGCCTGACATGTTCTTCGGTAACCCATTGAAGCCGGCTGGTGGTAATGTCATAGCCCATGGCGCAACCTACAGGATTTGGCTCAGGAAGGGTAAGGAAAACATTAGGGTTGCTAGGATACTTGACTCGCCAATGCACCCTGAGAGTGAGGCTACGTTTAAGATAACTGAGGAGGGGCTCATTGACGGGGGGCAGCAGTAGGCCATTAACCTATTCGTTAATAGTCGTAAATATTTACGACTATTAACTTCACCATAATGTTAATATTCAGATAATTTTATAAACTGGTTATTGGCTATTGGTATGAATGAGCTTCCCGCCAACGTACATGAGGGTTGTGGAGACACTGCTGGAATTGTACAATGTTCATAAGAGACCGATAAAGAGTAAGGAGATTGCGAACAGGCTGGGCATGAATGAGGGAACCGTGAGGAACATTATGGTTGCGTTAAAGGCCATGAACCTGGTTGACAGTAAGACAGGGCCCTACGGTGGATTCATCCCTTCACAGAAGGCGATTGAGTTCGTTAAGTCGCCTATGGTTGTTAATCCGGTTAATGATATTGCGCAGATTTACATCAACGGGAAGCCCCTTAACATTTACGCGACAAGCATTGAATTGGTTAATATTTATAATCCGTACATGAGCAAGGCTATAATAAAGGTCCTGGGTAACATTAAGGCCATACATCCAGGCGATAATGTTAGGATTGGCCCAACGGTGAACGCCAGGGTTATAATCGAGGGTGTGGTGCTTGAGGACAACTCACTCTCCAAGGAGGTGGTTATTGTCGTTAAGAAGCTCCTAGCCATACCTAAGATAAAGGTGGTTGACATTATGACTAAGGAGTTAGCCATGGTCAACTACAATGAGCCACTGTTAACCGTTGCCAAGGTCATTGCTGAAAGGAAGATCAGGGCCTTGCCCGTCGTGAACGATAACGGCGAGTTAATGGGCTTAATAACGAGTTCGGATGTAGCCAAGGCCTTCAGCGATGGCGCATTCAAGGCCCTCGTAAAGGATTACATGAGGCATGAGGTACCGATAATAAGTTGGGATAGGGACATTTACGACGCAATGAGGCTAATGATGAGCTACAACATTGGCAGGCTCATAGTGGTTAACCAGGAGCAGAAGCCAGTGGGCATAGTCACCAGGACAGACATATTAAGATACCTGGCACCCCTGGGTTAATGAAGTGTGAACTATGCCTACTAAATGAGGCGTCGAGGGTTTGCAGAATATGCGGCAGGCACGTGTGCGTTGACGACTACGTTGAGGATAAGGGGATATGCATAGCATGTAGGGACACACTATGCTACATATGCGGTGAACGGCTGGCCGTATCTTTATGCGCCAGGTGTGGCAAACCAGTCTGTAGGTTGCATAGCGTTAGGGTGGGTTTGGTTAGGTATTGCGTTAACTGCGCCAGGGAATTAGGGATTCTTCATTAACCTGGAAACTAACTCATGGGCGTTACTGAGTAGTTCCTCGGCGGCCCTCCTACCCACCCCCTCAGGGTCGCTTAAGCTACCCCTAACCATGCCTGTGAATTTACTGGTTCCATCTGGGTCAACAACCCCGTATACGAAGTCCATTGAGTCTCCGTTTACGGTTGCTAAACCACCGAGGGGTACATGGCAGCCTGCCCCTATCCTGCTTAGGAATGCCCGCTCCGCAATGGCCTCCCTGAAGGTATCCTCATCATTACTCCTCCTAAGCACCTTAAGCAAGTCCTCCCTATCCCTCCTAACCACAACCCCAATTACACCCTGCCCAGGGGCGGGCGGCATGAGTAATGGGTCTATCTTATTAACGCTGATATTAACGTTAAGCCTCTCCAGGCCGGCCGCCGCCATGATTAGGGCATCATACCCACCCCCCATGAGCTTCCTAACCCTCGTGTCCACGTTACCCCTAATGGGCTTAACCACTACGTCACGCCTAATTGAGAGCAGGAACCCCCTCCTCCTGAGACTTGAGGTACCCACCACCGAGTTGCTTGGCAGTGAATCAATCGTGTAACCCCTCACAGAGACCACGGCATCCCTCGGATCATCCCTAGGTGGAGTCATTGCAAGGGTTAATTCGCTGCTTATCTGGGCTGGCATATCCTTGAGACTATGCACAGCTACGTCGGCCTCACCCCTAAGTAAGGCTAGGTTAACCTCCTTCTCAAAGATACCCTTAACACCTATCTCGTAAAGTGGCTTATCCAGTACAACATCACCCGTAGTTCTAACTATAACTAGCTTGAACTCAACGTCTGGGTTAAACTCAAGTATCCTCCTCATCACTATTTCGGCCTGCCTAATCGATAGGGCCGAACCCCTGGTGGCAACCCTAATTATCATCACTACGTCACCCTAAGCACCATTGATAAATTCTTCCCTCACACCAAGGTGTTAACCCTTCTTCAATTCTCCTTTGAGATCCTCCAATTGCAGTCTCAATCCAAGCAATCTCGTGTAGGTTGATGCAAACCTTCAATTCTCTTTTGAGATCTTCTGGTTGCTCTGGCTTTTAATGGTTTTTAAGTTTTGTGGTTTATTTTAAATGGTGGTCATTGGAACAGG
>JGI20128J18817_1000424_pt1 | contig 13032 bp, 14 predicted proteins | sample JossMetagenome_FD_18817 | JGI IMG/M metagenome (IMG submission 18817)
CGGCTCGGAGGTGCCCGTGGTCCTGGACCTGAGGTGGGGCATGGAGAGGTCCCAGGGAGGCTTCCAGAGCCTCAGGGTGCTAGCCTACAGGCTCCTCGACATGCTCCTGGCCTGGAGGCATGAGCTCTGGTCAAGGAGGTCAGCGGACTCGGGCCCCAACGTGGTGGTCTTCATAGACGAGGCCCACCAGTTCTTCCCGAGCGAGGGCAGGACGAAGGAGGAGGCCGAGGAGGTCGGCAGGATATCCGCCATACTGTCGAGGGCTGCGCGCATAGGCAGGTCGAGGGGCCTCGGGCTCGTGTTCAGCACCCACACGCCAAGGGACCTCAACAACCTGGTCATACAGCTCACCAACACCAAGGTGATACTGAGGAGCGAGGAGTCCCAGCTTGACGTGCTCTCGATACCGGCCCAGGTGAGGCAGTTCGCCCCGAGGCTCCAGGACAGGTACATGGCCNTCATAAGCTACGCCTTCAGGGAGGGCTACGTCTTCGCCGTCACCACGACGCCTCTCACCATGCACTTTGACNTNAGCGCGGCTCAGCCTTAATACCCTAAGGCCTACAGGCTACGAGGGCCCTGGTTGGCGCACATATTCACCAGGACAGGCGACGACGGGACGACCTTCTGCGCTGCCCTCAAGAGGAGGGTGGGCAAGGACCACCCCCTGATTGAGCTGGTAGGGCAGCTCGACGAGGCCAACAGCTTCGTGGGCCTCGCGAGGAGCCTCCTGCCCAAGGAGCTGGAGGAGGTCAACGGCGACCTTCAGTACGTCCAGAGGCTCCTGTTCAGGGTGGGCTTCACCGTCTCGGGCAAGCCATCGCTGTCAGAGGACGACGTTAGGAGGCTTGAGGACATGGCTGACAGGTACTACGGCAGGGCGCCGCTCAAGAGCTTCATACTCCCCTCAGGGCCTTCGCCCGCGGCAGCCCTCCACGTGGCCAGGACCGTGACCAGGAGGGCCGAGAGGGCCGTGGTGAGGGCGGCCAAGGAGCACCCCATAGACCCACTGGCGCTCAGGGTCATGAACAGGCTCAGCAGCGCCCTCTTCGCTATGGCCGTGTACGTCTCAAGGGCCATGGGCTACCCGGAGGAGCCCGTGTGAGGTGGTACCATGTCCAGCGCTGACGTTCTGTCCGTCCTGAGGTCGATAGACGAGAGCGCCCTCACCGAGGACGGCCAGGGGCTCAGGCACCTACAGGCCGGGAGGGCCAGGCAGGAGGGCCTGAGGCTGTGGGTCGAGACGCCTCTCGGGTCGGCCTACTACTACGTGGTGCCCAAGTCCCTTGAGCCCCTGGCCTCTGACCTGAGGCCAGACGCCCTCTCCATGGTTCCCCTGAGGGACCGCCTTGAGGCTCTGGCGGAGGCGGCCGACGTAGTTGATGACTTGAGGGACCAGGTGGCCAGGCTGATCTCAGCTGAGACGGGCAAGGAGCTCAGCGCCTCAAGCGAGGAGGTGGAGGCGGCCGTCGACTTCCTGAGGAGGGTAGGCAGCCTCTTCCAGGGCAGGCCCTCGTCGGCCAGGGGGCTCCTGCTGACCCCCAGCTCGCCCGACCTGTGGAACTCCGTGTCCATAATGTCGGCCAGAGGCATAGCCCTCGTGCTGCCCCCCTTCACGGCCCCCTTCTTCGGGGCCATGGCGGGGGCCGGCGTCGCGATAGCGGCCGGCCTGCCCGTCATGATCAAGGCGCCGTGGCAGTCAGCGGCATCATCAATTGCCGCGGCCCTGGCGCTCAGGGGCACCGACGTAGGTGAGCACGTCTCGGCCGCCCCCTTCAGGGGGCCCCCGCTGGCCTCGGGGGTCTCAGCGGTCGTCCTCTTCGGCAGGCCCGAGACCTCAACGGCTGTCTGGAGGGAGACCGGGATCAGGCCGTCAGCCAACTGCAGCGGGAGGTCAGCGCTGGTCCTGTGCTCGGAGCCCAGCGATATAGAGTCCCTCGCCAAGTCCGTAGTTGAGCTCTCCTTCTCGCACGCGGGCCAGGCCTGCGGGAGCGTCAGGTGGGTGCTGGCCAGGAGGGACCTGGCCCGAGGCCTTGTGGACTCGATGGTTGACATCGCTGAGCAGCTGAGCGTGGGCAGCCCCCTTGAGGGCAAGAACGTGGGGCCCCTCAGGTCAAGGGGCCTCGTCGAGAGGGCCCACAGGCTGGTCAACGACGCTGTGGCCAAGGGCGCCACGCAGGAGGTGGAGCTGAGGTCAAGCGGCAACTACGCCTCGCCGGCCATCCTCAGCGGCGTCCCGAGGGGCGCTGACATACTGTGGACGGACCTCCAGGCCCCCGTGGTGGCGGTCTCGGAGTTCGACAGCTGCTCAGAGGCGGTTGAGACGGCGGCCATGATGAGGGGAGCAACCCACGCGCTGGTCTACGGCTCCCTCTCGCTGGCCGAGTCCCTGGCCTCATCAAGGCAGGGCCTCATAGTGGTTAGCCTGAAGGGGGAGAGCGTGGCCCCTTCAAGGGGGCCCTGCTATGTGGTGGGGGACCCTGTCAAGGCCCTCTCAGGGGGGCCTGAGCTCTGGGGCGAGTCGCTACTCCTCTTCTGAGCCCCCTTCCTCTTCCTCTCCCTCGGCCTCTGCTTCCTCCCCTTCGGACTCCTCTTCCTCCTCCCTGGCGGCCTCGGCCTTCTCCTCGGCAGCAGGGGCTGCGCCGGCGGCCGCCGGCGCCAGGACATACCTTACCGACATGCCTCCTGGGGACTCGAACTTCAGCTCCAGAGGCCTATCGGTGCTGAACTGGACGTCCACGGCGTCGGCGACCTTGGCCATAGCGAGGACCTTGTCAAGGTAGTTGAAGTCGTACCTGCTCGTGGTCCTCTCATTTACCTCAATGGCTACCAGGCTGGCCGAGCCCGAGAGGAACTTGGCCTCGACCCTCTTCTCGCTGGCCGCCCTTACGGCGAACATGTTCTCGGTAGCCTCAAGCTCGACCACGTCGCCGAACTCGCCGGCGTCGCTGAGGGCCCTCTTGAAGGGGTCAGACAGTATCTTCACGTGGGCGGTGTGCTCAAGCTTTATCTCAGGGACCTCGGAGGAGACCTCGAGGTTGGGCAGCAGGTACTCCCTGATGGTCTGGCCCTCGACCCTGACGAGCAGGTTGGAGGGGGAGACCTCAAGGGTCACTACGTCAGTCTTCTTGACCCTTGAGAGGGCCCTCGAGAGGGCCGAGAGGTTAGCGCCAAGGTTGACGCCCTCCTCGGGGACCTCGTACTCGAGGAAGTTGGCGTAGGGTATGGTGACCTCTATGTAGGCCACCTTGGCGGGATCCATGCCGACCGCCTTGACGCCCTCCTTCGTTATCGTGAAGGAGGCCTCCTCAAGCAGCTCGCTCAGGGACTCAACGAGCGTGGCCAGCGTGGTCGCGCTCGGGTACTTGAGCTTAGCCTTGACCTCCCCAAGCTGCGACTCGAACTCGCTCAAGCCTCAGCCCCTCCCTACCTTGTCAACGATAGCTTAAAAGCCGAAGATCCTCATTAGGTCGGGGAGCGTTGCCTAGGGCCACAGCTTACGTGAGGCTCCTGAGGCCTGAGAACGACGTGATGATGGGCGTAATCGTTATCGTGGGGGCGCTGGTCGCGGGTAGCGGCTCCCTTCCGGCCTCCTCGTCGCTTCTGATAGGCTTCCTGGTCGGCTTCGCCCTCGCGGCCTCGGCCATGGTGCTTAACGACATAGCAGACGTCAACATAGACAGGCTCAACGACCCCTCAAGGCCCATCCCCTCAGGGCAGGTAAGCCTCAGGTCGGCCTGGGCCCTCTTCGGCCTCCTCTCAGCCGCGGGGCTTGCCCTGGCGGCCCTTCAGGGGGTCCCTGAGCTTGCCCTGGCGGCCATATCATACGCTGTGGCCGTGAGCTACGACCTGAGGGGGAAGAGGACAGGCCTCCCGGGCAACATGATGGTCGCCTTCACGGGCGTGTCTCCAGTGCTCTACGGGGCGCTGCTCTCAAGGGGGATCAACCTCACGGTCGCCCTCGAGGCCCTCATGATATTCCTCGCCATGGTAGGCAGGGAGATAGCGAAGGGGGTCGCTGACGTGGAGGGGGACAGGGCCAACGGCATAAGGACGCTGGCTGTCGTCGTGGGGCCCCGCAGGGCCGCTCTGGCCTCGCTCGGCTTCTTCGTAGCCGCGGTCTCCCTGAGCCCCCTGCCGCCAGCGCTAGGCCTCGTGAACCCCGTCGCCTACTCAGTGCCCGTAGCGCTGGCGGACGTAGGCTTCCTCCTGTCCTCGATATCTGTGGTGAGGGACCCCTCGAGGCCCACGGCCCTGAGGGCCAAGGAGCTTCAGCTAGCGATGTACGCGGTGGCCCTGGTGGGGTTCGCCCTCGGCGCGCTTAGATACATATAAGGTAAGGTACCTAGACAGCGGCCTGAGGGCGCGCTGTTGGAGCTGCTGGCAGAGCTCCCGCCGCAGAGGTCCGCCGAGAGGTTGCTTGGCCTTGCCAGCGAGCTATCAAGGCTTGCGGACGCCATTGACGTCCCTGACGCCCCCTTGGGCCTCCCAGCCCCCTCGTCCGCCCTGGCCTCGGCCATCATAAGGTCCCGCCTCTCGCCTCCCCCTGAGGTGGTGGCCCACCTGAGGCTCCTTGACGTGAGCGGGCTCGGCGCCCTCAACATAGCCAAGGGGCTTGAGCTGGCCGGGGTCTCGAGGCTCCTCCTGCTCAGGGGGGACGCGCCTGCCGTGGGGGACCCCTGCAACAACGAGCCTGAGTCCGTGATGAACACGCTCAGGTCCTCAGGGGTTAAGCTTAGGCTCGGCCTCCTCCTGAGCCTCGCGAAGTCCCTCGAAGAGGTTGATGAGGAGGGTCAGGGCCAGGGCCGACTTCTACTTCGTCACAAGGCCCTGGTGGTCCCCGGCCCTCGGAGACGTCCGCAGGGAGGCCGGCGCCCTGGGCTCAAGGGTTTACGTGTACCTGGTGGTTGAGACCCCCCGCAACGCCCATGTACTCGCAGGCTTGCCGGCCGAGGAGAAGGTAAGGGAGGGCCAGGTAGCCCAGGCCGCGCTTCGGCTCTCAGAGGCCGTCGACGGCGTGATAATATCGTCGCCAGGGGACAGGGAGGCCCTGCTCAGGTCCCTCAGGGAGGTCAGGGAGGCCCTGGGCTAGAGCGTCAGGAAGAGGCTGGCCGCGGCCGCCCTGGCTATAGCCACGTAGAGGAACATGGGCCTCAGGACGCCGACCCCGTAGGCGCGCTCCAGGACCTCATAGGTTATGCCGCCAGCCTCGCCGCCTATCAGGGCCCCAACGCCCATCAGGACGCTGTAGGTCCCTATGGCGGCCCTCCTGTCCTCAGCTGTGTCAACAAGGTATGAGAAGTAGGCGACGTTATTGATGGAGTTCGCGAGCCCCGCCAGGAGCTGGGAGACGTATATGCCGTACACGTTAGGGGAGAGGGCGTAGGCTAGGGCGAAGAAAGTGTTCGTGAGCCTCCCTATGAACATGGAGAGCTTGAGCCTCCTGGCTATGAAGCCCCCTATGAACCTCTGAACCACAACTGTTGACGAGGTAGCTATCACGTTAATTACCGCCACCTGGGCCGTCGTCATCTTGAATATGTAGATCTGCGCCAGGGGGAAGAGGGGCCAGGCGAACGACCAGGCCAGCATGTAGACGAAGTTGAACGCCAAGAACTTCTCGAGGCCCCTGAAGTAAAGCCCAGCCCTCCTGTGACGAACGTGAGGGTCCTCCTCGTGGTAGAGGCCCGTGACTATGAACGACGTCAGGATCGTGGCGACGGCAGAGACCAGGAAGACGTACTTGGCGAGCAGCGTGCTGCTGGCCATGTAGAGGCCCCCGGCCACTATGACGGGCAGGGAGCCCAGGGAGCCGTAGAACGCCATCCTGGAGAGTATGACGCTCCTGCTCCCCCTGCTGTAGTACTCGTTCAGGAGCGAGAGGCCCATGCCGCTTATGCCTGAGCCAACCATGACGAGGGCCACGAGGGCCGTGTAGAGCAGGTGGGACCCCATGAAGGGGTACATCAGCGCCAAGGCCACGGCGCTCAGCGAGTTGCCAGCGAGGACCAGGGTCCGGGGCCTGGCCCTCGTCAGGGAGCTTAGGTACTGGGACACGTTCGTGAAGAAGGTCCCAGCGGTGGAGACTAGGCCAAGCATGTAGCCGGGAAGCCCCAGGCTCGCTCCTATGAACGACAGGTAGGGGGAGTAGGCGCTGCCTATCATCCCCCTCGCCAGGTTGTACAGCGATATCCTCCTTATGCCCCTCCGCTGTCCTTCGTCGTTCAAGCCACTCGCGCACCTCTAGCGGCCGTTTTGACCGTTCCTCAGCGCCTTGACCAAATAAATAGGGCTCGGCCCAGGGTTAAGGCAGGGAACATGGCCAGAAGGGTAGAGGGAGTAGTAGTTCCTATGGTAACCCCTTTCAGGCCCGACGGCTCCCTTGACGTTGACGCTTTCCAGTGGCTCGCCAAGAGGCTTGTCAGCGCAGGCGTTGACGGCCTCTTCCCCAACTCGACGACGGGCGAGTTCGTCCACCTCACGGAGGAGGAGGCCGAGAGGCTCGTCAGGACGGCCGTGGCGGTCGCCCCAGCTGAGGTTATGGTGCTGCCAGGCGTCAGCTCTAACAGGACCGAGGACTCCGTCAGGATGGCCAGGTCCTTCGTCAACCTGGGGGCCGACGGGGTTGTAGTTCTGCCGCCCTTCTTCTTCAGGGGCGGCGAGGAGGTCATGTACAGGCACCTGTCAGAGGTGGCCAAGGCTGTCGACGTGCCGGTGGTCATCTATAACAACCCCATTAACACGGGCGTCGTGGTGCCCGTCAGCGTCTATGTAAGGCTTGCACAGGAGTTCAGCAACGTCTCGGCGGCCAAGGTCACCTACGCCGACTTCTCCTACCTGCTTGAGCTCATAAGGGAGGTCAAGGCCGTCAGGAAGGACTTCTCCGTCCTCACGGGCCTCGACTACATGGAGCTGGCAACCCTTGAGCTGGGAGGGGACGGCGTGGTCGGCGCCCTGGCTAACATGGCCCCAGAGGTCCTGGTGGGCCTCTACAGGGCCTGGGACGCCGGCAACCTGGCCGAGGCCCTCAGGTATCACAGGGTCCTCCTCGAGCTCAGCAGGCTCTACTGGTACAGGAGGGCTGGCGTCGAGTCCCCAGCAGTTGTCAAGGGGGCCCTCGAGGGCCTGGGGACCCCAGTGAGGAGGTACGTCAGGGCGCCCCTCAGGCCCCTTACCGACCAGGAGGTAGCCGAGGTGACAGACCTGGCTTCAAGGGCCCTGTCGGAGCTTAAGCAGGGCTGAGAACCCTCTGCGCCCCTACCACTATGCCTGTCCCAGCCACCAACGCCAGGACGCCGAAGGTCAGGTAGAGCAGCGGGGCCTTCACTATATAGAGGCCTCCCGAGCGGGAGCCCAGCAGCGTCTCGTTGTAGAGCTCGTAGGTGGCCAGGGAGTACGGGGTCCCGTTGGGGTAGCTGAAGCCTATGCTTGCCTCAAGGAGTACCCCGTTGGCCAGCGAGTAGTAGGCCGTCTCGCTCCCGATGAGCCCTGAGGGCGTCGTGAAGTTCCCAGCGAGGACGGCCACGGCGTGAGGCGACCCCTTGAAGAATATCACCTGGTGCGGCAGCCCGCTCAGCTCGTCCTGTGTGGCTAAGTAGGGCTGCGAGCTCTCAAAGACGTCNGTTGGCTGAACTATAAGCCCNCCGAGCTGGGAGAGCAGGTCGGTGCTCCCCCCAAACCTCAGCGGGTAGACAGCATAGGTNGTCATGCCCATGTAGGCCAGCTGGCTGGTCTGGTTGTACCTGACCATCAGCAGGACCCAGGCGCTCTCGTTCTTGGGGTACAGGTAGGCCGTGACGTTGTATATCAGGGCCACGTAGGTCGGGTTCTCGGGGAGGGACGAGTAATGGAGGGGCTCGTAGGGGGCCAGGAAGGCGTAGGCGAGGCCGAGGTAGAGGCCTAAGGCTATGACGCCTATGAGTATGAGGGCCACGCCCTCAGCCGTCCTCGGGTTCAAGGGTCCACCGCCTCTCAGGTCCCTGTCGGGCGTAAAAGCTTCAACCCTGCGAACGCGCTATCTAGGCCTCCTGGCTACGGCCTCGCCTGAACTACCCTCGCTCCGGCTGAGGGCCTGACGACCCAGTAGGCGGGCCTGTGAGGGAACCTCCTCACGTACTCCTCCGCCACCTCCTTACCCAAGGCCTCCCCGGCCCCCCTTGCAACGAGGGCTATGGCGGCCCCTCCGAAGCCGGCCCCAGTTAGCCTGGCCCCCAGGGCCCCGTGGGACACGGTGAACTCCACGAAGAAGTCGAGCTCAGGGGTGCTGACCTCGTAGTTCCTGGCAAGGTCCCAGTGGGCCTCGGTCAGTATCCTTCCGAGCTCGTCAACCCTGCCCGCCCTCAGCGCGTCCCTGGCCGCGACGACCCTGGCGTTCTCCCTGATCACGTAGCCTAGCCTCTTCCTCTGGAGCTCGTTCAGCCCGCTGAGCCGCTCCTCCTTGACCTCCTTTGAGCTCCTGGCGCCCAAGGCCTTGAGCGCCGACTTAACGGTCTCAACCCTCTCCGAGTACGCCGTGGCGGCGATCGCCCTCCTGACCCCCGTGTGGAAGACCAGGAACTCGACGTCCCTTGGCACGGGCACCAGCTCATAGTTGAGCGTCTCGGTGTCAGCGAACACCGCCATGTCCTCCTCCCCAAGCATGACGGCCATCTGGTCGAGCAGGCCGCTCGGTATCCCCAGGAACTCGTTCTCGGCCGCGTTTCCGAGCCTCGCGAGCTCCATCTTGCTCAGCCCGAGCCTCCCAAGCTCGTTCTGGGTCACGGCAACCGCCATCTCGAGGCTTGCCGAGGAGCTGAGGCCTGCCCCTATGGGCAGGTCCCCATAGACCCTGGCCTTGACGTGCACCGGCCTGAGGCCCAGCACCCTTATGGCGTGGTAGACCCCCTTGACGTAGTCTACCCACTTCCCCTCCCTTACGAGGGAGTCCCCGAAGCAGGCCTCCTCCCTGTAGGCCTCCGAGTAGACGCACGTCATGCCCTCCGTGGTTGGCTCGGACTCCATGTAGGTTGAGAGCTGTATCGCCATGGGCATCACGTAGCCCAGCGCGTAGTCGTGTGCTCCCCAATTATGTTGACCCTGCCCGGCGACCTGACCAGCAGCACCGCCTTCAGCCGCAGGAGCCCAGGAGGCCCTGGGTTTTCTGCATAGCTCTCTTGCAGGCCTCCCTTAGCCTTGACGCGTTCTCCTCAGGCACCCCGTCGTACGTGAAGTCCCACGTGGCGCTCTCAAAGCCTGCCGCGTACTTCAGCTTGTCCCTGTCCCTCAGGGCCGGGTAAACCTCAACGTGCATGTGGAAGTGAGGCCAGCTGCCCCTCAGGGGGGCCTGGAAGACGGCCAGCGTGTAGGGCATCTGCCTGTCGAAGAGCGCGTTGAGCGAGGCCAGGCCTCCCCTCAGGGCGTCGGCCAGGAGCCTCGCCTCCTCGTCGCTCAGGTCGGTCAGGTACTGGACGTGCCTGAGAGGGTATATGTGAACCTCAAAGGGCCAGGAGGCGAAGAATGGCATGATGACAGCGAAGGACGGGTTCCTGTAGACCACCCTGACCCCCTCCCTCAGCTCCCCCTCGACTAAGTCGCAGACTAGGCACCTTCCCCTCCTTCTGTAGTACCTCCTCATGTTGTCAGCCATGAGCCTGGGCTTCAGGGGGAGGTAGGGGAGGGCGTAGTACTGGCCGTGGGGGTGGGTCAGCGAGACCCCTATCTCCTCGCCCTTGTTCCTGAATATCAGGAGGTACACCACCCTCCTGTCGCCCATCTCCCTCCTAGTTATCGACCTCCACAGGTCAACCACCTTGGTCACGCTCTCAAGGGGGAGCTCATCAAGGTCCTTCACCTCATGTCTTGGCGTCTCGACAACAACGCCGCAGTAGCCGTAGGCCTGGGCCTTCCTCTGAAGCTCGTCACCCCTCACGGGCTCCGCGTCCCTGGAGAGGGCGGCGAACCTGTTGGGCAGGTCCAGGACATCCCACCCATAGCCCGTCTCCTCTGCTCCAGGGCAGAAGGGGCAGTAGCCCTCAGGCCTCCACCTCCTCTGGGCCCTGACGCTCGAGACTATGATCCACTGGCCTGTCAGAGGGTTGTACCTAAGCTCCCTCAAGTCGCCTCAGGCGTATCACCATGGCCCGGCAAACATAAGCCTATGATGAAATTCTGCCAGACGCTAAGAAGCGGCGAACGCCCTTGAGGGCCTTAAGGGCCGGCACAGATGATGGGAGCTGACCGTTGAAGTCTGTTAGCCCTCACAGAGGCCTTCTGAAGGCCCTCGGCCCGGACAGCCTGACTGCGGAGACCCTGTACAGCCCCTTCTCGAGCTCAAGGACGCTGGCGGCCCCTAGGCCTGACCTGTTGACCAGCTCCGCCGCCGTGTAGGCGCAGGCCTCGGAGTCCATGAGGGCCTCCAGGGTCTCGCCTACGTCAAGCTTGCCGAACTCCCTGTAGAAGTAAATGGCCGGCTCAGGGCAGTCGAGCCCCCTGAGGTCAAGGGACTTCATAGCGTCGCGAATCCCCTGTAGGAGCAGTCCTTCAGCTCCTCCACCACCTCTATGGAGTCTATGTCGAAGTGGCTCGTCCTAAGCTCCTCAATGAGCCTCTCTATGGCTGTCTCCTCCCCCTGGGCCACGACCTCAACAGAGCCGTCGGGCATGTTCTTGGCGTAGCCCGCCAGGCCCAGCATCAGCGCCTTCCTCCTCACGAAGGCCCTGAAGCCGACCCCCTGCACCCAGCCCGTCACCCTGATCCTCTTACAGGCCGCCATCCCTGAGCCCTAGGGCGCTGAGGAGCGCCTCGTCAAATATGTAGTTGGCGAGCCTTGGGGTCGCCTTAACTGCTGGCCTCCCCTTGCCAGTCACCTCGCCGATCACTGAGGGGCTGTAGCCCCTCGACCTCAGCTCCTTGATTATATCGTCAGCCACGCCATCAGGCGCCAGTATCAGGAAGCCCCCGTTGGTCCCGGAGGTCGCGTTGGGCATTATGAAGTGCCTGGCCGCGAACTCGGATACCTCAGGGAAGAGCAGGGGGAAGTCGTAGAGGGTTATCTCAACCTTTGCCAGGTCCGCCAGCTCCCTCACCGAGTAGGCGCCCTGGCCAGTGACGTCAGTCGTCAGAGGTATGTGCTCGGTTGGGTCAAAGGGCTCCCCTAGCTCGGGGAGGTGCCTCTCTATGACCTCAGCTGCCGCCTTGTTCGGGGTCGATATAAGCCTCACGGCCTCCTCCTTGGCCCTCTCAAGGGCCTCGAAGGACAGGCCCTCGGCCTCAAGCTCGTCAACCACGCTCTCGTCCAGGGCCGAGACGAGGTAGGTGGTTATCGGGGCGAGCTCGCCGAAGGGCCTAGTCGCTATGAGCTTCATGCCGACCTCGACCTTGTCCTTGAACTGAGGGGGAGACCTGTCAGTGTAGCCTATGACCGTCCCTCCCATGAGGAGGCGCCCCTCCTTCGGCATCTCAACGTCGAGGAGCCTGGCCCCCACCGAGGAGGCTAAGGAGGCCGCGTTCTTCAGCAGGCCCTCCTTCACCGACTCATCCCTGGCGTTTATGACAGGGGCCACTGCGAGCCCCCTGTGGACGCCTATCACGAAGAGGTCGTTCATGGAGTTCAGCAGGGCCCCGCTTACCTGCCTCGGGTCCAGCAGGTCCCCTGTGGGGTCTATGACGTGCATTGTGTCGTTGTTGATCGCCACCAGGTAGTCGCCCTTCCCCTCCGGCAGCAGGTCGGCCAGCAGGAACTCGTCCTCCCTGAACGGGGTTATTATGGAGTGCCCCTTGGCCACGCGCAGGGGCCTGGCCGCGCGCAGCAGGGACCTGTAGGCAGGTGATATCATTGAGGCGAACTTCTTGGGCTCACCCGCGTTCATCTGGTACACCTGTATTAGGACCGCCGCCCTGGCCCTGCCCAGCCCTTTGGCCCTCAGGTCGGCCTCCCTGCCCAGGGGGAGGATGAGCCTCTCGAGCTCTATCTCTGAGGGGTCCCCCGGCGCCACGTCGGCGTCCTCCCTCTCGGCTATCTCAAGGCCCAGGGGGCNCAGCTCCCTCCTGAGCTCCTCCATGGCTGGGTAGACCACCCTCACCAGGTCGACCTTCACGGCGCAGCCCGCNGCCAATGACATGGGGTCCGCGCCCAGGGACCTGTAGAAGGCTGACCTCCTCCTGACCTCGGCAAGCCTCGCGTTTGCCTCAGGCCTTACCATGCTCTCAATAGAGAATTCTCTAATAAGGGAATATAAGGGTTTGTACTATTTCTTCCCTTGTCCACCTCAAGGCTCAGAAATGTTTTTTAATTATCAAAGACGTTAAGTAATTATGTTTTCTAATAATTATTTATATAATAAAATAACAACACTTAAATTTGGCTTCAATATTTACGTTTAATGTGATGAACTATGGCAGCGCAGCAACAGGAGGAGGGGCCCGTGAGCGCCCTTGAGGCACCAAGAAGGCGGGAGCAGCTTTAACTAAGATGATCGTCTACATAGTCGTCTACGTCATCGTTGCCGCAGCCTTGCAGTTCGTCATGTCGATGTTTCACGTCATAGCCTACTTCAAGTACGTCAACGCCATACTGGTCCTGACCTTCGGCTGGTACATAGTTAACTCCTTCGCCGACTTCATATACTGGACCATGAGGGGCAAGTACGATCATCCGACGGCTGTTGCCTTCAAGAACCTGATGAGGATCATAGGCATAGTGGCCATCATAGCGGCAGTGGTCGGAGCGGCGGTCGGAGGCATCGGCGGCCTGACGATAGGCGGCTTCCTGGGCATAGTGGTAGGCTTCTCCATACAGCAGGTCGCGGGGCAGGCCGTCGCCGGCATATTCCTGCTAGCTGCAAGGCCCTTCAAGATAGGTGACCACGTCAACATACTGGGCGAGGACGGCATAGTTGAGGACATAACTTCCCTGTTCACCTTGTTGGAGGCTTCGCCCTTTAGGGCGGAGAGGATATGAGCGTTTATAGGCTCTTTGCCCAAACCTTGCTGTGGAGTTGGGCGCGGGCGAGCTTAGCAGGCAGTGAGCCCGCGCCTCCCCGGGGCTGACGGCGG